>Ga0196965_1000428_pt1 | contig 25587 bp, 28 predicted proteins | sample S1_20metaG_FD_148668 | JGI IMG/M metagenome (GOLD analysis project Ga0196965, IMG submission 148668) | Soil microbial communities from Anza Borrego desert, Southern California, United States - S1_20 | ecosystem: Environmental > Terrestrial > Soil > Desert | place: USA: California | collected... | reverse complement strand
GAGCGTACGTAGTAATTGGACTATAAACTAGGGCTATAACTATGGTAAAGATAACCACAATATTCAAACAATAGATATTTTTAATCATTGTACCTTCAAATCTGCGTAATAATTTGACATCTTGCTCGTGTTCTTTTCAATCAATGTGTTTGTATTCTTTTCTTTGATGCTGGTAACATCCACGACTTAATCTAAGCCTAGTACTATTTATGATTTGGGTTGATTACTTGAGTCAAATTTGTTTCACATACGACCGAACCAGATACCTAGTTTAGTAACGATATGGGAAATAGTTAAGTAACCTTGTCTATTAATTTGCCTGGATTTTGGTAAATAAAAAGAGATGAGATTTTATCCAAGCCCTTCTGTGGTTCTTATTGTCTTACCTTGTTAGAAGTCTAAGATATTACCCTACTATCTTGCTCTGTAGATTGACCTTGAAAGATTGGAGAATCAAATTGCATTTCCCTTCCCCAGATAGTCCTTCTGAATCATTTCCAGTATCCTCTTGAATCTAGATGTTTATGTTGTTAAGCGATCCTATTATGCCATCAAATCGTGTTTAAACAGGCGCAATAACCGAAACTGTGTTTGCACCAAAACCTCAGTTTACCACTTACAAGTAGTCGATACCAGAATTGTATACAACATATAATGGGGCATCTCCAATCTTACAGTATTTACCGCATCAAACTTTTCCGTAGAATAAATGAAATTGATTTCTTAATTCTATGGAAGAAGATGAAAATTTACATAATCCAAGGTCAAACAGTTTACCGATGAAACACTGTAATCTTAAATGAAATAATCTAAAAACATAAGATAACAATCTTTCAATAAACTCACTGGTCTATTCTATGATATCTTCGGGGATCAGATTAGGCGGATTAGATTATTTTTGATGAAGAGGATTTGATCTTCCTTATATAAGTCACAAGATTAAATCAATTGTGTCAAGTCAAAAGCTCGTTAGGAAAAGATTATTTATATTTATAGCACTCATATCAGCGCTTATTATCTCAAGTTCATCTATTACTAACCATGGTTATTTTGAGTTTACTAAATTGGTCAGTGCTCAAACAGATCCGGACCAAACGAAGTCTAACTCTACAAATTTGGTAGATATACAAGATATACCTCTAAAAAAAGTCCATGTAGGCGATATTGATATTGCGTACAAGATAATTGGAAGTGGTGATCCCATTTTACTTATCAGTCCCGCTCAAGGTGATATGAATGGGTGGGAGAAATCTCTTCTGAGTACTCTTTCTGCTAATCATACGGTAATTGTATTTGACAACCGCGGAGTTGGGAACACTTCCACTGGTATGAAACCATTTTCAATCCAACAATTTGCTAATGATACCGCTGGATTAATGGATACTATTAAAGTCCAAAATGCAACTGTTGTTGGATATTCTTTGGGTTCTTTCATCGCTCAGCAGCTTGCCGTAACACATCCAGAAAAGGTCAATAGCCTTATTCTCATTGCTTCGTCTTGTGGTGGAAAAGAAAGTATTCCTGCAGATACTCGAAATCTAGAGATAGTGGTAGATATGATAAATAAAGTAGCAAATGGTACCGCTGTGCCTCTGGAGCAAGTAAAAGAGGCTATATCCTTAGGACTAGGATCAGGATGGATGAAACTGCATCCTAATGTTTTTGAAAATACCACCTTACCTGATGCAAAATATCTATTTCCTAGTATTACACCTGAAAATAACTTGAAACAACTTGATGCGGCCCAAAAATGGTTTGCTAAGGATGACGGTGTCTGTGAAGGCCTTACGAAAATATCAGTACCAACACTGATTCTGACAGGCACAGACGATGTTAATGTACCAACTAAAAATTCACTAATTATCACAGAAAAGATTCCAGGCTCATGGCTTGTACAGATAAAAAATGCAGGTCATCAAATTCCAGGACAATATCCAGACGAAATCAACAAAATATTACAAACGTTTCTATCTATCGCAAGTCACGACAACCAAATTTCTTAACTGTGTGTTATTATTGCTAAATGCACAATTTTTTAGGGAAACTTTCGTAATTTTAATCTGATTTTGTTAAGAATAAAATGTGGGGATAGATTTAGTTATTTGTAATATAGAAGAAAGGGACTCACGAGGTTTATCATTTCTCTTTGAAAAATCAATATTATCACACCATCATAATATCTTCAAGCCTACATATTTGCCTATCCGGATTCCACCCATATTGATATGCTGACTCACTCTCGAGGCCAAGAACTCGCTAAATCTATTGTCAATTTATTGCAATGTATATGGAGATGGATATCAAAAAATTAATTTTCATTTTATTATGGTATTAAATTACTAATAGATATTACTAAAGTTATAACCAGACTCACGTAGAAATCCTAATTGTTTCCGCCGATGCATTAAACAATAGGGACCTTTATCTCATAGGACCCGATACCTGTTTTACTAATATTGAGTGATAATAATGGGTCAAATTTGTTTCACACGTCACAGAGTAGTAATCAAACCCATGTGAAAATTCACATGATTTCCACCGAACCCCTATACCATACGGAACTTAATCCCACCGAACCAGCTACCTATTTACAGTAAATATTATATCTGTATTTGAGAAAAAATGTGTTATTTGATAACTAATCAGCAGGTAACGGCTTATCTTTGCTAACTTTATATTTATCTAATCCAGAAAAGTCAACCTTTAAAATTACATTCATACCGACTTGGTATATTTCAGACTTTGGAATGTCGTATCTTATATCATATTCTCCGAACACAACTATAGTATCATTTGATTCTTTAAGAACATGACCTACATGATCTTCGTTTTTTGCCCTCACTCCTTTATTGAATAGTCCACTTGGATATTTTCCTTCATAAGATGCTAAATCTACTTGTCTATCATCAGTCTGCCAAGGTTCAGTTCTTGCTGATGGTAAGGGCAGATCTCTTGATACAGAATACTTTTTTATATCATCATATTTTAAACCTATTAATACATTGGCTCCTACTTGTTGAATTTCTTTGATCGGTATATCGTATCTATCATTCTTTTCCCCAAATACAACAATCTTATCAGGTGTTTCTCTTACGACGTAGCCTAAATTGGGTTCATCCAATGCTTTGACTCCTTTATTGAAATATTTTCCTGATGTCATACATAATAAGAAAAAATTTCAATCTATTTAAGTTAGACGACAGCACTAATTGACTCTGTTAAAGTAATTATGAATCATCTTTTTGTCATGACGTTTAACAAATGGATTCAACCGATTATTTCACATGTTTTGATTTCATAGTTCTTTAGCTTGTAGAAAAAATACTCTTAATTTCTAGAATAGTAGGATAAAACCGATTTTATTTAATCTGTTAAAATGTATTAGTTATCTTTCAATTCTATTCGAGTCGTCAAATCTCTAGCGAATTTTCACCTAACCCGCTTATTGATGTACAGAAGTATGAAGCCTTTGATCTAAAAAGGACTTCGAATCTCCTCTAGACCCAAATTTTTTTATGTAATACAATCACCAAGATAACCTAATGGATTCGAATCCCAATCCCCGTGCTTATCTTGAGATTTTATACGACAATTTTAAAAGCAATATGAAAGCAAAATATGATGAAAGGACAACCGACTTGTCGGGTTTATAATAAGTTGAAACAACGGAGCAAAAGTAAGGAAACGTAGCAAGTGATAATAATATAAAATGTCAAACTAATTTATTAGAAGCATCTATTTCTCTTACCGATTCATGTTTTATTTCAATCTGTCCTTTTTCTTTCATCTTGTCAATTCTAATATATGTCATCTCAGGCGTGCCCCCTTTCTCTCCTTGTAGTTCTAAATATGGCTCTCCCCCCTTCTTACCTTCATCGTTTACCCACTTACCGTCATCTACTGCTGTCCACCATAGGTTCCAATGGTTGGCAGGTTTTCCGTTACTTAACAAACCTTTGTTATCAACGTAAACCTCTATATTTACAGCATTGTTTTTGTTATATGCAATAACTTTTATTCCAATCCATCTGCCATCAAGATTGCCGATATTCTTAGAAATATAATCATTATCATTATCATTGTCATTGCCATTTGCTATCCGTATTTCATTTAGGAACTTTGGGGTTACTGGATGATAGGGATATTCTTTTGCCAAGTAAGGGTCACCATTAAAAGATACTCCTACAGCATAGCTTCTTCCGGCATATTTATAGTCATCATTGTGTTCTCCTCCGCGTATTTTGAAACTAATGTCATCATCTTCTTTTTCTTTATTATCTAATTTGGCATATGCCGTATACTCTCCGTCCAGTATCGCAGCATCTTCTAGATAGAATTGCTCTCTATCTAACCTTGCTTTATGCTCATAGTCAAACCCATAATACTCCTGTTTCTCCCCTCCTTTGGTTTCATAGATCTTTGTAATCCCATTATTATCGATAGATGTCTTGGTAATAGGTTGCTGAGGGAAAGGAAGAAAAATGATAATGGAAGTTATGGATATTGAAAATATTATTACAATAATGAATATAGGCAAAATAACTCTCTTGTGTAAAAGAGAATGAAAACGTCCTCCATGCATAATAAAGGAAATAAAAACTAGATCTTATAATAACATAGAGAAAGAGAATAGAAGAACTTATTGAGCCTACCAACTTCACAACACCTTTATCTTTTCCAGACTCCGACATATCGCGCCATCATCACCTTCATCATAACATCTTCCTGGCTCAAACCATGCGGATTCAGCCAAGAACCTATACCTGTTGCTGATGATTCTGAAAGCTCAAGGTGTCCTGATATATTTCACCTTGGCCCAAGCAGCAAATGTGAATGGGCAGTATCAGACGATAACGATTCAACTATAACAACCATAGGTTGTATACTTGGCTACTCTTATTCGCTATAGTTAAATAATTTTAGTAAGATTTTTACTAATAATCATTTGATTAGACTATCTACGAGTAGATGAAGATTACAAAGGAGATTAAAGAGTCTAGAGATAAATACGGACAACTTATAAATTTTATATTTTGTTTCAGATGTGTTACTTTTATGATATTACTGAGTATGAGATAGGTGATGACGTTGATTGCCCTGAATGTCATAGAGACGATAAAATAGTTCCAGATTCTATAAATCCTAATAAGGAATTTAATAAATAATTAATCCTTATAGAGTAACTTGATTATTTCTTATTGTATTGACTGCTTCAAGTCTATTGTCCTCCTAAGTAGGTGTATCAAGAAAATTTACCCTCGAGTAATACATATTATTCTATTAAATTCATAATTTAGCAGAAGGATCTTCCTAATTCCTTATGGGATTTTTGTGGGAACTATGATTATGGTTTCATCTAGTCTTGACGATTACATTAATCTACTACCTGACAACTCACGCAAATTTAAACATAGAATTATAGTAAGAAGAGACTCTAATGACTTTACTAAGGTATTAACTGGAGTTCCTGTTATTGATAATGAAACGGAAGAGTTAATTGCATTTGTAGAGTTAAAATGGGAGTCAGATGATTATAATAGATAATATTTTGCTGTCACTTTTTTTAACGCGTTAATGGATGGTAATATGGATACCATTTTAGAGAAAGTGTCTAAGCTCAAAGGAGTCAATTCACTCGGAGTTCATATTGGAAATTCCGACATCGTTGCAGGAGTAGTATATAATCATGGTCGCGAGCTCTTGTCCATCATTACTAACATTAAGAAAATGCAAGGAGTTGAAAGAATAGTATGGTCTGAGCGAATACTTGAATACCCCATCAAGAATAATATCTCCATTTTGGAAATATCTTTAGGAAATAAGGTACAATGATCTTATTACTATTTATAGGGCAAAGCTTATGTTCCACTGCTGATAGCTAATAACAATTAACAATTAGCATATGGAATTTTACATTCAATGAAATATTTCAATTGAGTAGCAAGAGAAATGAAAATATGTGAAATTTTTGGATCTAAAGTATATCTGGAACTCCTACCACTATGAGTTTATTATCATCTTGACCCATGTGATAATCCACACGATTTCCACCGAACCCAGATACCAATTATAGTAACGATATAGATATATAAAAATTATAACAATTGATTAATATAATTTATCATTGATTAGATATAAAATCTTAGCCGTGTATCAGGATTTTTAATCTTTTCACCAATTGTAGTCATGATTTGTCAATTTTACCCATTAAAAACCGTTTGATACCGGTGTTTATATAGTATGTAAACTAATATATATTATGTCAAAGAAAATAGAAACTAACCAAAATTATTCATATCATAACAACAATAACAATAATGAGTTCCAAGAATCCGTTAACCAATCATTTGATGAAACTAAAGATAATATCAAAAAATCAATAGATGAATCAAGAAAACAAATTCCAAAAATTAACGACAGTGTAAATAGTTATCAAGAACAATCACTACAAACTGCAAAAGAGATTTCAGAAGAATATCTTGATTCTCAAAAAGAAGTCGTCAATTCACTCCAATCAGCATGGAGGCCATACAATGAGATATACAATGGATTAGTTATCAACTTCTATTCTCCTGAGGCAGCAATTAATGCATATACAAGATTTGTAAGTAATGTTGCAGACAACACGGTATCAACTATGAGACTATCAAACAACGTTGTTTTCTCAACACTTGATGCATGGAAGCCATTCCTACAACAAGCAAAAGATGTTTCAAGACACATTTCAAACATGGGAGTAAACACCGCTAGAACATTTGAACAAAATTCAAGACAATTAGCAGCAGAAGTTAAAGATGCAGCAGCCAGTTCAAACGTAAACGCATCTACCACTTTTAATTCTACTACAACAAACCACACAAAAAATTAACAACGAAATAAGAAAAATCAAAGACTAAAAAATTTAGCCCATTGATTTTTCCTATTAGAGTTAAACAAATTCAAATTTTTAAATTCATAGTACAAAATTAAATTCACTTTTATGACACTTGTCTTTTTCATCCATATAAGGGAACTCATCAAAAAATAAACTATTTCTAGGCTTGACTCATGTGATTATCGTCATGAGTTCCACCGGACCCTTATGCCATATGGAACTTAATCCCACAATACCTCCGAATAATTTGATATAATGATGGTTTTTAGGAACATTATTTTATTGTTTGAAAAATAAAAAAATTATGTCTTGAATATAAAACTCTTTATTATTTGCTGAACTGCAGGTAATGTTTCAGAAATATTGGAAACGGGTGTAGTGAAATGAAATTGATATTGTTTACCTTCATGAATCACAATTGTTTCCATATCATATGTTCCAAGACCCTGAATAAGATATGTTAGTTCTTTGGCAGGTAAACCATCCACTATTGTTGCGTTGTTGTTACGGATTTCAACATTCAGGTCGCCATAGAATGATGCCGGATCTTGTAGAAATGCAATCTCCTCTTCAACAATTTTGTCTAAACTATCACGCGATAATGTCAAATTGGTTTCATCTATTGAGATGCCTACCCGAAGTGATGTAATACTAAGATAAGTAATATTCAGAGGGCTTGTTTCACCTATCGGCTTGAATACTACAATTGTATCAGAACCATAATACGGAAAGGTTGAATTTGTCGGAGCTATCTCCCAGGATGAAGGATAGTTGACTTTAAATTCTGGACTATCAAATGTTTGTAGAGCTGTATCTTGAGCATTTGCATTTGTCATTTCAATAATACAAGTAACCATTAGTGCCACGAATATCCAGATAGTTAATCCTTTTAATTGACTAATTCTGTTGATTATAATATCATATCTTTATAACATTATATAAATTGATTTTAAATTTTCTATTTCCATTTCATCTCATGACAATAGAGTTTTATGATCTACTTTATACTACGCTGAGCGATAATGGAGTTGTAGTGGCTAATCACATAGGATCTCCGGATGAAGATAAACCTGCATCCAACTTATATAGAGCTAATTTAAAGACATTCTTGAAGGTTTTTCCTAAAGTATTCATATTTATGACCGATTATTCGCAAGACATTCAGTATCTTATCTTAACTTCTCTAAAGACTCTACCAAAATCCTCAACAAATAAAACAGATGACAGTACGTTGTCAGAACTTCAGAAATCAAAGCCAATTATACTCAATGAAGTTAATTATTCGGATTATCTACCAAAAACAGATAATTTACAATTAAGTGACGTGCCAATTTTAACTGATCAATATGCTTCAGTTGAAAGTTTACTTGTTCCCATGTCTGGCAACTACTACGACAAAGATGTATAAAATAATAGCCAGGTTAATCCACTCGATGAACTCGTTCCAGAGCAACATACTAGTATTTCTTTTTTAACCTTGTTTATGATAGTAATTGTTCTTATTTGGATTATACTGCAAAAATCTGTTTGGACTAGTAAAAAGTAATGACATAGAATGCCTGACTACCTAACTAAATCTATTGAGATTGGAAATATCATAAAAGATATTTGCGGTTAATTGTTGATCTCCTTATAACCGATGGTCTGTTCGACTTAGTGAAATAGTAAATAGTTTGCATAATACAAAATGGCATAAACGAAATACTTTAAATTTATCAAATCGATGCTTTACGATGTACAGTTATCTGTTGAAGAGGAGTTTGTCGAGCAATTTGTGAAATTCAACAACTCAGAAACTGTGTTCGTATATTTATATCAGGTGTATTTGCAATTTAATATAAACATGGTAGATTTTTTTAAATCTAGACGAAATAGAAGATTCACTCCAGACGGAGAACCGTTGGAAAATGTCGGTGGAGGGAGTGGTGGTGGATTCGGTCTTTCTAGTCCATTAAAGATCGCTATTCCTGCAATAATTGCAGTTATAATAATTTTTATAATATTAACCTCGAGCCTACATATTGTTGAAGCTGGTAACCGAGGTGTTTTGCTCAAATTTGGGGCAGTTGATACATCTGTATCATTAAGTGAGGGGTTGCATTTTGTAGTGCCGTTTAGGGACTCAATCGTACCTATGGAAGTTAGAACTCAAAAGATTGTCGAGAGTACTACGTCTGCATCAAAAGACCTTCAGAATGTTGCAACTGAGGTAGCGTTGAATTATCGTATTAACCCTGACACAGTACCAATTTTATATAAAGAAATAGGTCTTGACTATTCAAACAGGGTAATTGTTCCTACTATTCAGGAATCAGTAAAACAGGTAACAGCTCGGTACAACGCCGAAGAATTAATTACTAAAAGAGATCAGGTCAAATCTGAAATAGAAGAACAGATAGAAGCTAGATTAACGCCCTACAATATCTTAATGGATACAATTTCAATTACTGACTTTCAGTTTTCAGATCAATTTGTTCAAGCTGTAGAAGCTAAAGTCCAAGCAGAGCAGAGAGCACTCCAAGCACAAAATGAACTTCGTAGAATTCAGATTGAGGCACAACAAACAGAAGCACGTGCATTGGGAGAGCAAAAGGCCAATATTGCTTCTGCTGAAGGTCAAAGACAAGCTAATATACTCAGGGCTCAAGGCGAATCAGAAGCAGTCAAGATTATCGATGCCCAGTTAAGAAATAGTACCGAATATCTGAACTGGCTACAATCCCAGAGATGGGATGGAAAACTCCCACTTGTTACTGGTAGTGGTGGCGGTGGTGGAGGTGCCGGCGGCGGTGCCAATAATTTGGGTGCGATCCCATTCATTGAGATTCCACTAGGTGATTCCATTTCTGAATCAACAACAAGTTCTGCTCCAACAAATAGCTCTGCTAACTCTTCAGCCACGGGGTTTACACCTTTTCCGATAATTCCTCCACCCCCAATACCATAATAGACCCTAACTATACCCTACATTGACTTATTTTTTCCAAAAAATAAATAGATATGAAAGTACCAAAATGGAAAAAGTAGTATATGTCTGTATTGTCCTAATGTATTGTAGCCGGGTTCGGGTCTTTGTTTCCCTCACTTTCTACTGCGACAACTTTGAACTCATGCTGCATGTTTGCTACGAGTCATTAAATGTTATAGTAGTAGAATTAGAATTAGCACAACCGTTCCCACGAGTAAAATGTTTCGCATGCTTGAAATTATTTAATTCTGAACTTATGTTATTGAATATCCTCATCTTCACCGGTATTAATAAAAAGGAATAACCGAACCCCTATACCATACGGAACTTAATCCCACCGAACCTGCAACAATATCGGTCTTTTTATTCCACCCAGTTTATTATATTAGTATATCCGATGACTGAATCCGTCTATGAATGGAAAAATGATGAGTCAATCACAGAAAATACAATTAAAAATGATAATATGATTTTGGAAGATGATCCATTAGCCTCCTTCTTATATGCTCTTAAATCATCTGAAGCTAAAAGACAGTATTCTGCTAGATTGATGAAATTTTTTGATTATTTAGAACTTGATAATTCTCCTTTAGATTCAAAGTATTCCGAAAATTATAGCCTTAGGTTATTATCGAATCCTGATTATAGTGATAAATGAATCCGTATTTATCACGCCAAATCGTAGGTGTTACAACCAAGATCTATTCTCCACCTGAGCACTGAATGTCTCCACAATCTATACAATAGACAAATGGCAGAAATCATATTCTTACCGAAAATTTAGCCAATCCCTCAGTAACTTAGTTTCCATTTATACTTGATTCTCTTTTCAATTCGATTATTGTTTGAGGTTTTTGTTTAGACGCGTAGATTGCAAATGACATTTGTATTAAATCTAACATGTAAAAAGTTGGAGTGATTGAATGTTATGTATTTTTGTATTCATGTATTTGTAGCAGTATTGGATGTTTTGTCAATTCTATTTTGTTTTTTCAATTTATTTCGTATATTTTCTATCCATTTACCGAGATCCATATTGCTTAATCCATATTACTAATAGTTGAAACTATGTAATTAACATTTAGAGCTAGTTTGCTTCGATCATTAAATTGGTGGTCATCTCAATATTTGCTTTCAATCTTAATCATGCCTAAGACAAATGCTGAACGAAACCTAGAGAAGAAATATTTTATATCTTTGCTTTTTTAGATTCATAATGAAAATAATGTTATGCTCCTTATTGGTTTTAGCAACAATATTAGCTACATCCATGTCGTTCTTATTCTCGCATGAAATTGTTTACTCGCAACAACCACAACTAGAAAAAAACAATCCATTGAATTCAATCGGCATCCAAAATACCAACTTGACACTTGGTAAGCCGATCTATGTCGAAAAGTTTGAAGTTCCTATGTCTTTAGGTGGTGATGATAATGCAAACAACAATGATAAAACTGACTCTAATAACTCCATGTACTCGTTTAAAGGGAATGGAACTTTAAAAGATCTAGAAATATCTGCTACTGGTAGCGGCATTGTGATTCCAAGAGATGATGGAACAAGTTCCATAACAGGCAGGGCGATATTTATATCTCAAAATGGCAGTGCCAGTTATTCTTTTGAGGACATCGCAAATACTGAAGGCAACATAACACAAAGGTTGGGCTCCGCATTCTTCGATGCCAACGCAACTGGAAATCTGGAGTTTCTCAAAAGTTCAGTAGGGGTTTATGAATCATATGTAGATAATAAAGATGGACAAGGAATATTTGCCATGTGGAGCCTACAAGGTTTTTCAACAAAATAAGAAAACATCTATACTGCCAGCACCCTTTTTTATTTTATCCTCCGGAACCTATTCCAGAGAATCAGATATTTGATTTACTTGCTTTGAGTGTTAAAATAGGTCAAGTTTGTTTCACATGTCGTCAAACGGGATACTCATTTATAGTAACGACCAAAATAAGCAATTAGAAAAATCATTCTACTATTCTCTGTAAAGTGTGTGTAAGTTCTGTAATTCATTTTCATTATATGTTACTATTTTACATCAGAAAACAAGCAATAATTAGCGTAATTTCAGTAGTTGACGCGATTGCTGCGATTGTTCGAATATGCACTTAAAATCTTATAAATAACAAATTATGAATTAACGCAATGATTAGAGAATATCAATCGAGATTAACATTGTTCTCTGTACTCTTACTTGGCTCATTTACAATCTTGTTCGTATCGACGTCCGTTACAGAAACTTTCTCACAAACAAATGAGTCCCTATCTCAAAATGATGCGCCAAATGAAACCAATGTTACAGCATCACAACAGTCAAATACTTCAAATACCGAATTGTTAGAGAATCTGGGACTTTCTACAACCTATCAATCATTAGAACAAGAAATCAGACAAATAATGAATCTTGCTTATCAATCTATGAATTTAACAAATTCCTTTGGAACCTTTCCTTTATCAAATATAACTGCAGATATGCAACAACAATATCGAGGAATACCTAATGACCAAGATGAAGAAAGAAGAAACGAAGCCAAAAGCCTACTTGCAAATAACCAATACCTGTCTTTTATAGGAATGACGCTTCCAAACGGAGATACTTATTTTAGTGAACCTTTCTTTTCTTCTCAGGCAAACAGTTCCAAACATAATTATGGATATCGAGACCACATAGTCGGTGCACTAGAGTCAAAAAGTCCATATTTAAGTAACGTTATCAGTGCCGCTTCGACTGGTCAACCACTTGTTGTTTTAGCTAGTCCTATCTTTTCAGGAAAGGAAGCAAACAATACTCTGATAGGAGTTTTAGCACTGGGATTGAACCTAAATCAATTTAATGAATTGCTAAAATCCGAGTTAGTAGGCAAAAATGATACTAGACTACTTCTCCTAGATAACAACGGCACTAAAGTATCTGATTCACAGTCTAACATGGTTGAACTAAAATCATTCAAATATCTTCAAAGTTTTCAAAATGCTAGAGATGGAAAAACGGGATCCATCGTAGAATCAGTTGATGGAAAAAATATGACAATCTCCTATGCGCCAGTTAACTTTGCTCAATCAAAATGGATACTATTGTCGATGTCTGCTAAAGGATAGTTCACACTGATTCTCCGACTTTACATACTTTTGTTTGTTTCTTTCTAAAGTATCCATAGGATTATGATCAAGACATATTATATTCTATTTTTTATCTGAAAAAGAGATTAAGAGTAGTTACCAATAGCCTAAAAATAATGAACATGGACTTGTGTTTAACATCTGACCAACAACTATCTTCAAAATTTTGTTCTTTTTCATTTGCGCTTTTAGTTATCTCAAGTCTAACGATAATAGTATTTAATCCTGAACGGAGGAACCAGTCATTTGTCCTATAATTAGACTAACTTGCTCTCTAACTGCTGATTGTAAAAAAAGTATATACGAAACTCATTCACATACACACAATTAATGGCCAAAATGATTAGCTGTCCTTGTGGTTGGACACTTATCTCTCCGCAGGGCGAAGAGGACGTAAAGAAACATGCGATGATACATTCTAATGACTGTCATCCTGGCCTGACCACGACGGAAGACGAAATAAGACAGATGATCAAGGATGTCTAGCATTTAGCACAACCTAGGTTTTGAAGACAATGCTATTTTTTGTTCTATTAAATAGTCCATCCAATTTGGTCTTTTTGGTTCTACGACTTCTTTAAACATAAATAGAGAGCAAGATCTAATACCTTCGATTTTTAAGCAGTTTACATAAGTTTCCTCTGGTTCTGAAATAGTAAAAGCAAAAAAATTTACTAGCAATACTCCAGCTGCCAACGTACGTATTGACCACAGCTTTTCGGCGTAAATTTCAGTCAACCTCTTGATAACTTCATATTGCTTTCTTACATCCACTGATATTTCCAATTCGTAAAAAATCAATCCTTGTTGTTTCTGGCTATCTATGACTGCTCGAATTAGCAGTGTATCGGAGCTTAAAAGTTTCTTAATTCTGTATTCTACCATCCTTGGAGTAATTGATAACGACTCTGATAGGCCTTTAGCTCCTAATAGTGCATCATATCTAAGTTTCTGAATAATTTGCCAGTCCAATCTGTCTACCATATTTGCACGTTTTTTTATCATACTGGTTCCAAGAAACCTCTTGTGCAATTCAAATCTATGTGCTAGCTCGGAAGCCGCTCGATCTATTTCAACCGAAGAACTACCAGTAATGCTTACAGATATTATCTGTCCGATATAGTCGATCGCTTCTACAATGAAAGGCTGTTTCTGAACATGTTCTATGACTCGATGCTTTGTAGCAATGTTTAAGGCTTGATATCGATATGTGTCCATATTCCTAAGTTCAAAAAGTGACAAATTGGGTATTACTTGATAATATTTGATAAACCCAACATCTTCCATCTTCTTTACTCTCAAACGAACCGTCTTCTCATCTAATCTTAGTTTTCTTCCAATAGTTAGCGGACTAACCCTCCTATCAGTGAATGAGTCATAATCTAGACTCTTGAACGCAATTTCGCAAAAGATTCTTACATCTGTAGCATCCAACTATATCCATCATCCTTATCTGAAAGCTACAGTTAAGGTTAGCTGCGTATGAGCTAATTTTGCCAATATTTAATGTAATGACCAATTACTAATTTATGTAGAATACGGGTATCACCTTCCCGTTCTCGATTTATCATCCTTCTAACATATACTTTGACTATGGCACAAGAAAAAATATTATCAAATGTGACTGAATTTCAAAGGAATTACAAACAAACTCAGCGTCAAAGCTGGAACACCGTGGCAGTTGGATGGCAAAAATGGTGGCAGACATTCGAAAAGGATGCTCAGAGACTAAGCGATCAGTTAGTCAAACTAGCGAAGATAGAATCTAGCTCAAAAGTCCTTGATATAGCAACAGGAATAGGAGAGCCAGCTATCACAGCAGCAAGGAAAGTTGGTTATGACAAAGGTGGATATGTATTGGCTACAGATATAGCACCCCAAATGTTATCTATTGCAAAGAAAAGAGCTACTTCGCTTAGCTTGCAAGAAATCATCGAATTTAAAGAAGGAGATGCTGAAACAATAGATCTTCCAATTTCAAAGTTTGATGCAGCGCTGTGTAGATGGGGATTAATGTATCTACCAGTTTTAAAGGCTGGTTTATCCAACATTCATCGTTCATTGATAGATGGAGGTCGCTTAGCAGCAGCAGTTTGGGGTCCCCCTGAAAAGGTTCCTTTCCTATCTGTAGTCATGAGTACTGTTCTTAGAGAAACCCAGAAACAACCATCACCTAGCGGATTACCTGGGCCATTTAGTTTAGCTGACCCAAAGATTACAGAAATTGCTTTGTCTGAGACGGGATTTAAAGATATTTCTGTTGAAAGAATGAATGTAATTTTTACTTATGGAGAGCCAGAAGAATATACTCAATTTCACCAAGCAATATTAGCACCAGCGCACGCGTTGTTAGCCGATGAATCCCAAAAGAGAAAGGAAGAGGTATGGAATGCTGTTACTCAAGCAGTAGAAAGATATGCCGACAATACAGGCTCTGTAATACTAAACAATGAAGTCATATGTTTCAGTGCAACAAAGGAGGAGAAAAAATAATTTGATATCAAAGTTCAGAAAAATAAACATCAGTCAAACATATCCACACAAGATGACAAGCATATCGATTATGAATCGTCGCACGATTATATTTTCTATTGCTTTATTCGCAATAATGTCTCCTTTATTCCTGTCATTCGATTTTATTGTAATGGGTTTACCTATAACCACACCAGAGTGCGCTTCAGACTTTTGGTCAAAGACATGCTGTTGGTTAGATAACGAAGGAGGTGTGATACGTAAACATTGTCAGACCTGTTTAAGTGACGGTTATGGTGGATACACTATAAACTGTGAAACTACAAAAGGACCCATAACAAAAACTTTCGGAGATATTTACAAGATTCCAAATCGTGGACCTGCATCACAAGATACACCACAATCTGAAACTAATGAGCAACAGCAGCAGCAAGGAGATGTCCTTCAAGGAGATCCTGTAATTGGGAATGGAACCCCTGCAGACGGCACTTCACAACCAGAAACTAGCGAAAAACGACAAGGAGGTATCATAGGAAATTGGGGATTATTGAAAACTAACCAAGACAATGAAGCTACAATGTCTAAAGAAGAAAACGATATGATAGAGGAACAACCACCTGCAGCTGAAGAAATACAAACTGCGCTTGTAGAAGAGGAATCTGTTCTGCTTTGTCAGGAGGGTCAAGTCTTTAACGAAGAAACCGATGCTTGTATCCTGGAAGAGCCGGAAGCAGATGAGACAGAACAGAAGTAACAATAGTATAAACTACATGACACTGCAGAGGAAGAGCTATCGTCTGAAGAGGAGGATAAAAAATGAATTATCATCTCATTTTCTATGGATATATCAAAAAGAATATTTCTCTGTACTGCAGAAATCTAGACTATATCTATTGGATAGACGACATCTTTTGCTACTGCAGAAAACTAGGCTTTCTTTTGAATGTGTTGAAATGGGATAGTCACTCACTCACTCACAATTCTATGCTGTTGAAGGTATATAAATATCTTGACTAAATACGATATGTTTTGTTACTCGTATGATTTCTTTTTCGATACATACGAGCAGATAGTATTTTATATGAATTGCATATGTGTAATGGAATATACTCTGCTGGTATTTCTTAACAAGTTAATATAGATCAAATGAGTAGAGTATTATAGCAGTTAAACGGGAAGTAAAATTGAAGAAACAGACTCCTATCAACCACTCGAAAAGCATTTGCAATGGATTGGGAAGCCATAGAAGGATTGGTGGATCATCACATGGATTATTAAATAAATTGTTGGATGAAATTAAAGCTAAACCTGTTACTAAAATAAAGCAATGACTAATAAGATTATAAATCCCAAAAGCTCAGACGAGTATGCTATCGTACTTAAAAGACTGAGACATTCATTCGATAGAGCCGCTAATATGAAACGGCAGAATTCTATAGGTATTAGTGACAATAATAATTCAGTAATAACTGACGAATTTGGATTAGATGCCGAAGAGGACTCCGAACTAATAGCAATAATAACCCAAGTCAGAAAGGAACAGATAAGACTGGTAAAGACTCTTGACTCTGAGTATGAGAAAGTGGCAGTAGAGACATTTGGTGTGTGGGATAAAATCCTTTCCACTTACATCCCAGAACTTTGTGAAGCGTTATATCTAAAACAACCCAAACTTAAGGAAGAGGAAATTAAACGTCGAATAATAGACGAGCTTATCGATATTTATCCAGGCATAATGAATGACCGTCACTTGCAAGCATGGACTATTCAAAATTAACTGATTCATTATCTAATCGTTGGACCCATAAATAAGAGAACGTGGGAAGAATGATAGATAGGGTGATATCATTTGACTGTTTTTAATTATTATAAGATGGAATGCTAGATGGCTTTTTCGAATATCAAAAGGATATTTGGAGAATATATATCTGCTACGAGATTTCAAAACATGGTAACGGGGTGATGATAAAAGTATCACAGTATAACATGTTCAGAAGAGTATCACATAGTAAGAATATATATAATTCAAAGATAAAGAAATAGAAAACAAAAAAGAGCAATAAGAAAAAAATTAATAAGATATACTACCTAACATCATTTTAATTTTAGAGGTTATCAGAATGCTGACAACACTTGATTTATTTATGACTTAAATAAGAATATAAATAAGGTGTTTCTTATATTAACTAGGACCATTTATAGAACGATATCATTACTAGAACCACCTGACCAGATACCATTTATAGTAACGAATTAGGAAGGTATTAGATGTAAATGATACTTAATTTTATGTTTATAAATCACATCTTTTTTTATTTTCATCTAATCCATTGAGATCTTAAGATAATGACCCTTGCCTATTTGGAAGTAAAGGTCAGATAAACGATCTTTTGGAATCTACTATGGTATATTCTTTTTTGCACAGGAATCGCAGTATTTTTCTAAAATAGTAGCTCCATCTGCAGTGAATATTACTTCCTGAGTAGCCGTGTTACTACAACTTACACAGTATTTTGTCTTTCCGCTAACATCCACGAATGCCCTTATTGATGAAAATTTCTTATAGGGTGAGTGTAAAGATATCATTATAGGTTTAGAATTATTTTCGCTTGTCATATACTATATATACATTTCGCATCTATTAAGTATGTGATAGCGCATTTCGCTGATTGATTACTCTAATCGTTACTATTAATCAAAATATAAAGATTTCAACTGGTTTTAAATGATAATACTCAGATATCGATCGAGCTTTTGCATTTGACTTTTACCACAGTAAAAATGAATTATCTAGTGTTGTATAGACTTAACACGGGATAGCAAGGATTATGAATGAACTTCATAGTAATTAGCATTCGCATAAGATTCGAGTTAAGATAAATATCGACCCATGAGAATATCCTTATGGCATTCACCGAACCCTTATACCATACGGAACTTAATCCCTCATAAGCCACATTCATTTGAGAAATTTTCAACAAATTCAAAATTTCTTATTTATCCAAGGTAGCAAATTCAGACTTTAGGCATGAAGTTTCAATTATTCTTGCATAGGGGATACTGATTTTCGGACTGTGATCTCTTTTTTGGTTATTGTCGACACTAACATTTTGGATTTTTCTTGGTAATATCGCGTTTACTTTAATTCAATCATGCTATAATCTAAGCAACCTATATTCGGTTATTTAGAGGAATTTTAATAACAAAGAGATTTCTACTATCATACACATTGATTCTAGATCTAGTTTTCGTTACGTTGGTGATTTATGTTCATTTTTAAATACTTTCGGAGATGATTTATTGAGATCAACTATTGCTCTTTTTGTTGTAATCAACCCAATCGGTACTATCCCTTTATTTGCAAGCATTACTCAAAAAATGCAAAAAAAGAACATAACACAGTACTAAAAACAACGGTTATTACTACAGGTGCTTTATGAATGACCTTTGCAGCTGTAGGAACACGAATCCTTTCGATCTTTGGAATTACTATTTCTAGCTTCATGATTGTCGGTGGGATATTGCTTTTGTAGTTTCCATAGAACTGCTAACACATGGTAGTTGGAGATATGGAGATACTGTTTCTGATGAATCCAGTGTGGTTCCATTGGCATTTCCCTTATTGGCAGGACCGGGTGCTACTACTGCTGTAATACTATAATACCTGACTTCAGGATTGGTGGTAACGATGTTATCAATCACAATTGTGATAGGTATTACCTATTCTGTGTTCTATTTGACTAGCACCATTTACAGAATACTTGATAGACGGGGTTCTCTGATTGTTACTAGGATATTTGCAGTTCTGGTCGCAGCAATCGCTGTCCAATATATAGTAGATGGTTTAAAACAATTTAACCTAATAAATAATGTTATAGGATGGATAAGATGGATAATGAGGTTCGTTAAGAATAAGTAATGAATCAAAAAGATACATGTATTAAAATCCTTTTTTTTAAAAACTCATTCCTACAATCTAAGACTATTAGAGTTGACTATTTGCTATCCTGTTCTTTATGGTTTGGAGTATCAATTGTTAGTTTTTTCTTTACTTGCATTTATAAGTTGTATATCTCAAGATCATTTTGTAGAATGATGTCACGTGAATTGCCGACATTTACAAACTAAACATCGATGGTCGTAGAATCTTGGACCAGCTGGTTGATTCCTGTGTTCAATTTTGTTGTGAACGCAATTTTTACATAACGGTATTTGAAGACTATCTAATTCACTCATACTTATAATGCACATGATGGGTTATTAACCATTCTGCAAATCTATCGCGATAAATCCCTGAATAACTATGTCAAGTAACAATGCGAGAAACAATGTATACTATATATTAAATAATCATATATCTCATAAGAAGAAAATCTAAACTGTAAACCAAAATTAAGTCAAAAAATAATCGGTTTTGAAATTAAAACTAAATATTTTACTTAGAAGCCTCGAAAAATCTCCTTGAAAATTCTTTAGAGATTTCCTCTTCTTTTATGATCTCCCCCCTGCGCCCGGGTGTCCTCATCATTTGCTGACGAACGCTTCTTCTCTCATCATCTAATTCATTAAACCCTCGTTCATTATCATATATCTGCTGCTTTTTTGAATTTAATACATTAGCATATCTAATACGAAATGATGTCTCCATATCCAGTAATGATTGTTCTTCAGATGGGTTGACAATAACCTTGGATATATCTTGTTTAAAGAAATTACCATCAGAATAAGATTCAGATAATGTGATGGGAACTGGTTTTTTAATAGGGTTTTTTACAATTGACATGCTTATATAAGCCCTTTGTTCCTATTAAATATGTCATAACGAATACCGTTTTCTAATGGAAGTAAACAGTTTAGAAACCATAATTGTGAATGTTTCCCTTCATAAGGTCATTTAATTTTCTCACATCAAAAAAATAGGTCTATATATTTCCTACTTTAGATACATTTCTTATAGTAAGATTATCTTACATATTAGTTTACCGTGTTTAATGAAAATCACGTATCAACACGAAGAGTATATCAGAGAAATTCCACTTTTATGGATATTGCACTGCGGATAGAGAATTTAAGTCAAGTAAATTTATCAACTGCATTATAAAAATACTGTGATACAATGTTGAGAGATAAACTAAGAGTATTGTGGCAGGTCCAAGCTTCTTGCAATTTTAGATGATTTATTCAAAATTCATATCACTCCAGATGACGGAATAAAACTAGAATATGGAAGTAGTATCAAGTATTATATTTATCTACAACCGTGACGTAGGATAAAATACTAAAAATCAACTAATATTGTCGATATATAAAAAGAATCCTGGCATTTTTTGTGGATATGAAGAAGGAAATTATTGATTAATTATATTAATTTGAATTTAAATAATCTATAAAACAAACTGTCTATCCTTAATGTATGCCTAGATTCTATAATTGAATACTGATGGTTGGAATTGTATGTGGAATGGGCATTACCCGTATCATCAGAGATCCGCCATATCACAGTACATTGCCTGAATAAGAAAGCGTTACTAAGGATTTTATGAATTTGTTTGCAATATTACTTTTCTATCTGTTGATCGAAGAGAGTAATAATTTATCCCATTCTTTAATTTGTTGGTTGCTAATTTCAGGAAGTCTCTTTTTAATATCTGTTTGGTTACATGATTTTGTCATAAGATTAGTCATTACCCTCGTTCCAAATATTTGGCATTGTAATAATGGCATCATAGCCTAGTTACCGAAGTATTCTTCCTTAGTAATTGTATATTTTACTCAAAAGGATTAGACTAAATTGGGACCTCGAGAGATGTTCACCTGAGGATTAATTTATTTCTTTGAATATTTCGAAAGTCAAAATTATTCTTTACAAATTCCCATGCAAATGAGAGATCTAGTGGGCATTCAAAAAAACACCTTTCAGTTAAATTTTCTAACTGTAAGTCCTTACTAATGGAGATATTGTTAAAATATTTTCCATTAAATTTTGCAGTAATCTTGAAACTCTTCTCTTTATAAATAGCCTTTAAGGATTCAATAAATTGTTGCTTTACCCTTGTGTTTTGTATATTATCTAACGCTTCTTTATCGATATTGTCAAGTCTCCATAACCAACCGATGACTAAACAGTCTTGAATTAAATAATTTTTAAAGTAATCTAAAGATATAGAGATCGTTCTACCATCATTAAAGAAGACCCATAGTTTGTAATAGAGATCAGGATGCGGATTATCTTCTTCCCTGTAAGATAAATTATGGGCCTCATCAAGCCATTTCTTTATTTTGTTTATCATAGAACAGTAGAATGGATTTTCAATTTGCACTTCTTGATGTTTGATTTTATTTAATTCCAATAATTTAGTCACCATTTACTCTATATGAAGCAAACTCGTTCCATTCCATGTCTAAAACTATATTATAGTTGACTTCGGCTGTTTTTGATTTTGGAATGTTATATCTTTGTTCATAGTCTCCGAAAACTATTATTTTTGTATCAGTCATTTCCATCATAAATCCTACAAAGTTCTCATCCCATAAACTAACTTTTTTATTAAATAAGGAATTAGGATATATATCCAAAGCAGTTTCATTAGTTTTGTTTTCAAAGAGTTCTATTTCAAAACCAGAGTTTGTAGATAGAAGAAAATCATTTCTGTTTAAATGATATTTTTTTAATTCGTCATTATCGGTTATTTGAATTATTTAGATTTCAACTGCCTTATTGGAATTTTGAAACAAGACATCAGATATTTTATTACTTATTAGAACACTCATTTGTTTGTTTTTCATTTTTCTTGGCTGCAATAGCCTTATTGAGAGAATGTAGAGACATCCTATAGGATTAGAGTTTTTTTACGTTTGTCATATCATATATATACATTTCGTATCTATTAAGTGTGTCATGATGTATATCGTTAACAGATTGCTCAAATCGTTACTGTAAGTAGAAATAGAGAAGATTTCAACTCATTCTAAATGATAATACACAGATATTAATCAGGCTATTGAAAATGGAAATCATATCAGCTTTTGGACAACTATTTCTAAAAAGACGGATGATATTATTACTACTTGAAGAACATCTGACCTGGCATCCTATGAATCACTCCTTATCTTTGTATAATTTTCTTTGATACAGAATTGCTCTTTAGTTTTAAAGACATTTTGACATGGCTTGTCTTGATTATATTAATCAATTTGGTAAAAATTAATCCTCTATTAATAATAGCATTTTAGATTAGTCTTATAACCAATAACCATATTGTTTTCATGGATGACAACATTATTAAGAAAAGAGTTTGAATTAAAGCATTCTAACACTAGTTTTGAACATCATTAATTTAGGAAATTAAACTCTAGCGAACTTCCACCGAATCCTTATACCCTACGGAACTTAATCCCACCGAACCCGATATCTATTTTAGTTAACATTTAAACTAAATCTTATTAAAATTCTAATTCAGATTGCAAGTATTCTATAAAGGTTCGAACTTTTATCCTTTTAAATTTCGTATGTATTCAGCAACTAGTTTTTCGACAGCCTCTCTAGCCCCTTCTAACAATGGCGAATCTTGATGAGCCATCAATAACTTGTCAAAATTAACCTTTGAAAGCCTTTCCGCAGATACTATCGCTGTTGTCGGATCCATCGATACTTGGGGTGCAGATATATACATACCCTCAGCTCCAAATACCTTTTTATATATACTATCAGCACCCAGAAGCAGTTTATCTTTTTCATAATAAAGCGATATATGACCTGGTGTATGACCTGGTGTGTGGATGACCTTAAGACTTCCAATCATGTCGCCATCCGAGACTTGATCATCAACTCTAATAGGTTCAACTTCTAAAGTTCCATATTCTCTTGATAACGACTCTACCGAGACACCAAGATTTTCTAATTTTTTAATAGTTTCTTGTGTAGATGGTGGGCCCATGTAGGGTGGATTGTGAGCGAGATATCTTGACTCAATCCAATGGGAGTAAATCCTAGCACCTGATTTTCTCTTTACCTCATTGGCAGCTTGTGCGTGGTCAACGTGGACATGAGTTAGAATTATTCGCTTCACGTTCTTGATTTCGTATCCTATGTCCTGCAGATATTTTTCAAGCATAGGTAATTGTGAAAGAAAACCAGGATCGATTAACGTCAAATTATCTTCATCCTCTACAAACAAGTAAGGAAAGACCTTTCCCCGTGGATCGGGATGAGTCATACCTTCTATTGAGTAGACATTCTTAGTAATCTCTGTCATCCGATTTCAAATATACGTCTGTAAGACTTCTGAACTTATATGTTTTAATATTAAAAATACCATCATATTTTTAGATATCATATGGTCTTCAAGGTTCTATTACTTAACGATAAACCTAAATCTTGGATATATTCTACCCAATGGTGATTATTAAAGGATATATAACATCTGCATTGTATGTTTAATCTAGTCTGTGTTTCTCCTTGAATTATGCACCCGAGGTGTTTGCTGAGTAATATTTTTCATACATAAGGTTAAGAGAAGCAATAAAGCAATATCGCAATGAAAACAGAAATTAGTATCGCAGAGGAGGAATCTTAGTTGATGAAACTATTCTCAAATTGAATTTTTGAGTTGTAGATTTGAGTCAAATTTATTTCACGTATCTCCGAACCCCTATACCATAAGGAACTTAATCCCACCGAACCCGATACCAATTATAGTAACGATAGTGCATAATAATAAGAAATAATTTACATGAAAATTATAATTTTAGTTTATATATCGACCTACCTATGGACCTTCCCAGTTGAACGGTATGTGCTTACTGGACCTACCTTCTCTTTTCCACTTAAAACTCATTGCATCTACTTCGTCCTTTACAGCAGTTCCCCATGTAGCAACAGCACCTGGGCCAACCTCACTACCCGGTGGATTAATTGTTTGAACTCTTTTTCCTGGTGGTGTCATTGGACCTCCTAATGCCACTGCTTTCGCAAGAACTTTTCCAGGAATCTCGGCACTCCACTGGCTCAAATCCTCAGAAATTTCAAATCTTATGGGGGCAAAATCAATTCCCTTGATTTCACCTATCAACTTGGCAAATTCTGACATAAATCCGCCGGCCTTCCCGCTAAAAATCATTTGAAGCGCTTCTCTCTGTTTTTCATCAGCATCCTCATCAAAAAATAAACCCATATTTACTTTTGTATTTCCTGCCCAAATATTACCTTCAAAGGCTCCTATAGCTAATGCATTCAATCCGTCCAATGATGTATCACCGTAATGTCCTTTGTTGATATGATATGCTAATACCCCTTCACAGTCACCGAACGTAGGTTCTTGAGCAAATTCACATGGACAGGGTATTTTACATTTACATACGTCAAACCAATCTCCAGAAGCTTTCCAAGAAGGAATGTTTGTTGCCATTTAACAAGGTAAATATACTAAAATTTAAGAATATCCTATTGCGAAACAAATTTTGTGATATTCAAATATGGTCATGCAAATAATACAAATTACCCTAATCTTTTATACCTGATTTATAACACATTCGAACCCCATCTTATAAAGAAATTATAATTGAAACAAACAACGCCAGTAATAATGACTACTTTATTACCATCCTTCTAACGTGACATATACTCAGTTTAATATAACAAATTATATGAACCGTATCAAGGATGTAGATTGTAAGATATAGAGGGATTGGTTATGGTTTATACGGCTTATGACCTTTTGTTCTGAATAATTAATCTTAATCGATATAAAATAGCGGGAGGCATTTGAAAAATTACCTTAAATTAACAGAGCCACACCCAATAATGCAACCTGTAAATAATATGCTTTAGGAGAACCATCTGTTAAATGCAAAAAGATAATGGAATTGCAAGTGAAGATGTAAATCAAGCTAACATAAGGTTTTACCGTGCTTTTGAAAACCTATCTATCGAATCAATGGACAAGATATGGAAACATGATGAAAATGTTGTTTGCATACATCCAGGGTGGGATTTATTTACTGGTTGGTTGGCAATAAGGGAAAGCTGGACAACAATATTTAGCAACACAGAGATGATAAGGATTACAATCACAAACACAAAAATTAAGAATTTTGATAATAAAATTGCAGTAGTTGTATGTATAGAAAACATAAAAACAAA
>Ga0196965_1000427_pt1 | contig 25597 bp, 31 predicted proteins | sample S1_20metaG_FD_148668 | JGI IMG/M metagenome (GOLD analysis project Ga0196965, IMG submission 148668) | Soil microbial communities from Anza Borrego desert, Southern California, United States - S1_20 | ecosystem: Environmental > Terrestrial > Soil > Desert | place: USA: California | collected... | reverse complement strand
ACATTCCGATGTACGATCCATGCCTTATAATATTATGTAATGATTTAGCTTTAGTATACTAGTTATATAAGGCTAGCTCAAAATTCCAAACAAATAAAGCTAGTTTTATAAAGTATCATATTCTGGAATTGTTTGAATCCAGGTGATTAACGGGCCCAGTGGGTTTAGTAATAGATATATTACGAGTCTGAATGCCTAAGCATTTTAATTTGTAATCAAATTTTAACAAGAACTTGATAAATATAAGAAATATGAATACGAAACCACATGAGGTTTGTGATTCGAATTCATATTTTTTAACAATGGAATTCGTTCTAAAAAAAAAGAATCATAATAATGTACATATTTGATTAATCCATGGTTCTGGACCGTTGGGGTTAATTTACCAGGGTTAATAGCGTTCTGATACATTGACCAGACCAAATATAGTATTAAGAAGTAAAGTAATTAAAAAACATGATATATGAATCTATCATATCTGACACTATCTCCTTATTGAATACTTAATACCATAATCTAGTAAATTCTACTTAATGGGACTTCCAATATTATTTAGATTATTATTTTCTGTTTTTTTTGATATGGAAGAGGGAATATTATCGGTCGATGTTATGTTAGAGCCGTCTGTCTTGGTGCTGTAACCATTTACATTATTATTGGATTTGGTATTACCTTTTTTATGTATGAGGTATTTAGAAATGAGGTGCATTTCGTCTTTAAAGCCAGTATAGTGCCAGTAGTATTTGTTAACAATAGTTGATATCCCAAACCAGATGATGCTATTTACTATAATCGAGAATAGAAAACCATAATAATATGCGATAATTGTTCCAGTTATTGTACCTCCAATAAGATATGGTACTTGACGTTTTAAGGTAGTTTTTAATAATGAATCCATAAATTTCGCTGTATGTACATGTATAGCATACCTTATATAGCCTGATACTAAGTCTAGAAACTTTTTCTTTGCACCTTCTTTACATTATTTTCTTTTCTTATGAAACTAATTTGTCCGTTTACCTCTAAATTTGACACCTCAATCTCTTCTATCCTTCTGATTCCTGATAATCTCATAAAAGATTCCTACTCTTAATCACCGATTCTTGATTTTAGCATTCCCTGATCATCGATTTTTTTTGCCTTTGACTAATTCTTTGACTTCAGGGTTAATGGTACTCCCACTCTTTTGTTTTTTGGGACCAACATAATCTAATCCTTTGAAGACAAGATAACTATCAATGCTACAGTAACCATTGACGGAATTGGTGTTTCTATATTAATCATAGGCTCTGCCAATATGTTTCTAAGACTAAGAATTATTACAATTGATATGCAGTTAGCTGAGTAATCCTTGCTCCTAATCCATTTAATTGCAAAAAGGAGATCGTTACAGCTTCCGTCCTCAAAATGATAGATAGAATTAAGGCAGGCTCAAAACTCAAAGCAGTGTATTTAAATATGCAAAAAAGCAGATGTACTATCCATTCAACATTAAGTACACATCGTATAATAAATCATATGTAGTTAGGGACATCAATGGAATTATTCTACGGTTGATGATATTTTTGAAGTCGTAGCAAACCAAATCTATTACCCTACTGAGTAGAGGTCTAATTCGAACGTAGAATACCAACGGGAGATACCTCGACAATGCAAAAATCAATAACTTCTAAACAATTTATAGAAATACCATTAAAGGGGGAGGAAATACAAGTCATCAAAACTCCATATATAAAAGAGGAGGTTGTGGTAAAGAAGAATCCTGTGACAGAAATAAAAGAATTCACAGGGCAAATCACAACCGAGATAGTTAATATTACAAGTATGCAACAGTAAACCGATTCAGATACAGTACCATTCGGTATACTCATTTATCATCAAAAATATTGATAATTAAAAGATAATGACAAAAAACCAAGAATGTTTATTTTACCGATGCTATTAATTAATAAATATAAACAAGATGAATTATCATAAACATACTAACGTATCAAAAATTAGCAATTTAACAATATCCGTATTATTTATAATCTTATCTGCAATATCCTTTCCTGTTGTCAATGCGCAGCTGCAACAGGGGCCAGTAGGATCAGTCCCACCATTATCAGATAGAATAAACCTTTCTATATCGAACATAACAGTTGTCGAAAGCCCTACTGGCTTGACTGGTATAGATGGCATTATTTTAAACAATTCAACTGAAAATGTAAAAGACGTCAAAGTAGATATTATCTTATTTGATCCATTAAACAAAACAATAGAGGATACAACCCGGTCTATTACATCTCCACTTTCTACGATGGAACCTGGCTCTACAGTAGGTTTTAGTTTCCTTATGAGTACTACAGATATTGATCATTATGATGCACGTTCATATGGCCTAAGAACAGAATAAAAGACCCGATCTGAATGATTTTGAAGATCGAGCAATAGATTTGTTACAGGTTCTCAACAATCAAATTATATGATATTGCATAATTAAATCAGAAGAAAATTATTATTAACTCCCTATCTATTATGTGAATTCACAGACTACATAATTTTCTAAATCAAAGGTGTTCAAAACTAGATATTAGAATGCTCTAATTCAAACTTTTTTCTTAATGATGTCATCATCCATGAAAACTATATAATTATTGGTAACAAGATTATCTTAACATGCTATTAATAATATAGGACTATTCTTATAGGACTATTCTTACCAGATTGACAATATAATCAAGACAAACCGTATCAAAGAACTTCTCTATAACTAAGAACGATTTCATATCAAAATAATTATTCTAAGATAAGGGGTGATTCACAGGATGACAAGGCAGATGTTCTTCAAATACTAGTTTAATCATCCTTTCTTTTAGAAATAGTTGTCCAAAAGCTGATATAATTTCCATTTTCAGTAGCATAGTTAGTATTATGCATTATAATTTGAATGAGTTGAAATCTCGTTATTTCTACTTAAAGTAACGATTAGAGCAACATATTAACGATATACATCATAACATACTTAATAGATACAAAATGTATGTATATGATATGACAAGCGAAACTAATTCTAATCCTATGATGATGTCTTTACATTCTCTCCATAAGGCTATTGCAGCCAAGAAAAATGAAAAATAAACAAGTGAGTATTTTAATAAATAATAAAATGTCTGATGACTTGTTTCAAAAATCCACTTGGGTAGTTGAATCTAAATAATTCAAATAACCGATAATGACGAATTAAAAAAATACCATTTAAACAGAAATGATATTCTACTATCTACAAAATCGAGTTTTGAAATAGAACTCTCTGAAAACAAAACTAATGAAACTGCTTTGGATATATATCCTAATTCCTTATTTAACAGAAAAGTTAGTTTATTGGATGAGAACTTCGTAGGGTTTATGATGGAAATGAATGATACGAAAATAGTGATTTTTGGAGATTATGAACAAAGGTATGACATTCCAAAAATAAAAACAACAAAAGTTAATAATAATATAGTTTTAGACATGGAATGGAACGAGTTTGCTTCATACAGAGTGAATAGTGACTAAATTATTGGAATTAAATAAATCAATCATCATGAAGTGCAAGTTGAAAATCTATTCTCCCGTTCTATGATAAACAAAATAAAGAAATGGCTTGATAAAGCGCATGATTTATCTTACAGGGAAGAAGATAATCTTCATCCTGATCTCTATTACAAACTATGGGCATTCTTTAATGATGGCAGAACGATCTCAATATCTTTCGATTACTTTAAAAATTATTCAATTCAAGACTGTTTAGTTATAGGTTGGTTATGGAGACTCGACAATATAGATAAAGAAGCGTTAATTAATATTCAAAACACAAGGGTTCACCGGATATGATTTATTTTCTAGTAACTATACAGTTATTCATCTTGTGAATCTAACTACTTTTTATGACCCAAATTCTAATTTTATAATAATTAGCGATATATAATAGACAGGGATTATAAATCAAACATGATAAATTGATAATAGAATTATGAACTTGCAAGGTGATAAAGAAAGTAGAAATGATCGCTCTAATAAGATATTAGATGATTTATTGAATTATACTCTTGAAATTCGAAGATCAAACAATCCAGAAAAATATAGTGAATGGCAAGCAAGGATTGAAAGAGTTATTGAAAAAACATATGGAAGTGACTCAATAGAGCTAAAGCAGATAAAAGGTGCAATGAAACTTAATTTTCTAACAACTAGCGGACAGTCCGAGGAACAGCGACGTATCTACTTTAATAACCTGTATGAAAGAAGATTTAACAGAATAGGACAACTGATCAACGACTTCATGTTGGATCAAGTGAATCATGGAAGAAGATAGGACTATACAGTATTACTTATGATATATGATATCCACCTAATTTAGAAAAATAGTATTCTGGAATGCAAAAACAGTATACAAATCAAACGTGCTCGGTAGACTCCGATCCCATGAGGTATATGGAAACTTTCAATTTAATAAAATTTCTGTAATAATTGATCTATTGATTTATGGCATAATTTAATTCTAAGGCGGGCCCGGTGGGTTTAGTAATAGATATATTACGAGTCTAACTTTAGAAAGTTGATTTCGTTACTAATGCCTTATTTCCGAAATAGAATGGATCGTATCAACATAGGTTTTTGAGGCAAGTCCATATAGGAATCGATCTGAAAATAGTCAATAACTATATTTTATAAAAATTATCCGTCAGTTAGTCTGAGTGATAACAAAGGAGATGATAATCCTAAGTAAATTTCTATTTGTCATCTTGCTTTTGCAATTAATTTAAATAATTGTTATTACTCCAAACGTTATGAGTTCAACCAATTCAAATTCAATGGATCCTTAAAAACTTGAAGAATTTGTAATGAATGCAGTAGCTGATATGGGCAGTAGTTTGAGTGCCATTATGGTTATAATTGGTGAAAGACTTGGATTGTATAAAGCCTTACAGCAAAACGGTCCATTAACACCTGAGCAACTATCTAATAAGACAAATACATCTGAACGATATATAAGAGAGTGGCTTTCAAGTCATGCTTCATCTGGTTATATAGCCTATTATTCGTCAGAAAAGAAATTTTCAATGTCGCCGGAAAATGCAATAATTTTAGCCGATGAAAATAACCCTACTTATATTTTAGGAGGTCACCAAGTTCAGATCTATCTTTATAGACGAAGATAAATTCGTAAAAATATTTCAGATCAGTGACGGATTAAGATGGGTAGAACATTACCACAACTACTGGTGACTACACCGCTCCCTCTAGACAATAACGCGCAAATCTCTTGTTGAGATGTTATTTGCATTTTCAGCATCATCACTTTTTTGTAACGTCCGAAACGGTATCTATACTTTATCGTAAACTTATTTAACAATTTTAGAAATGTTATATCACTACATTAGTAAAGGAATTTAATACATTAATGTAATTGCTTTAGTCATGGTAACTATACACAATTTATGTGTACCAAAATATTGCAAATCATGGAGATAGCAAATTTAGGGAAAATATTAAATCCATTCTACAAAATTTGTACATTCACAATCTAAAAGTCCACATTTAAGATCGTTATCTAAATTATTGATATCATATTTATGATCACGTCTTTGATGTGAACAGTTCTTGCATAGTTTTTCTTCATCTTGAATGACTTTTTCAGCCATAATGTATCCTATAGTAGCCAATTTAATTTAAGGGTATTGATATCTTTATACCTAAACACAATAACATTACTAAATATCATTCAATTTGATCTAAATAATTTTATTTATATTTTCGAGTCAATAGTACGTTAGGCCTGCAGAGCATAATAATTTTTAGCACCTTTGCATGGGCAAAAGGGCAATAAATATAATTAAAAATAATCTGAGAAATAAAACATTAGAGAAAGGGCCAGAAGGGATTAACAGACGTCTTTTGAAACTAGTTGATTGAGTTAACAAATCAACAACTAAATTTGTTCTTCCATTTGAACAGGTAGATGGTTTGTGTTCTGCTCCGCTCCCTTCTGGTATTGGCAGATCACCAAGGGACAGTTTGCTTTTATGCATCATGATGATCAGATAGGGGATTACATCTGAAACGGAGTATAATTTATTGTCCATCAAGCTATTTAATGGTTTTGTAATCACTACACAATTACATAATTATATAAACATAATACAGAAATGTAGTATTTATATGGATTAGTATTTACTTTAGTAAAATATAAAGTTTGAAAAGTCAAGAGAGATTAACAGAAGTGTAATAGTGGAGACGGGGGATGAAGAATAATACCGATCTGCTTATACTGACCGCTCCTTCTTGACTTGGTGAAAGAATACATTAACTGGGATTTTAGTATATTGATATACTCAGTAATACGTCTAAAATGCAAATAACTATTTGTGTATTAGTTATTTAATGTTTTTACAAAATTATATAATTACAAGATCGATCTAAATTATTACATTAATGTAAGCTCATGATATAATTAGATAACAATCCTATAAAGTAAATTTCATCCGACGCGATCTTTAAACTATGTTTATTATAGTAGGATTATACAACTTATATATTTAACATGTCAGACAAATCTACCAATGATAAAAAATTGCATACTGTAAATATCACAGATCAGGTATATCATAGGGCTAAATCTTTAGTACAGAAGAAAGGTGGAACTTTTACAGATTTTGTCAATGATACGTTGTCATCATATATTGACAGAGATAGATTTGTAAAAATGTACGCTCCTCACATTACGGAAGATTATGTATCAAATAATGCAATTTATCTCAATGACCTTAAACTCAATAAAACTGCAATAGTTATATTAAAAGAATATCCAGATTCGGACCTAGAAAATTCAGGGTTTTATGCTTTCTGTGAGATTTGCGAATCGGATTCATGCATCCATGTTAGACATGTTCTGGCGACTGGATCAATACTGAAATTAAGCACACTATATAAAATGGCTTAAGAGCCAAGGCAACATATTTTATTGTATTCTTATAGTGTTCCAAATCGCGTTTTACTCGTTGTTTTGCAGCCATCATTATGGAAAGGGCCTCAGGATCAAACTTATTTATCCTGTCCTTTAATTCCCTATATATACAAGAATTTAATAGTTCTGAAAACTTTATACTCTCAGCCCCATCTAACTTTATTGGATGTGCCTGTTGATCATCAATCGAAGTATCTCGGCAGATGATTTCTCTTTCTCCGTTAGGATTCTGATCCTTAAGATCTATTTTCTTGCTCAACGTGACTTCACTACTATATATATTAATTCCTTTTGTCATAAATGTAACTATTAATACCGAGGTACGCATAGTATTCATAAACGTAAAAAGATTTCTCTTGGAAGGTTAATGATACTTGCTGCACTCAATTATTTAGAGAGGCATTTGAGTACAGACTGTGTCAGTATTGTTTGATGACAAACTAAAGCAACTGTTCTTTTAAAGATTGATTTATCACCAGACTATCTAGCAGATAAAGTGACAATTCGAAAACAAAAAGAGTTGAAATCTTAGATCTGAAAGTAATATAAAAAGAGAGAATACTTATAGCATACCCCGCATCAACATCATCATTATAATAAGAATTCATACTATCTCACACACTAAGCTAAACTATATCGAATCTGACCAAGAAAAGTATGTCGGATCATTTTCTACATGATATATAATCCGGGTCTAAATCTTAATAATGTAGGCATATCGTTTTAATAGAAATAATTAATCTTGATTGACATTGCATCTACTTTACTAACAGTACTGGGCATTTGGCATCATGAATAACAGTATCTGATACACTTCCAATAATCATCTTCTTTAAATGTCCCATTCCTCTATTACCGATTACAATCACATCAAATTCTTCTTTCAATGAGAATTTTAGTATCTCCTGTCCTGGATCTCCGAATATAACTTTGGTTTTTACCTCTACGTTTTCTTTTTGAGCCAGCTTATGATATTCATCAAAAACATTCTCTCTTGCTTTGGAATACTTTTCAAGTAATTCATCTAATACTTTTTGAGACTGTACGTATACTGTTGGTGGGGCGTCTGCAACATTTAATGTTGTTATCTCTCCTTTGAGATTCTTTGATAAATATATTGCATAGCTAAATGCTCTTTTAGAATTCTCAGATCCATCTATCGGAACCAATATTTTTGAAAACATTAGTTATACAATAAGTATTTCTAAATTATTAGTATTTAATACTCCTCACACCAATAAATCAATCCATTTCTTATGATGTCTTGAGAATTCTGAAATGATTAGAGGATAGATAAAAGGTAGTCTGAGTATTCAATTATTCATGAAACTAATACGACAATTTAAGATATATAAATCAACAGACTTTAGAGTTCTATTTAATATACAATAATCCAAACATGTTGTAGATGTTCTTTATCTTCATTTTCATATAAATAACATGTTAGCCAAATGAATTTATGGTTATAAATAATGAGATTGTACCTACAAATGAATCAGATGTTATAGCTTCTAAAGACCTTGACAAATCCGAAACTGAAGTCAAGCAAGCCAGCAGCGGCTCTTCTGATTCAATAATTGGATCAATTATTCCTTCTTTTAACAAGTTATTAGTTACTTCTGATGGAACTAACAACTCAGACAAAGCAATCAATTATGCTATTTACTTATCTAATTTTACAAATGCTGAAATTGTAATTCTACAGGTAATTGGAAATATAGACAAATTGGAAAATTCTTCCATGAATATATCAAATAGGAACAGAGACATCAATAAGGAGACTAGTCCCTCCAATATAGGTGATAGTGAATCAGAAATTAGAAATGACAACTACTCGATCAATGTAGAGGGAGAAATCGTCAAATCTTTAGAAGTAAAAATTAAGGAAATTGAAAAAACTGGTTGTAAAAATAAAGTATCGTATAAAATTAGAGCTGGATTCATAGTAGATGAAATTGTAAAGGAAACAACAGAATCAAAGTACGACTTACTCGTTATATCATCCTCTCATATGGATTCTTGGATAAAATCACTGTTTAGCGAAACAAGAAAGATAATTAGTAATGTGGATTTGCCTGTCTTGTTATTACACTAGTTCTTTCGGAAGGTAGTAGGTAGTAAGTATTCATTTCCCTAATCGATGATTAATTGAATTTGTAAAAATAAGTAAAACATCATCTTTTTTTTATCTGACAATATTGATATTGGAATTTTATGGCATATTTGACCATTTATTAAATTACTTAATAATGTGAATAAATACATGGAAATTATTAAAATCGACTTGGAAATTTATTTAATTTGCAAATATCATCTACTGCCGGTGTGAACTGAAATATCTTGTTATTTTTAGGTTGGCTGAACTATCCATGAACCAGTTTCTATGCTTCCTCATGTATATACACAAAATTCAACATAGCTGTTTAAAAATTAGAACGTAAACATGGTGAAATATGCCACGTTACGTAGATTTCTAAATCTATCAAGATAGTCAGAGTCGTCTTTAACTCCCAAAAGTTTCCATGTGGATTTTGCATCCTTAACTCTCCACATCGCTTATACAAGACATACTTTTTTATAGGATCATTTAACAAGAAGGATTAAACGTCAGTTTCAGATAATCTTATAGATGTTTGTTAAAGAATATTTAAAATTCATCTAAATAATCATGAATAAACACGTATTATAATATTATAGTTTTTATTCCTTATTTGATTTGACTTCTGTTACTGTAAAGGATTACTAATATGGCCAACAGCTTTATACCCTTTGGCTGTTAAACAACACATACGCTTTTGTTGAGTACTTTGACTAGATTCTGTATGTTCTTATATGGTAGAGGCATCTCTAGTCTATTTTTGATTTGATTCCTTGGTCTTATATTTTGCAATATATCTCCAATAAAGAACAAGAAAATTACCTGCTAACATTAGAACGAGTGGGGCATTATGCCTCCTAATGTCAAGAACAAAATCCTAAACACTAGTACAGAAATACCTCCAATTAAAGGGCATACCAGAATACTATTTTTAGCGTTTATACGATGTTGTTATCATTTCTGTTACTTAAATCAGATCTCATCTTTGCGCATTTGTTTCTTCAACGGTAATAGATGTTTCATTTTCATCATAGTTCTTTCTTCTTTTCTTTCGAATCTTTCTCACTTCTTTTAGAATTTCCTTCAGTTTTTCTTCAGATACTTTGGAAATCTTTGAATCACATTCAATTCCCTCTGCATCCAAAACTTGCTCGGTAAATTCAATTATTTCATTTTTATTGTCTTTTTCTTCTTCGGTAAGCAAATTCAAACTTAGGAATCTAATATATGCGAATTCGCTCATATTATAATAGAAACGAATCTGATTTATAATGTTGATTGTATAAACTCGATATTCTGACCCTTCTTCATTAATGACGATACTAAAATGGTAATGGTGATTTGTCCATTTTTTATTATTGGAACTTTAGAGTTTTAAATTTTAATGACTCCTATTCATCCTAAATAACTAGATGTCATATATTTTACACCTGATAATAGTTATTTATAATAAGATTAATTAAAATGATTGTGTCTGGTGGTGAAGTCCGTCTAAGAACTCCATTTGTAATACAAAACTTTTCAAGCCTTGATAATTTTATTATGACTGTATTTCCGGATTTAGAATCGTATCTCAAAGAACAGCTGGTAGGAGGGATTCAAAAATCTGCTCTGGTAGGTGTTGCTTATTCTAAGCTAAAAGATAGTTTCAAATTATTCATTGAACGAAATTATTCAAACGAGTTTGATGACTATCTTAGCAAGGAAACAGGCCATTTAGATAAGAATGCTATGAAGAATGTATTACTCTCCACAATTTCAATTACTTTGAATGTAACCGATGAGAATGGTAACAAACTAATAGATAGCAACTACTTGAATGCACTCAGAAATATTCTCGACCAGATCAAATAATGGCCAAGACCATACTTTTACGTCTTTCATAAACTATGATGAATACTAGTCCGTATGATTGAATTGACAAAAGTCTGTAATTGTTTGGAAACGAAAGAGTGTAAAGTTTTATAGATGTAATTTGATTATAGTAAACTTACGAAAAAAATAATTTTTGGTCCACCCCGAATCATATGGGGGTGAGAAATAGAATATCTCTCATCTAATTTTATAATGTATAGAGCATATGAAGATGTGATAAAAAGCTAGATTAATAAAAAGAGTAAATTGCCAAAGCATCATGATTTTGTCTTTTGCCTTCTGAGGTTGATTGATATTTGAATAAATTAATTGTACCTGCGTAAGCGTACAAAACAAAAATTACAGCTATCAATTAAATAACTTTTGTGGTGCGATTATCTAAGTTCTAATATTATTAGTCCAAGAATCCAAAGAGATCTAATAGAATTTTTAGAATATCGTAATAAATTTATCTTATCACATTCAGAGTTAAGTCACATCTGGACAGATTTTTTGTAAAATAGTGTTACTCATGGAGGATATCAATGCCAAAAACCCATAAAAAAAGTATCTTTAAAGCTATGTAATAAATGGTATATATAATTAATATGATGGTATATAGTATTGTTATTTGTTAAAATCATTAATGTTTGAGGGAAAATAACAAAAGAGAATTAGGTGACAATGAAAATTCCTTCCGTTCTAGGATGCAAAATACAATAGTAGGAGCGTTCTCTAGCCATCTCGAAGGTATGTTCGAATGTCTTGCCCTTGCTAATCATTGCAGATGGATCTGCCAATCCAGAATCAAATAGTTGATCTGCATTCGAATTCCTACCTTCTCCAAAAGTTACTGTAGAGAAGCTGAGTTATCATTTGTCCATAATATGGTTTGACCAATCTTGATTTCCACAAGGTTTGGATCTTATGCTTTATCAGTTAACGCCAATGAATTTTGAACTATTGATACATTAACTGGTTCGTCAATAACATATGTCCCATTTTCAATATTGGAAATATTGATATTACCTACTTCTATATTAGCTGAATTATTGGGGCTCTGAGCTAAAGTTTCTTGAAATACTTCACTGGCTACAGTCAAATCGATAGTTAACAGAGCTGATCCAAACGTTAACAATAATCTTGAATTAAAAATAATTGCATTAATAAATTGATACATTCTTATCTTTTAAGAAAAAGAGATTTGAAAGAAATAGCGAGTACAATCAGAGAAACGCGAGACCAAAAAGTGCATTAGATCTAATGAGAATGTAGTCAATTTTTAATATAATGATTTAGTTAAGTATCCCTAGATCAATTAGGAATGCAAAATGATACTACTAGTATAGAAATTGTTATGTAGTTTATAAAATGCTAATACTGTAAACTATTCAAAAATTTAAATGTCGTTTTATCATAATATAATATAAACATGGTAGATTTTTTTAAATCTAGGCGAAATAGAAGGATTACTCCAGATGGAGAACCATTGGAAGGTAGTGGTGGATTCCGTTCTTCTAGTCCACTAAAGATCGCTATACCTGCAATAATAGCTATTATCATAATTTTCGTAGTTTTGACCTCAAGCTTAAAGATCGTGGAAGCTGGTAACCGAGGTGTACTGCTCAAATTTGGTGCTGTAGACACCTCAGTATCATTAAGTGAAGGTTTACATCTTGTTTTACCTTTCAGGGATTCAATAGTACCTATGGAGGTTCGAACCCAAAAAATTGTTGAGAGCACTACGTCTGCTTCAAAGGACCTTCAAAATGTCGCGACCGAAGTCGCTTTGAACTACCGTGTAAACGCCGACACCGTACCAGTATTATATAAAGAGATTGGTCTCGACTATTCGAACAGGGTAATAGTTCCAACAATTCAAGAATCTGTTAAACAAGTAACGGCCCGATATAATGCAGAAGAATTAATTACAAAAAGAGATCAAGTCAAATCTGAAATTGAGGAACAAATAGAGGCTAGGCTGACGCCATATAACATTATAATGGACACAATATCAATAACTGACTTTCAATTCTCAGATCAATTCGTTCAGGCTGTAGAAGCTAAAGTTCAAGCAGAACAAAGAGCACTGCAAGCACAAAATGAATTGCGTAGAATTCAAATCGAAGCACAACAGACAGAGGCACGTGCTCTGGGTGAGCAAAAGGCTAATATAGCCTCAGCTGAAGGTCAAAGACAAGCAAATATTCTTAGAGCTCAAGGAGAATCTGAAGCAGTCAAAATTATTGATGCACAGCTCAGAAATAGCACCGAATATCTTAATTGGCTACAATCACAACGATGGGATGGTAAACTTCCATTAGTTACTGGAAGCGGAGGCGGCGGCGGTGGTGCCGGTGGTGCCAATAATTTAGGCGCAATTCCATTCATAGAGATTCCTTTAGGGAATTCTAGATCTGACTCTGCTCCAAATTCTTCACAAACAAATAACTCTGCTACACCTTCGGGATAAACGTCTCTACCCTCATCTACCATTCCACTATCTAACGACCACAATAGACAAAATAAGCTGTCATAGAAGATATCAAAACGCTCTTACTTTTACCAATAAGGATATTCAATCCCCTTAGAGGTAAATAGAATGAACCAATGGAGATTCGAAACCATTGAGGATCTCGAGGGTTTTATGATTGACATCATTTTGCAACAAAATTTTTTTTGTTCTTTCGCTTGTATTATTCTTCTTCTAACTTGTTTTGTTACTGAGTTTTTGGCATATATTGAAAAAAGTAATCAAGTGAGCATTTTCTATAATCTTCAATAGGCATAGAAAGTAATTTTTGTATCCGTGCAGTAGTTTTAGTTTTTTGAAGAATCGCTATTATTACGAATATGTGATTTAGGTTACTGATTTTTTCAATTTTTAGAGGTATTTTCTTATAAGATATCTCAAAGTGAAATTGATGGCTAATTCAGTCCCAGACCGTTCTTATATTACTATAATTTCTTGAATATTTTTGAAATTAATTGTTCCTGGGATCCTTACGAGACAGGATCTTAGGAAGGCCTTTGTTCTTTATGATTGTTAGAACTAGTGAAATAGGGATCTGAAAATCTCAGGAATTGCAAGGATAGATCTTTTGGAAGGTATCTTACTAAATCAAAGAATACATTTTCTTTTCTAGGTTCGAATCCTGATAATGTTTGATAAATAGATAGAACTTTTTCTTGATGTTTTTGATCATAATTTAATTGTCATCATCATCATCCCCATCATCATCTCCATTATTATCTGATGTCTCGCCCCATGCCACCTGTGTAAAATAACTGTTCGCTAAATATTCATCCTTCCATTTAGCGGTAAAGTCATAACTGGAAGCATTCATAATGATCGCTTCATCCAACACTTTTATAGTAAACGAAGCGGTATCTCCTGGGCTGATAGTGTAAGGACTTGTGCCACTATCTGCAGTTCCTATAATATCGTCTTGATCATTATAAAAGATAGCAGTCGTTTCGACTGCTTTTATGGTATCTGTTCCATTATTCAAAATCTCACCAACTAAATCATCAGAATAGAATTTACTAATGTATGTTTGACTCAGTATTACCATTTCATACTTTTTATTATTATTTTTATTATTATCTTAAAGTCCTTGACCGAAGGCATTAGAACGAAGATTGTTCCTTTCTATTGTTATTGCCATTATTATGGTTGTTGTCACAACAAGCAGCAGCAGTCCGAAAATCTTAGTGCTAGAGGCTGGCTTCATTTAGGTCAAGTGAAGGTTAATAGCTAAAATACTTCTATAGTTAAATTCATGCATTTTTATCTTTTTAGTTTGTAAGAAAAAAACTATATAATCATATAGTATTCATTAATTAATAAATGTGCTCACAGTATCAATTTATTTTCGAACTACCTACATTACTTTGTGAGCAACTGTTTTGGCGTGTTTCATTATAATATTATAATCAAGTCCCTGATAAGATATTGAGCATAAAACATAAACATAATCTTGCTAATACGAGATTGTGAATGATACAATAAAGATACTTGGATTCGCTGGAAGCTTAAGAAAAGAATCCTTCAATAGGGCACTTTTGCGGAATACGTTTAGTCTCATTCCGGATAATGCAAGCCTAGAAATTTTTGAACTTGATGGCATTCCGCCATTTAACCAAGACACTGAGAAAGACATGCCTGAGAAAGTTAGGGATTTTAAATCCAAAATAAGAGGGGCTGATGCAATTTTGATAAGTACTCCAGAATATAATTACTCTGTGCCTGGAATATTAAAAAATGCAATTGACTCAGCTTCTAGGCCCTATGGTGATAATCCCTTTGACGGTAAACCGGTTGCAATAATGAGTGCATCCATAGGTATGTTAGGAGGAGCCAGAGCACAGTATCATCTCCGTCAAATTTTTGTCTTTCTCAACATGTATCCAATTAATAGACCCGAGGTCATGGTCAATTTTGCTGCGGACAAATTCGACTCCGATAGTAATCTTTTAGATGAAACTTCGAAAAAGCTAATCAGCGAGTTAATTAAAAACCTAGTGGATTGGGCTATTCTATTACAAAAATAAAAGGACTAATGAGAGAAATTCAACTATGAGTTATGGAAAAACAATCGATCTGTAATCAGTAGGTGGTCTTTGGAACTACATCGGGAAATAATGGTGTATCAACATCAAAATTTTTGAACTAGTGTAAGCAGTATCAAGAAAGACTCCAGAGGAGAAGAATTTTAATGAATAGTTCGTTACTTTGGATATTAAAAAATTATAAAAGATCCCTGACAAATAAAATTTTTAATTTGTAATTGTCTTTCTCAAAGTCTATTTTTCGTTTTGTTGCTTTTATCAAAAAAGAATTTAAACCCTAACATAATGAAATTGACATTTTGATTGATTCAGATACCTTTATTTCTTGTTGTGATAAAGGATTTTCTTTCATCCATTGCTTCAATAATGTCTGTTTTACTGATAACCCCTTCTATTATATCGTCATTATTGCACACAAATACTTTGTCTTGTGTTTCTTTAACCATGGTAGACAGTGCCTTCTCAGCTGTATCATTTACATTTAATAACTTTATTTTACTTTTCGGAGTCATAATATCCTTTACAAGTATGGTATCTCTTTCTGATTCTGGAACGTTTAAACAGCTTTTAAGAGTGACTATGCCAACAATTTCATAGTTTAATTTTGTGACTGGAAAGGCGCTCTTCATATAAATATTAAAGTAGTTCGTTAAGATAGTATTGACTGTAATGTTATCCGGAACAGAAATGACGTTTGTTTTCATTAACTCTCCTAATTTTATATTCGATAATATCTTAATTATGTCATATTGATACATGTAAGATTGCGCGCCGTTTTGCAAAAACCACCCGATCAAAATAATCCAAAGTCCGCTAACAAATGATCCAGTAAGTATTGTTAATATTCCAAAACCAAAGAATACATATGATATAATTACCCCGATTCTTACTGCAATTCGGGTAGATTTGTCGTAATTCTTGTTTCTGTTATAAAGTAATGATCTTAATATTCTTCCACCATCCATTGGAAAAGCTGGAATCAAATTAAAAATCCCTAAAATCAGATTCAATATAGACGAATAGTAAAGTATTGCATTTGCCATAGTTAACACTATTGTGGAAAGGTCGTCAGTAGGTAATGAAGAATATGATTGTGCCCGTATGACATTTGTAATCCACCAAAAGAGGGCAAATAAGGCAGAGAGAGCTAAACTTATGAGAGGACCTGCTATTGCCATCTTAAATTCTTTTTTAAAGTCTTTGGGTTCTTCCTCTATGTCCGAAACTCCTCCAAAAATAAACAACATTATTTGCTTTACTCGGATTCTATAAGATCTTGCTACTAATGAATGAGATAACTCATGTATCAATACAGATAGAAATAACACAATAGATCCTGTTATACCCATTATCCAATATTGCACCTGATTCAAATCTGGTGCGTATCGAGGCATAAAACCGATTGCAAGAGTCCATGTTATTAAAAAAAATACTAAAATAAGTGAAAAATGTAATTTAATGGGAATGTCTTTGATTTTTGCTACCTGTAATGACATCTACTGTACATATGTAATAAATCTAATATAATAGTGTCCTAAATTTACTAATAGTATTATTAAATATTTTAAGGTCAATTACTTTTAAAGCGAACATCTTCCTATATCTATTTAATGCATATTTGCAATTAAAGCTACTTTTTTTTCAGTTGTCATAGCTTGAGGAAATTAAATATAGTTAGTGTGTAGAATTTTCCTTTAGTGGCAAATAAAATAGCTCCTAAAGACTTGGAGAAAAAAAGAGGAGAGCCTGGAAAATATATCATTATAGATGTAAGAGAAGGAGATGAGTTAGAGGGCCAAGAAGCCGATGGCGGAGATAGCAAGATATTTGGAGCAGTAAATATTCCACTTACCCAGCTATTAAGAGACTCAAAAAATGGTGATTTAGATAGACTTAGACAAGTTCCAGTATATCTTTACTCTACAGTGGGTAAGAGAGCGGATATCGCAGCAGATGAGCTTAACAAACAAGGATTTAACGCCTTTAGTATTGAAGGGGGGTTTATTGCATGGAAACAGGAAGTAGAAGGAAGACAAAATGTTGTTAAACTTGGAGATTTTAAAGATATCTATGATGAAAACGTTAAATAAATATAGACCATGGAAAGAGAATCTTTGCACATCGATTGATTAGTTGAGGCACAAAATAAAAGATAAAAATAGCCCAATCATTTTCTTGTCTTTAACTATTTAATACTATGCTATATGAAAAGATTAGTTCATTTTCAAAATTCTTATCTCTTTGGATAACGAACAATATAGACTTGATAAAAGAAAATACAAAATGTGAATTCTTTTCTGAGACATCTTGTAGATGCGGTTACTGTTGTGTGGATGGATAACGAAAAGATTCAAAGGATTTTCTTTCACAAATAATTCAATAAAAAGTATTATATTCTTAGTGATATGCTAAATTAAGATGTCTTCGTCGTATACGCAGAAAGAATTAATTCTTTTTTTATAGATGATTATAGAAAATTCGTTACGGGTTTTGAAATAAACCTTTTATTAGAATTGATAATAAAGTTAAGGCATATGTTTAAGATTAGCCTACGTATAAAAGAAAATGTATAGGATAAGTTATGGGAGTTGTTATACTGAACCCAAAGAATTTATAATATGACTATGATTATGGATGATGAAGATTCTTCCGTCACTAATTCTTACATGAAAATAAATAGTGTTTACCTGGAAGTATCAAGCCTTTCAGAATCGGTCATCTGCATGCATTCACTATTAAAAAGTCTTCAGATTAAAACAAACAGATTCATATTTTTCTATGCTGGTAGAGAGGCTATTATGAGCCAGTTCCGTGTTTGGCCTTTCCTCTCCACCATAATAATGACCTTCGGTGAACGGAACAGAAACCCGGGCCATCGTTTGGCAATAATATGTCACCAACACCTTATTTAAACTCCTGGGATTTATTACAATGCTAGTTTTTACCGCATTTTCTTATATTTAGAATCCATTTCCGTATCATTTTATCGAGACTAAAGTCAATTTGAAATTATTGATGTTACAAAAGATAATTCAAAAGCATAAGAAGAATTTACTTTTTTTGTTTTCGATATTATAACTTTCTATCGTTGAATTAAGTCAAATAAGATAAAAGGCTTTGATAATAGAAGATCTCTTATATTAAGGTGCATCATGGGGGGATATCTAATACAAACATTAAACTAAGCATATACCAAAATATGATAAAATAATAAAATACTTTTTAATCAAATATAAAAGTGAAAAAACTCAAAATGGTTATGTCAAATAATAATGACATTTCAAAACTATTTGTAAATTGAGGTTATATCGTTTTTAAACCATCAACTACGTATTGAACCGCAATTGCTGCGACCAAAACCGCAAATATTCTAGTAACGATTAACGAACCACGTCTACCTAAAATCTTGTATATAGTTCCAGTTAGAAAGAACACTATATAAGTAATCCCTATTACAATTGCAATTGATAGTATTGTTACCATTAATCCAGACATCTGAAAAGATAATATCACAGTAGTAATGGCACCTGGGCCGGCCAATAGAGGAAATGCCAATGGAACTACGCCAGATTCGTCAGAAACAGTTCCTCCAAATCTCCAGCCACCATGTGTTAACAATTCAATTGAGACTACAAAGAGCAATATCCCACCAGCAATCATAAAGCTAGATATTGTAATTCCAAAGATCGATAGAATTTGAGTTCCCGCAACTGCAAACAATATTAGTAGAGCACTTGCTGTAATCACGGTTGTTTTTAATACTCTATCTCGTTCCTTTTTTTGCATTTTTTGAGTAATATTAGCAAATAATGGTATAGTACCGATTGGATTGATTACCGCAAAAAGGGAAATAGTGGCTCTTAAAAGATCGTCACCAAAAATATTCAGAAATGAAAACAAATTAGGTGATGTAATAGTGGTTATATCAAACATTATCATTTATATTGAAATTCTATTTATAATTAAGATTCGTCGATATAACAAATTTATAGAATCGTCGGTATAACCAATATAAGTGACTCTTCTCTAGGGCAATTAAGATCCTTGAAGTGGTAGAATTCTAATTTCATCTGAATACCTAATGTTTGCATAGGATAGATTGGATTAACGGGATCTAGTAGATTTGGTAATAGGTGTATTACGAGTCCAAATTCTTGTCGACTCCTATAGAACATCATTGACACCATTGGTTATCCGTAGATACTACTCGTCTTTTTTTAAAATACATCACTGAATACATTCGGATGATCTATTTAATTATTAACCTACATATGTCTCTATTTGAATTCCACATAATGGACAATGGGTATTATGGTACTATGGGTTTAGGATCTATCCCTAACTCACAATACAGTCAGGTTCTATTACCTTTAAACATCTTTGACTATGGATATTACTTTAAATATGTTGTCTTCGATATACTCATCAATTGCGTATTCTTCATAATCACAAGTTGCAATATTGGGACTACTTTCTTTTATTTGATCTTCTATAGTTTTTGGTATTTTGTTACTATTATTACTCCAGTTGTTCTTTGTTTCATGCGCAGTCAAATTACTAAGCATCTTAATTCATTATTCTCCAGGACATTAAAACATTTATTGATTTCAGTTCCTCCACTACGCTACACGACACAAATCTCTAATTAAGCGATATGTGTAACATCCGTCTTTTTGAAATTCCTATGTTTTATTGGCTAATCAGAATTCATTATCTATTTGGTTAATTGTTATTCGTCATCGAAAACCTGGCTTAGTTCTACCTTGAGTTGAATATCTTTTAATTCAAATACCTTTTCATAACGATCATGATATGAATATAATGTTCTATCTGATTTCTATCCACAAATTACTTTATCCAGAGGCAAAATAAATCGGTGTATTATCATGAAGCTATTCATCTTGATAACCGATTGACTGAGGATCGAGGAGTCGTAAGTTACTGTAAATACATCCTACCCTTTTTCCTTCTTTTACTCTTTGTTTACAAAAAAATATAAAGAAAATATTCACACAGAAGGGAGAATACAGATGCGCGTTAGTTAGGTGTGTATTATCTTTTTGCTATTTTCTCTCCCTTCCCTCCTGTGTATATGAACGTGCACAACATATCATGTATGAAGGATCCTAAATTGGACTTGGAATTGAATTAGGGGTTGATTGAAAATGAAATCCCACCTACAATGAAAAGCACTACAATTATTAGCTATTGATGTTATCTGTTTTGGAGTGATAGAGCGATCTAGCATACGAAAAAATTGTATTTATGAGTTTTCATGGTGGTGTAATAATGTAAGAGCATTATTTAGATAAATAAACAAATTCACGTTAGTCTTTTATATGCAAGTTTGATTGTTTATCAACGTAATCAATTACCTTACTATCGATAATATAAGGACAGAATACGCTGATTAACATTCCTAAAATGCTTACTATATCAAAATACCATCCATACCAAACTTGTTGAATCTCTTCGTATATCCCAGATAATAACAGAAATAATCCAAAAAAAGAAAGCAAAAGAGGCTGCTAAGAAAACTACATTAGATGGATATTTTTGATCATATTTTAATTGTCGTCATCGTCATCGTCAGGATCATCATTCTCTCCATTACTATTATCATCTGATATTTCACCGCCTGTCAACCTCGTAAAATAACTGCTCGCTAAATATTCATCCTTCCATTTAGCGGTAAAATCATAGCTGGAAGCATTAACCTTTATCGCTTCATCAAATATTTTTATAGTAAACGAAGCTGTATCTCCTGGGTTGATAGTGTAAGGACTTGTGCCACTATCTGCAGTTCCTATAATATCGTCTTGATCATCACTAAAAATTGCAGTCATTTCAACTGCTTTAATAGTGGCTGTTCCATTATTCAAAATCTCGCCAACTATTTCATCGACAAAGAATTTACTAAGGTAAATTTGGTTTAGTATTACAATGTCATATCTATTATTGTCTTCAAATTCTTGACCGAAAGCATCAGTATGAAGACTATTCCCTTTTGATACTACTATTATTATTGTCATAACAAGCAACAGTTGGAAAATCTTGGTGCTGGAGAATGGTTTCATTTTAAGTCAACTGAAATTGAATATCTAAAATACTTTAATTGTATATTTTTCTATTCTAAATTTCTATACTCACTAATATTGCAAAATTAAAATATCTTCTAGCTTCATTTCTTTTAGGATGCCTTTCAATTTCTCTTTTTATCTCCTTCCGTTGACATCTTGCGAGAATTTTATTCCAATAATGACTACGAATTAGGATGAACTATAGTTAATTTATTACAGGACAAATCGAAACTATTGTCATTGTGAAGGAATAGTTTCCTAAAGGTCAGAATGCTTTGGTTAAAACAATACATTAATGTAGTAATATCCTTAATTAGTGTAATTATGTAGCCTACACAAAAAGAGATCGGTTTGGGGAATCGTAAAGATCTTAAACTATATTCAAAAACTTAAATCAGGTGTATTCATAATTTTATATAATTATGGTTGATTTTTTTAAATCTAGGCGAAATAGAAGAATCAATCCAGACGGAGAGCCATTAGAAAATGTCGGTGATGGTGAGGGTGGTGGATTCGGTTTTTCAAATCCGTTAAAGATTGCTATTCTTGCAATAATCGTAGTTATAATAGTTTTTATAATATTAACCTCTAGCGTAAAGATAGTGGAAGCAGGTAACCGAGGTGTATTGCTACATTTTGGTGCAGTAGATACTTCCGTGTCTTTAACTGAGGGTTTGCATTTTGTTGTTCCGTTTATGGATTCGATAGTACCAATGGAAGTAAGGACTCAAAAGATAGTCGAAAACACTACATCTGCTTCAAAAGACCTTCAGAATGTCGCAACTGAAGTCGCGTTGAACTATCGTTTAGATCCCAACGCTGTTCCCATTTTATATAAAAACATTGGTCTTGATTATTCTAACAGGGTAATAGTTCCTACTATTCAAGAGTCAGTAAAACAAGTAACTGCCAGATATAACGCTGAAGAATTAATTACTAAAAGGGATCAAGTAAAATCTGAGATAGAGGAACAAATTGAGGCTAGATTGACACCATATAATATCTTGACGGATACTATCTCGATAACTGACTTTCGATTTTCAGATCAGTTTGTTCGGGCTGTAGAAGCTAAAGTCCAAGCAGAACAACGAGCACTCCAAGCACAGAATGAATTGCGTAGGATTCAGATAGAAGCACAACAAACAGAAGCACGAGCATTGGGAGAACAAAAGGCCAATATTGCTTCGGCTGAAGGTCAAAGACAAGCTAATATACTTAGGGCTCAAGGTGAATCTCAAGCCATCAAAATAATCGATGCACAGCTCAGAAATGCCTCCGAATATCTAAACTGGTTACATTCTCAAACATGGGATGGAAAGCTTCCACTTGTTACTGGTAGCGGCGGCGGTGCCAATAATTTAGGGGCAATTCCTTTCATCGAAATTCCATTAGGTGATTCTAACACTGAATCGACACCAAGTTCTCCTCCAACAAACAATACTATCAATTCTTCAAACCAGACATTCCCACCAAATTCTCCAACTCCTCCTCTTCAACTACAACAATAGACAAAACAAAGTCTCTTATTTTCTTAAAAAATAAACATTATACGATATCAGAAAATACGGTCATCTACCTTACTAGGATTTCCAACTCTTTATAGAAGATTGGATGTGTTGAATGATTGTCGAAAATAGCCTTATCCTCGTCTAATGATTTAGAAATGTCTATTATTTTATTACCATAAGATAGTTTATCTATAAAACCACAGCTTTTCGAATTATTTATCCGTCTTTCAGTAAAACATTTTATAACCTTTTTCAATTCAATGCATATTCTATTTTATTAATTTATTTCGATGAAACCTGTCCTTAATTTTACTATTTCGAGGTTTCGTCCTCAACTTACTATTACAACAAGGACATCTAGAATCCTTATCCCAATTCAAAAAGATCTGACATATTTGACATCTTTTATGATTAGATAAATAATATGAATAGTGATTATTTTTAGGAGATCTACTAGCCTTGTGTATGCTACATTTACCTTTACAATTTATCTTAAATAAATAGATTGAGCTTGGATGTTAAGGTATTTAAAAAACCCATAACCAATGCAATTGGCTTCTGTGACAAAACTGGTAACATTAACATTCCAGTAGAAGTTTATGCGTTCTGATATATCATTCAATTCAATAAATAAATACGATGAGATCTTTATATTACCTCTATCATGTCTATATCAAAAGATTTAGACGAAGTAACTACAGTTATCGTTTGTCCTTATTGCATCGAACAGGGACCAAAATATTGGATTACTAGATATATGAATTTCTCTGGAAGGCCTCGCAAATCAAGTGCACCAAAAGTATACTTTTTATGTCTTACATGTGGATATAAAACTCGGGTTTTAGATAAAAAACTGATTCAATTCATAGTAGAAGAATTTGAAAATCGATATAACGAACTCAATAGGTAGATAAATGAGATCATGAAGAACACTAATTAACCTACTGAAAGATTTCGCTCTTGTAACATCTGGTGATTATGAACGCGGTTTCGATAATACTTAAACCAAGTGCTGTAGGAAATTTAGAAAAAATAAATGGATTTAAAAAGTATAATAGTTCCTTAATTTATTGCAGTCCCGCACAATCTCCATTTAAAGAAAAATTCATCAAAATAAAAGATATCTATTAGCTATAGTTATTCAAAAACCATTTAGTTACAGTTTCCTCTACGAAATATTTACAAAACTACGAACGATTCATTTCAACTGAAAATACTTATAGATTTACATTTGACTCTAAAATTTCATAGGGATTAATATTATATTGTGTTTATGTTAAATAGATTAAAAAATAGAGTCAAGGTTATATTACCTTTAAACATCTTTGCCTATGGATATTACTTCAAATATATTGTCTATTTATGGGATAAAGTCTGACATATGTTATGTTAAATATCGATTTTTCAGAATTGATAATTTCAAAAAAGAATGTATTAACTTCTGAACGTCAAAATATCGGAAATATTATTGGAGAAAAAGATGATTCAATTCTCGTGGAGGATCCTGGTATTAATGACAGTGTCTTGGTTATACCCAAATCTAAAATTGAGGTGTATGATGGTGCTCAATTAATTTTAGGTATCCCTACATCACAAATTCAATCCTATGTGGAAAAACAAGCAATCGAAGAGTCAACAACTGTACCTTTATTGGAGGAACGATTAAATGTATCAAAACAAACTATAGACAACAAATTCGCCATAACCAAGGAACCTATAACAGAAATCCAAACGATAGAAGTATCAGTAACACATGAAGAAATATCTTTTGAAAGAAGAAAACCTGAAAGTGGACAAACTGAGACAGATCAAAAACCGATTACATCAAGAGAAGTGATTGAAATACCAGTCAAAAGAGAAGAAATCGAGGTTACTAAAAGTCCATATGTTAAAGATGAGGTAGTAATAAAAAAGAAACCAGTTACTGAAGTAAAGGAAATTACAGAAGAGGTAAGCTCCGAAAGGATCAATACAGAATATTCACAATAGCATTGAGGTAGCGATAAGGATGTATGGGTTTTATCACGTAAACATACATTATCTCTTTAATATTGAAACTATTATCTGACTGTAAAAACTGGTTAACATTCTATTTAGTGACTAAAGGTATCCAGACATTTATTAACAGACTTGTGAGACAGAGCCAAGGTAGAAAACTGAGTTATGTTTAAGAAATAAAAACATGTGAAGGTTTGAGGTACTCTATGTAATAGTAATGCCAACATACTAGAATAGAAACAAGACCTTTATTGAAAACCTTATTACTATTCTAATAGATTCAGTGAATGAAAACTGGATGCGGAATAAAATATTCTCTAGCTATGTGATTGTAGATAATCAAAAGGTCTAAAAGAATTGCATGGGACGTACAACCAGACCGAAATTCAGTGGGCTTCGAATCCATGGGGTACATGGGAACGGTATTTATTTATTGTTTGAATTCGATGATTTAGCTAAATGGAAGTATGACTTGTGATGAGAGTGGTAGTTAGGG
>Ga0196965_1000426_pt1 | contig 25601 bp, 28 predicted proteins | sample S1_20metaG_FD_148668 | JGI IMG/M metagenome (GOLD analysis project Ga0196965, IMG submission 148668) | Soil microbial communities from Anza Borrego desert, Southern California, United States - S1_20 | ecosystem: Environmental > Terrestrial > Soil > Desert | place: USA: California | collected... | reverse complement strand
CGGGAATCGACCCTGATGGGCCTCGCCGACGGCTCGATCGACATCCTCGTCGGAACCCACGCCATCTTCCAGCAGGCCGTCGCCTACAAGCGCCTCGGCCTCGCCGTCGTCGACGAGCAGCACCGCTTCGGAGTGGCGCAGCGCATGATGCTGGCCTCCAAGGCGGAGCGGCCGCCGCATCTCCTCGTCATGACCGCGACCCCCATCCCGCGCACCCTCACCCTCACCCAATATGGCGAGATGGACGTCAGCCGCCTCGACGAGATGCCGCCCGGCCGCCAGCCGGTCGAGACCCGGGTGATGAGCCTCGAGAAGCTCCCCGACGTCGCCGACGCGCTCGCCCGCCACATCGCCCGCGGCGGCCAGGCTTATTGGGTCTGCCCGCTGGTCGAGGAGAGCGAGGCGTCCGACCAGGCCGCCGCCGAGGAGCGCGCCCGGCTTCTTCGCCTCCGCTTCGGCGACAAGGTCGGCCTCGTCCACGGCCGGATGAAGGGGCCGGAGAAGGACGAGGTCATGGCGGCCTTCCAGCAGGGCGCGATCTCCGTCCTCGTCGCCACCACCGTCATCGAGGTCGGGGTCGACGTCCCCAACGCCACCTTGATGATCGTCGAGGGCGCCGACCGCTTCGGGCTCGCCCAGCTCCACCAGCTCAGGGGCCGGGTCGGGCGCGGGGAGGGGCGCTCCATCTGCCTGCTCCTGCGCGGCAACGCGCTCAGCGAGACCGGCCGCGCCCGACTCGCCTTGATGCGCGAGACCAATGACGGCTTCCGGATCGCCGAGGAGGATCTGCGGCTTCGCGGCGCGGGTGAGATATTGGGGACGAAGCAGTCGGGCGAGGCGCAGTTCCGGCTGGCGAGCCCGGAGCAGATCCAGGCGCTCGCCCAGGCGGCGAGCGACGATGCCCGGCTGCTCGTCGACCGGGACGGCGGCCTGGAGGGGCCGCGGGGGCAGGCGGCGCGGGTGCTGCTCTACCTGATGGAGCGCGATTCGGCCGTGGCGTTGCTTCGCGGCGGCTGATTCCCCTCCCTTTCAGGGATGGGAGGTCTCCAGGCACCGCCGCAGCCACCCCAGCATCGCCTGCTTGCGCGCCGCCGTGGCGCCGTCCCACATGTCGTTGTGGATGAGGCCCGGAACGGTGCCGATCACCATCCGGTAGCGGCGCCGCTCAGCCGGCGTGGGGAGCACGCCCGGATCGGCCGGCTGGTCGCTCGAGCGGACCGAGCAGATACGCGGCCGGGCTGTCCGCGGCATCCTCATCCGGCGGTTGTCGAGGGTGAAGACGGCACTGACCATCGCCTCATGCTGCGCGGCAAAGAGCATGCTCGAATCGCCGCCGTTCGAATGGCCGACCAGAAGCACCGGCCGCCGGTCCGCCAAGCCTCGCGCGCGCATCTCGCCGATGACGAACAGGAGGTTCGCCGCGCCCTGGTCCCACCACGGCCTCCGCACCACCGCGGGCTCGCCCGTCGCCGGCATCGGCGCATCGCCCTCCAGCTCGTGCTGCACCGAAGCGACGACATAGCCGCGCTCGACAAGCGCCTCAGCGATGAAGGAATAGGCGCGGTTGTTGCCGCCATAGCCGTGCGAGATCAAAGCCAGAGGCCTGGGCTTCCCCGGGTCCGCTCCATAGAGCGCGACCGGAACGGCGCGGCCGCGCGGGGCGTCGATCAGCTCGAGATCGCGCGGCGGCGCCGAGGCGGCCAGGAGCGGCGCGGCAAGCAGCGCGAGGCCTTTCTGATAGCGGTTCGGCATCCATCTCCCCATCATTGCGACCCTTCGAAGCCGCCTGCGGCGGCGCTCAGGATAAACTGACGCTGCGCGGCAGCGAAGCCGTCCGTTGCTGCGCCTCCGCCCGCCGAATTGCCGCGTCGCTTCGCTCCTCGCAATGACGGTTACGGTATCAGCAGCCCGTGCTTTTTCTTGCCCGCCGAAATGCGAACGTCGCCGGCGACCGCGATCGCCACGTCCTCGCCCGCCGTCTCTCCGTCGATCCGGGCCCCGCCCTGGGCGATCAGCCGCCGGGCCTCGTTCTTGGAGGCAACGAGGCCGAGCCCGACCAGCGCGTCGACCAGCGAAATTTCCCCCTCCACCTTGAGCGTGGGCAAGGCCTCGCCCGACGCGCCTTCCTCGAACGTCAGCCTCGCCGTCTCCGCCGCCTCCCGGGCCGCGACCTCCCCATGGGCCATCGCCGTCGCCGCATCCGCGAGAATTTTCTTCGCCTCGTTGATCTCGGCTCCGCCCAGCGCTTCCAGCCGCTCGATCTCGCCGACGGGCAGATCGGTGAATCGCCGAAGGAACCTGCCGACGTCGGCGTCCTGCGAGTTCCTCCAGAATTGCCAGTAATCATAGGGGCTGAGCTGGTCCGCGTTGAGCCAGGCCGCGCCTTTCTCGGTCTTGCCCATCTTGCCGCCGTCGGCGGTGGTGATGAGCGGCGTGGTGAGGCCGTAGACCTGGGTTCCGTCGACCCGGCGGCAAAGCTCGATTCCGTTGACGATATTGCCCCACTGGTCCGAGCCGCCGAGCTGCAGCCGGCAAGCGGCGCGGCGCGACAGCTCGAGGAAGTCGTAGCCCTGCAGGATCATGTAGTTGAACTCGAGGAAGGAGAGCGACTGCTCGCGGTCCATCCTCAGCTTGACGCTGTCGAAGCTCAGCATCCGGTTGACCGAGAAATGCTGCCCTATCTCGCGCAGGAAGGGGATATATTCGAGCCTGTCGAGCCATTCGGCATTGTCGAGCAGGATCGCGTCGGTCGGCCCGTCGCCGAAGGTCAGGAAGCGCTCGAAGACCCGTTTGATCGAGGCGATGTTGGCGTTGATCGTGTCGGCGTCGAGAAGCTTGCGCGCCTCGTCCTTGAAGCTCGGGTCGCCGATCTTCGACGTTCCGCCCCCCATCAGCACGATCGGCTTGTGCCCCGCCTGCTGGAGCCGGCGGAGCATCATGATCTGGATGAGATTTCCGACGTGGAGCGACGGCGCGGTGGCGTCGAAGCCTATGTAGCCGGGGATGACCTGCCTCTGCGCGAGTCCGTCGAGGCCCTCGGCGTCGGTCAGCTGATGGATGAAGCCGCGCTCGTCGAGGGTGCGGAGGAGCTGGGATCTGTATTCGGACATGGGCCGCTGCTTAGCCGCCCCGTCATCCCCGCGAAATCGAAAAGGTCGCCACGTCCCCCGGACGTGGCTGCGCAGCGCGGGGCGCTGCGCCCCTATTCGATGGGATCCCGCTTCTTCGCAGCCGTCCTCCCGGGAGAAGCGGGATTCCCGCTTTCGCGGGAATGACGTAGGGGGCAAGCGATGGCCATGCGCTTATCCCTCCACCCCCATCCCGATACCCCCTGCGGCCCCCTCACCGGAATCGAGGTCGAGCTGGCCCGGGTCCGCCCCCTCAAGCTGCAGATCCGCTACGTTCTCATCGGCAAGCATCGACAGGTGCGGCTGAAGCTTCGCGATCAGGATCGGGACGACCCGCTCTGGCGCCACACCTGTTTCGAGGCGTTCGTCCGGATCGGCGGCGAGGAGGGATATCTGGAATATAATCTCGCGCCGACGGGCGATTTCGCGGCCTATCGCTTCGATCGATACCGCGAGGGCATGACCCCTGCCAGGGAGATCGGGTCATCGATCCTCGACGTGCAGAGGCGGACCGAACCGCTCGACCTGGAGCGCAGGGCGTCGCTCAAGCGAGCCGGCTTCGACACGCTGGAGCGGTTCGAGCCGTCCTTCTTCTCCCTCAAGGCCGAATTGTCTTTTTCGAACGTGATGGGTCTCGCGGTCGCCCAGCCCTGGTATCTGGGCCTCTCCACCATCGTCGAGGAGAGGAACGGCCGGATGTCCTACTGGGCGCTCGCCCATCCGCCGGGAAAGCCCGATTTTCACGACCCTGCTTGCTTCGCCCTCGAACTCCCGGCAGCGAGGCCGGCATGAAATTCGGTATCGACCGCCTCCTCGCCGACCCCGCCTTGCGCAAGCCGCTCGAAGGAAAGAGGATCGCTCTCCTCGCCCACCCCGCCTCGGTGACGGAGGACCTCACCCATTCGCTCGATGCCCTGATCGCCCGCGGCCTCAACGTCACCGCCGCCTTCGGTCCCCAGCACGGCCTGCGCGGCGACAAGCAGGACAATATGGTGGAGTCGGACGATTTCACCGATCCCGCCCACAACATCCCGGTGTTCAGCCTCTACGGCGAGGTGCGCCGGCCGACCGGCCAGTCTATGGGAACGTTCGACACGATCCTCGTCGACCTCCAGGACCTCGGCTGCCGAATCTACACCTTCATCACCACCTTGCTCTACGTGCTGGAGGCGGCGGCTAAGCACGGCAAGCAGGTCTGGGTGCTCGACCGGCCCAATCCCGCCGGCCGGCCCGTGGAGGGCCTGACCCTGCTTCCCGGGTGGGAGAGCTTCGTCGGCGCCGGTCCGATCCCGATGCGCCATGGCCTGACGTTGGGCGAGCTCGGCCGCTGGTTCGTCGACACGATGAAGCTCGACGTCGATTACCGGGTGATCGAGATGGAAGGCTACGAGCCCGATTCAGCCCCCGGCTTCGGCTGGCCGCCGCAGCGTATCTGGATCAACCCCAGCCCCAATGCCGCCAACCTGTGGATGGCCCGGGCCTATGCCGGCACCGGGATGCTCGAGGGGACGACCCTGTCGGAGGGGAGGGGGACGACTCGTCCGCTCGAATTGTTCGGAGCGCCCGACATCGATTCCGCCGCCACCCTTGCCGAGATGCGCCGGCTCGCGCCGGAATGGCTGGAAGGCTGCGCGCTCCGCCCGATCGCTTTCGAGCCGACCTTCCACAAGCACGCCGGCAAGACCTGCCACGGAGTCCATATCCACCCGGAAGGGCGGTTCTACGACCACGACACCTTCCTGCCCTGGAGGCTCCAGGCGCTGGCCTTCAAGGCGATCCGGCGGCTCCAGCCCGGCTACGACCTGTGGCGGGATTTCCCTTACGAATATGAGTTCGACAAGCTCGCCATCGACGTCATCAACGGCGGCCCCGGCCTTCGCGAGTGGGTGGACGACGAGGCTGCGGCGCCGGGCGATCTCGACAGCCTCGCCCTTCCCGACGAGGAGGCCTGGCTGGAGCAGCGCCGGCCTTTTATGATCTACCCCTCGCGTTGACGAAAAGCGTCTGAATACCTAGATAAAAGCCATGGCCATTCGTCGCATCATCGAAGCTCCGGACCCCTTGCTTCGGCAAATTTCCACGCCGGTCGAGGCGATCACGCCCGAGATCCAGACCCTGATCGACGACATGTTCGAGACGATGTACGCGGCTCCGGGCATCGGCCTCGCCGCCATCCAGGTGGGCGTGCCCAAGCGCATCCTCGTCATCGACCTTCAGGATCCGGAGGAGGAAGACGGCGAGCCGGTGCGCAGGCCGATGGTGTTCATCAACCCGGAGATTTTGCGCACCTCCGAAACGCCTCGGCCCTACAACGAAGGCTGCCTCTCCGTCCCGGATCAATATGCCGAGATTGATCGCCCGGACTCGATCCGCGCCCGCTGGCTCGACCGCGACGGCAAGGTCCACGAGGAGGACATAGAGGGCATGCTCGCCACCTGCCTCCAGCACGAGATGGACCATCTCGAGGGCATTCTTTTCATCGACTATCTCTCGCGCCTGAAGCGCGACATGATCCTGAGGAAGCTCGCCAAGCAGCGCAAGCTGGCCGCCTGACCTCCCCTCCCTGCAAGGGAGGGGAGATATCCACAACTTAGGTGTCCTGCCCCTTTACCATTTCCGACACCTGCTTTAGGTTCGCCCTTCGTTCCAGGGGCGCAACATGGACTCCTCGCTCATCCTCGCCATCATCCTGGCCCTCGCGGCGGGGGCCGCACTGGGCTGGTTCCTCGGCGCGCGCCAGGCCGCCGTCTACCGCAAGGAGCGGGACGACCGGACCGAGGATTTCCGCAAGGCGATCGCGGATCTCGCCGGAATGCAGGAAAAGCTCGACGAGGCCCGCCAGGCCTGCGCCGACGCCCGCACCGAATGCGCCCGCCTCTCGGCCGGTCAGGAGGAGCGCGAGCGAGCCTTCGAGGCTCGGCTGACGGGGTGGCGCGAATCCCGCGAGGCGCTGTCGGCGCAGTTCAGCGAGATCGGCGGCAGGCTTCTCGGCGAGGCCCAGAAGAACTTCCTCGAGCGCGCCGACGCCCGCTTCAACCAGGCCGGCGAGAAGCATGAGGAGAAATTGAAGGCGCTGCTCCAGCCCGTCGAGACGACCCTGAAGCGCTATGAGGCGGGCCTCGCCCAGGTCGAGAAGGAGCGGGTCGGAAGCTATCGCGAGCTTCGCGAGGCGGTCGAGCTGGTCCGCTCGGGCCAGAGCCAGGTCCGCGACGAGGCGGCCCGCCTGGTCAGCGCGCTTCGCCACAGCCCCAAGTCGCGCGGCCGCTGGGGCGAGCAGTCGCTGCGGAACGTGCTCGAGCAGGCCGGTCTCTCGCCCTTCGCCGACTATCAGGCCGAAGTCAGCGTCGACACCGATGACGGGCGCCTCCGTCCCGACGTGATCGTCCGGCTGCCCGGCGGCCGCAAGCTGATCATCGACGCCAAATGCTCGCTCAACGCCTTCCTAGACGCGTCGGAGGAAGTGGACGAGGCCGCCCGCGCCGCCCACCTCAAGGCCCATGCCGGCTCGATCCGCAATCACGCCCAGAAGCTCGGCGCCAAGAATTACTGGGACCAGTTCGGCGACGCCGCCGATTATGTCGTCATGTACATTCCCGGCGAGCATTTCCTCACCGCCGCGCTGGAGCAGGACGACGGCCTCTGGGAATGGGCGTTCGAGCGGCGGGTGCTTCTCGCCACGCCGACCAACCTCGTCGCCATCGCCCGCACGGTCGCCAGCGTCTGGCGGCAGGAGAAGCTCGCCGAGGAGGCGGCCGAGATCGCCCGCCTCGGCAAGGAGCTCCACTCGCGCCTCGCCACGATGGGCGGCCATGTCGCCCGCATGGGCCGCAACCTGGAGCTGGCGACCGGCGCCTACAATGCCTTCGTCGGAAGCCTCGAGACCCAGGTCATGACCCAGGCCAAGCGCTTCGAGGCGCTCGAAGTGTCGTCGGGCGCGAAGGCGATCGAGGATCTTCCCCTGGTCGAAGGCTCGCCGCGCCCGCTGACCAAGCTGTTCCCGACGGAGAGCGAGGGCAAGCCGAGCTGAGGGTCTCTGCGTCGTTCTCGCGACGTCATGCCGAAACATGAAAGCAGCGAGCCCGCCGCTCAATCCTCGCCGCGACGAAGCCTGATCGTTCCGGCCTCGCCGGTCAGCTGCAAGACGTCTGGAGAGGGGCGGCTGATCCGCGTCGGGCCGCTCAGGATCCGCCACGCCAGCAGTTCGCGCCGGGCGGCGGGGTCGCCGCAGCCGCTCCGGGTCGAGCCGAAATCCGAGATCGTCATCACCCCGCCGGCGATCCGGTAGCGGCCGCCGATGCGGTTGCAGCCGGAATAGCCGACGAAGCGGTCGCTTTCGAAATCGAGGGCGAAGCGGTCGTCCCTGAAGACGTCGCCGGTCAGCCCCGTCGCCTCGCCGCCGATCTCGGCGAAATACCAGCTCGTCCCCGCCAGCGAGTCGGCCGGAAGAAGCGCTCCGCCGCAGCCGCCATGATCCTCGCCGCCGACGGTGAGGTACACCGAATGGGCGTAGCGCCGGCCGCTGGCCTTGTCGGTGCAGGCGAGCGGCAGGATCGACAGATCCAGTCCCTTGGCGCGGTAGTAGAGGATGCCCTCGTCATCGACGGGAGCGGGCGCCTCGACGGCGACCGGCTTCTGTCCGTCGAGCGAAAAGCCGATCCGGCCCTTCTCCATCGTCAGCGACCAACCTTCGCCCTGAGCGCGATAGGGCTCCTCCGGCGCGGCATGAGCGTCCGCGGGCGTGAACGCGACCGCCAGAGCAAGGGCGAGACTTCTCAACTTTCACTCCTCCACTGGTTGATCACCTCATAGGCCATCACCGCGGTCGCCACCGCCGCGTTGAGGCTGTCGGCCTTGCCGAGCATCGGCATCTTCACCAGCAGGTCGCATTCCGCCTCATAGTCGGCGGGCAGCCCCTGCGCCTCGTTGCCGACGAGGAGGAAGGCGGGCTTTGCGTAGCGGGGGACCTGATAGTCGAGCTCGGCGCGAAGGCTGGTGCCGATCAGTTGCCCTTCGCCGCCGCGGAGCCAGGCGAGGAATTCGCCCCAGGGCGCGGCGGCGATCCTCTGGGTGAACAAGGCGCCCATCGACGCCCGCACCGCCTCGGTCGAGAAGGGATCGACGCAGTCGTCGACGAGGATCAGGCCGCCCGCGCCGACCGCGTCCCCGGTTCTAAGGATGGTGCCCAGATTGCCCGGATCGCGAAGCGCCTGGGCGACGATCCAGAGCGGGGCGGCCGACCGGTCGATCCGTTCGAGGCCCATGTCGAAGCCGCGGTAGACGGCGACGACGGCCTGCGGATTGTCCTTCCCCGAAAGCTTGTGGAGGATTTCGGCGTTGGTCTCGATCACGTCGCCATGGGCCGCCTCGACCTCGGCGATCAAGGTGTCGAGCAAGGGGTGCGAGGTGCCGGCCGCGAAGAACAGGATCGCCGGCAGCCGCCCCGCCTCGCGCGCCTCGGTGAGGATCCGGAGCCCCTCGGCCAGGAACATGCCCTGCCGCCGCCGCCCCTTCTTGTCGCGCAGCGCCCGGACGTCCTTGACCAGCGGGTTCGAGAAAGCGGTGATCTGGCGGGGCATCGCCCGTCATTGCGGGGAGCGAAGCGGCGAAGCAACCCAGGAACTTCCGCCGGAGCCAGCCCCCGCGAGGGGCGGAGCCTGGCCCGCGTGCGGCCCGAAACCGGGCCGATCAGCTACCGCGGATCAGCAACACCGGTCCGTGGGAGCCGGCCTTCCTGTCCGCCGCGATCCGCACATAGGCCGGGGAGGAGGCCCAGGCGTCGAACTGCGCCTCATCCTCGAAGGCGATGATCACCACCTTGTCGCCCGGCCAGCGCCCCTCGATGATCCTCGGGCTTTCATCCGCGGCGAGCAGGCGGCCGCCGAACGGCTGCAGCGTCGCCATGAACCCGTCCCGGTAGCGGTCGTAGGCCGTCCGGTCGGTGATGGTGAGCTGGGCCACCGCATAGACGGTCATCCCGGTACCTCCGTCGTCCCGCGCGGCATCGCGCTTCGGTCGAAGAACACCTCGTTTCTGAAGATCCGGCTTCCCCGGAGCCGGACGACGCACACCCCTTCCCAGGAAGGCGCGTCGCCATCGTCGCTCAGATGCGCCTGCCAGTAGTTGAGAAAGCCGTCGGGAAGGGGAAGGCTGCGTCGATGCGTCCAGCGCCAGTCGGGGTAGCGGCCGAGAAGCTTGGTGAAATAGCGACGCAGCGCCTCCCGACCCTCGACTCCGCGCGGCACGGCCGGATCGCTGTAGAAGGCGTCTTCGCTGTAGAAGGCAAGCAGCCGGTCGGGATCGTTGCCGGTCCAGGCGGGCAGCCATTGCGAACAGAAGGACTCGGCTGCCGCGGCGTCCCACCCGCCGTCGCTCACCATCCGCCGCGCTCCAGCCAAAGGTCCGCCATGGTTATCCGGTCACAGCCCCAGAAGGGCTCGCCGTCCACGACCAGCCACGGCGATCCGAAGATGCCGCGCGCGACCGCCTCGTCGGAGCGCTGCCGCGCCAGCTCCTTGATCTCGGGATCCGCGTTCGCAGCTGCGATCTCGTCGGACGGGAGGCCGAGCGTCGCTGCGAGGGCCGCCACCGCTCCCGGGTCCGCGGTGTCGATTCCCTCCTCGAAATAGGCGCGAAGCACGGCCGCTGCGAAGGGGCCGACCCGATCGGCCGCCTCCCGCTCGAGCCAGTGGCAGGCCCGCACCGCCGGCAACGCGACCGACGGGTGGTGCGGCGGGAGCCGGAACGGCCGGCCGCGGAGCCGGGCGATCCGCTGCCAGTCGCGCAGTGCGTAATCGGACTTGAGGGGAGTGCGGCTGAGCCCGCGCGAGCCGGTCGCCCGGAATGCCGCGCCGATCATGAACGGGCGCCAGGCCACGCCTCGGCCGTGCCTTGCCGCCACGGCCTGGACCTCCGGCTCGGCGAAATAGGCATAGGCGGAGCTGAAATCGAACCAGAATTCGATCGGGCCGCCGCTCATGCGGCCGCCTCGCCGGCCGCGGCCGAGTCCAGCAGCCAGCTGCGAAACGCCCGCAGCCGCACGTCGCGCAGCGACAGGCGCGGATAGACGAGCCAATAGGCGCCGCGGCCGCTCGGATGCACATAAGCATGGGCGAGCCCCAGCCGGCCGGCGGCGACCTCCGACTCCGTCATCGCGACGCTGGCGAGGCAATAGCCCGCGCCGTCGGCGGCCGCCTTGATCGAGAGCGCGCTGCTGTCTACCCAGGAAACCGGCAGCGCGGCCTGCGGGGCCCCGCCGCAACGCGCCCGCCACTCCGCCCAATCCTGCTCCCGGTGCCGCGACAGAAACAGCCGCGCCGGAGGCGGTGCGTCCCGACGCGCGAACAGAGCGACCGTCTCGTCGAAAAGCTTATCGGCGACCAGGCCGTCCCAGCGGCCGTCCCCAAGCCGGACGGCGGCGTCGACATTGGCGGCATCGAAGGCGGCGAGTTCCTGCCCGGCCTGAATCGCCAGGTCGAGACCGCCCGCTTCCTTCAGCCGCGGCATCAGCCAGTAAAGCGCGAAGGTTTCCAGCACGCTGAGGCGAAGCGGGCCGCGCACCTCGTCGAACACCTCGTCCACCGCCCTGGAGATCAGCCGGAAGGCCGGCCGCAGCCGGCGACCGAAAGCCGCACCCTCGCGGGTCGGTGCGAGGCCCCGCCTCTCGCGGAGGAACAGGCGCAGCCCGAGCCGGCGCTCGAGAGCGGCGATCCGGTGGCTGACTGCCGAGGCCGTCACTCCAAGCTCGTCGGCGGCCCTGCCGATGCTCCCAAGCCTGGCCGCCGCCTCGAACGCCTCAAGACCACTCAAAGTCACCCCGAGCCTCATTCCGAACGTCCTCCCGATGCCGCCTCCGAGGAGCCCGCGCACGCGCAACCTGCTCAATCATCGCTGAGAATATCTCAATCCACCAGCCCCGCGCGCGACGCTATCGTCGGGCAGCATGCAACCGCCGCCGCCTGTGTCGCCCCATGTCGCGGCGAGCTTCGCCCGTCAGGGGCTGATGCGAAGCCTCGGCGCCCGCCTGGTCGAGGCCAAGGACGGACGGTGCACGATCGAAGCGCCCTTCGGAGACGCCCTCGGCCAGCAGCACGGCCTCTTTCACGGGGGGGCGATCGCAGCGATTGCGGATACGGCCGGCGGCTTTGCGGCGCTCTCGGCGGCGCGGGGCGGCGACGTGCTCACGGCGGAGTTCAAGATCAGCTTCCTGCGTCCCGCCGCCGGGAAGCTCGTTCGGGCCCGGGCCGAGGTGCTCAGGCTCGGGCGCGGCCTCGCCACGGTCGCCTGCCGGGTCCACGTCGTGGCGGCCGACGGCGAGGTGCATTGCGCCGAGCTGCTCGGCACCATGGCCATCCGCGGGGCCGATGATCGGCCCGGCCGAGACGCGCCAGGCGGAGCCGGCGGGCCCGCGGCGTGATCACTCCTCGCCGAAGCGGTCCTCGACCAGCGTTGCCAGGGCGTTCAGCGCTTCCTCGGCACGGTCTCCCTCGGCGTGGATGGTGATCGAATCGCCGAAGGCCGCGCCGAGCATCATCAGGCCCATGATCGAGGTTCCGCAGACCCGGCTTCCGTCCTTCTCCACCTCGATGCTTGCGGGGAGCCCCGCGGCCATGGTCACGAACTTGGCGCTGGCGCGGGCGTGGAGACCGCGCCGGTTCTTCATCTCGACCGTCCGGCTGGGCACGCTCAGACGGTCTCCCCGAGTATCTCCGAGGCGACCGAGATATATTTGCGCCCGGCCTCCCGCGCCGCCGCGACCGCGGCCTTGACGTCGAGCAACTTGCGCGCGCCCTCGAGCCGGATCAGCATCGGCAGGTTCACTCCGGCGATGACCTCGATCTTCTCCGACTTCATCAGCGAGATGGCGAGGTTGGACGGAGTGCCGCCGAACAGATCGGTGAGGATGATCACTCCATTGCCGTCGTCGACCTTGGCGATCGCCTCGGCGATGTCGTTGCGGCGGCCTTCCATATCGTCCTCGGGGCCGATGCAGATCGACTCGATCCGCTCCTGCGGCCCGACGACATGCTCCATCGCCCGAACGAACTCAGCCGCCAGCCGGCCATGGGTCACCAAAACCAGACCAATCATCTAGACTTCCCAATCCTGCGGCTTGCCCCCGCCGCCGCCCTCGACCCCCTCGCGCGGCGGCGAGGCGAGGTCGCGATGCTCGACCGTGGGCGAAAATCCCGCCTCGTGCAACCGGGCAGCGACGCGCTCCGCGACGTGAACCGAGCGGTGTCTTCCCCCGGTACAGCCGAACGCGATCGTCACATAGGATTTTCCTTCCGCCCCGTAGCGCGGGAGAAGGACGAGGAGCAGGTCCTCGATCCGCGCCAGGGCTTCGTCATAGCCTTCGTCGCCGGCGACATAGGCTCCTACGGCGGGATCGAGCCCGGTGAGGTCTCGAAGCTCGTCCACCCAGTAGGGATTGCGCAGGAAGCGAAGGTCGAAGACATTGTCCGCGTTGCGCGGGATCCCCCGCGCGAAGCCGAACGACATGACCGACAGTGTCGGCGCGACGGTGCCGGAGCTGAAGCGCTGGCGGACCTGCTGCTGGAGCGCGTTGGGCAGGGTATCGGTGGTGTCGATGACATGATCCGCCCACCGGCGCAGCGGCTCCATCAGCTCGCGCTCGGCGGCGATGCCGTCCGTGGCGGGCCGGTCGGGGGCGAGCGGGTGGCGGCGGCGGGTTTCCGAATAGCGGCGCAGCAGCTCGGATCCGGCGCAGTCGAAATAGAGGGTCTCGACCGGCACTCGCTGCTCGTTCGCCAGCGCCTTGATCTGCTGGACGATCCGGTTGGCGTCGAAATCGCGGGTTCGGCTGTCGACCCCCAGGGCGAGCGGCCGCCGCCGCCGCGAGCTGCCTTTGCCGAGCGGAGTGTCGAGAAGGTCCTCGAGCAGCGACAAGGGCAGGTTGTCGACCACCTCCCAGCCGAGATCCTCGAGCGTTCTCAGCGCCGTCGACTTGCCGGCGCCGGACAGGCCGGTGACGAGCAGGATACGCTGCGGGGCCGATCCGGCGGTCAAAGGGGAAGTCCGAAGCGCACGAGCGCATATTCTAGCTTGAGCGGCGCCGAGGGCTCAAGCGCCGCGAGCGCGACGAGGGGGACATCCTCTCCGGCGACCCTCACCGTCCTCGGCTCCGGCAGCCGCTCCGGCGCCGACTCGAGGTCGGCATAGAGGCAGACCGGTATGTCGCTCGCCGGCTCCAGGTCGACGATTCCAACTCCGCGAACCTCGATGCGGCCCGCGATCGTCGCCGGCGCCCGGGCCAGCAGCCGGCCGCCCCTCCGCCTGAGCTCGGTATAATCGTCGCTGACCAGAATTGCCCCGCGGTCGACCAGGCGCAGGGCGAGGTCGGATTTGCCGGCGCCGGGGCGGCCGGCGAGAAGCACCGCGCGGCCGCCTATGGCGACGCAGGAGGCGTGGACCAGCGCGTCGGGCGGGTCGCTCACGCCGAGGGAACCTCAGGGAAGTGGAGGACGAAGCGGGCGCCGCTGCGGCCGTCGTGGCGGCTCTCAACCTCGATCCGCCCGTCATGGCCGTCGACGGTGGCCTTGGCGATGGCGAGGCCGAGGCCGGAATGGCGGCCGAAGCCGTCGGCTTCCGGACGGACGGAGTGGAAGCGGCGGAAGATCGAGGCCCGGGCCTCCTCCGGGACTCCCGGCCCCTCGTCCTCGACCGCGATCATCACCTCGCCGCCCACCCGCGCCGCGCCGATCTCGACGAGGCCCCCCGGCGGCGAGAAGGAGATGGCGTTGTCGACGATATTGTCGATCGCCCGCGCCAGCCGCGATTCGTCGCCGAGGATGACGGCGCTTCCCACCCGCGGCCGGGCGAAGGCGAGCCGGACCTGCCGCTCCGCCGCCCGCGGCCGCCACAATTCGAGCAGCGATTCGAGGAGGTGGCCGAGATCGACCGGCTCGAACCGGGCGCGGCTCAGTTCGGCGTCGAGCCGCGAGGTTTCGGCGATGTCGACGATCAGCCGGTCGAGCCGGACGACGTCGCTTCGAACCACGTCGAGCAGCTGCCGGCGAAGCTCCGGATCCTCGATCTTGTCCAGGCTCTCGACCGCCGAGCGGAGCGAGGCGAGCGGGTTCTTGAGCTCATGGGTGACGTCGGCGGCGAAGGCCTCGGTGGCGTCGATCCGGTAGCGCAGCGACTGGGTCATGTCGCTCAGCGCCCGGGCGAGCAGGCCGATCTCGTCGCGGCGGGCGGGGAGGGTGGGGACGGCCACCTCGCGGGCGCGGCCGAGCCGGACCTGGTGGGCGGCGCGGGCCAGGCGGCGCAGCGGCAGGGCGATGGTCCGGGCCAGGAACTGCGAGAGCAGGACCGAGACGATCAGGGTGACGAAGATGACGATCAGAAGCGTCCTTCGCTCGTCGCGAACGATGCTTCGTATGTCGCGCGCGTTGCGGGTGAGGAGCAGGACGTCGTCGGTGGCCGGGATCCTCGAGGCCGCGGAGATGAACAAGGTCCCCTCCGGAGCCCGGCGCAGCATGGTGGTGGCGCGCGGCGCGCGCAGCGCCGCGACCGCTTCGCTCCAGCCCTCGATCCGCTCCGGCTCGGGCAGCGGCAAAGGCGAGGCCGGCGGCGCTCCCGCGACGGCGTCGAACAGATTGTCGAGCAGCCGGGCGACATTCTTGCGCCACGGCTCGAGGGCGGGGTCGCGAAGCTCGTAGGTCGGCGGCGCTCCGCTCCAGCTGTCCATGCGCAGCGCCCCGTCGGGGCCGAACACGCGCAGGCGCGTTCGCGAGCGGGCGCCCAGCCGGTGAAGCAAGGCGGTCTTCTCGCCGGGTTCGGCCAGGGCCAGCGAATCGGCCATGATCCCGACCTGGGTCTCGGCGCTGGTCACGGCGCCCGCGGTCAGCCGGCCGCGGAAGCTGTCGAGATAGAAGATGCTGCCCGCGAGCACCGCCACGGCGAAGATGTTGACCGCGAGGATGCGGTGGAGGAGCATCCAGCGTCCCGACCATTTGAGATCGAGATCCTTCTCGTCATTCCTCGGCAAAACGGTAGCCCACGCCGTAGAGCGTCTCGATCGCCTTGAACTCGCCGTCGGTGGCGCGGAACTTGCGCCTCAGGCGCTTGATGTGGCTGTCGATGGTTCGGTCGTCGACATAGATGTCGTCCTGGTAGGCGACGTCCATCAGCTGGTTGCGCGACTTCACGACTCCGGGCCGCTGCGCCAGCGCCTCCAGGATCATGAACTCGGTGACGGTGAGGGTGACGTCGCGCCCGTCCCAGGTCACCCGGTGCCGGGCCGGATCCATCTGCAGCCGGCCGCGCACGATCTGGGGGGTCTCGGCTTCCTGCTCCCCATCCTCCGCCGGTGCCGCCCGCGCTTCCGCGCGACGCAGAATGGCACGGATCCTGGCTATTAGGAGCCTCTGGCTGAAGGGCTTTGTGACATAATCGTCGGCGCCAAGCGCGAGGCCCAGCGCTTCATCGATCTCCTCATCTTTCGAGGTCAGGAAGATGACGGGCAGGTCCAGTTTCTCGCGAAGGCGCCTCAGCAATTCCATTCCGTCCATCTTCGGCATCTTGACGTCGAGCACGGCGAGGTCGGGCGGGTTGTCGACGAGCGCCTTCAAGGCCGCCTCGCCGTCCGAATAGACCCGCGTCGCGAAACCCTCCGCCTGGAGCGCGATCGATACCGAGGTGAGGATGTTGCGGTCGTCGTCGACCAGCGCGATGGTGACTGGCATTCCCGCTCCTTCGTCATCCCCGCGAAGGCGGGAATCCATGCTGAGACCGAATGGATTCCCGCTTTCGCGGGAATGACGCGCCTGCTTAGCCTGCAGCTTTCACAGGCGCCACCCTTTGACGAAAGGGACCGGCTCCGATATGCGCAACGCCACATGAGGGGCGGCGCTTTTCCGCCCGTTTCGTCATATAATTCAAAGGGAGAATGTCGTGTCCGATCGCGTGCCGGCAAAGGGGCTGGGGTTTAGCACCGAGGCCGAGCTTCACTGGAACCTCGGAACTCCGCAGCTGGTAGAGCAGGCCGTGCGCCGCGGCGAAGGCATGCTCGCCAAGGACGGCCCGCTGGTCGTTCGCACCGGCAAGCATACCGGCCGCTCCGCGCAGGACAAGTTCATCGTCCGCGACGCCGAGACCGAATCCACCATCTGGTGGGACAATAACCGGTCGATGACCTCCGACCATTTCGCCGCGCTCAAGGCGGATTTCCTCGCCGTCGTGGCGGAGAAGGAGACCCTGTTCGTCGCCGACCTGTTCGGAGGCTCGCAGCCCGAGCACCGGGTCCGGGTGCGGGTGATCAACGAGCTCGCCTGGCACAATCTCTTCATCCGCACCCTGCTGGTGCGCCCGGAGTCGAGCGACCTCGCCGCCTTCGAGCCCGAATTCACGATCATCGACCTGCCCAGCTTCCGGGCCGACCCGGCCCGCCACGGCACCCGCTCCGAGACGGTGATCGCGGTCAACCTGACCGAGCGGATGATCCTGATCGGCGGCACCGCCTATGCCGGCGAGATGAAGAAGTCCGTCTTCGGGATCCTGAACTACCTGCTCCCCGCCGAGGGCGTGATGCCGATGCACTGCTCGGCGAACATCGGTCCTAAGGGCGACACCGCGGTCTTCTTCGGCCTCTCCGGAACCGGCAAGACGACGCTCAGCGCCGACGCCAGCCGCACCCTCATCGGCGACGACGAGCATGGCTGGTCCGACACCGCCGTCTTCAACTTCGAGGGCGGCTGCTACGCCAAGATGATCCGGCTCTCGCCCGAGGCCGAGCCGGAAATCTACGCGACGACGAAGCGCTTCGGAACCGTGCTCGAGAATGTCGTCATCGACGAGTCGACCCGCGAGCTCGACCTCGACGATTCGAGCCTGGCCGAGAATACCCGCGGCGCCTATCCGATCGACTTCATCCCCAATTGCTCGGCCGACAATATGGGGCCGGTGCCGCGCAACATCGTCATGCTGACCGCCGACGCGTTTGGGGTCCTTCCTCCGATCGCGCGCCTCACGCCCGACCAGGCCATGTACCATTTCCTCTCCGGCTACACCGCCAAGGTCGCCGGCACCGAGATCGGAGTGACCGAGCCCGAGGCGACCTTCTCGACCTGCTTCGGAGCGCCCTTCATGCCGCGCCATCCGAGCGTCTACGGCAACCTGCTCAAGGAGCGGATCGCCAGGGGCGGAGTCTCCTGCTGGCTGGTCAATACCGGCTGGACCGGCGGCAAGTACGGAGTCGGCAAGCGCATGCCGATCAAGGCGACGAGGGCGCTTCTCAACGCCGCTCTCGACGGCAGCCTGAACGGCGTCGAATTCCGCACCGACGAGAATTTCGGCTTCGAGGTTCCGGTCTCCGTGCCGGGCGTCGACACTTCGATCCTCAACCCGCGCGACACCTGGGCCGACAGGGACGATTACGACGCCACGGCGGCGAAGCTGGTCAAGCTGTTCATCGACAATTTCGCCAAGTTCGAGGCCCATGTCGACGCGGGTGTGCGCAACGCCGCGCCGCGCGCCCAGCAACAAGCGCAAGTGGAACCCGCCCAGACGGCCGCCTGACGCTCAGCCACTCAAGACCCGAAGGGGCGCGTCGGCGAAGGCCGGCGCGCCCTTTTCTATGCCGTGAAGGACCGACCATGAAGGACAAACACGATCCGCGTCTCTTTCCAGACGACGCGGCGATACGCCATATCGGCGACGGCCTGCTCGACTGCTCGCTGAGGCGGGAGGAATGGACCCACGAAGCGCATCTGGCCGCCTGCTGCTGGCTGCTCGTCGAGCGCCGCGACATACGGCCCGAGCGCGACCTCCCCGACATCATCCGCCGCTTCAACGAGAGCGTCGGCGGCGTGAACAGCGACTCCGAAGGCTATCACGAAACCATCACCCAGTGCTTCATCCGCGCCGTGCGGGTGTATCTGGCGCGCACCGATCCGGCGCTGCCGCTGGTCGACAAGGTCAACGGCCTCCTCTGCTCGGCGGAAGGCCGCCGCGACTGGCCCTTATGCTTCTACGACCCGAAGACCCTCTTCTCGCGCGAGGCGAGGCTGGGGTGGGTGGAGCCGGATCTGGCGGCGCTGCCGCCTGTCCTCGCCGGTAGAAGCCTTGAATAAGAAGAATTGCTACTGGAGGTCAGGCGAAGCGAAGGCAGGGTGAAGCGCGTCAACGTCACGCCGGCGGCCGGCCGACGGCAAGCCGGCATGAATGTCTCACGCAAGCGGTCAGAAAGGACCGGGCAATCCCCAGCGTTTCGCGAAGAACCTCTTCATCCCGGCAAATGGCTGGCGTCGGCCCTGCTGAACGCGAAGCTCGCGGAGCACTTCCTGACGCAGGGAAGGCGTCAGGTGATCCAGCGTCGCCCTCAGCATGAAGAAGGGCCGGTAGTCGGAGTAGCGGAGCCGCCGCAGTTCCTCGCGGTTCAGCCCGAGGACGCTTTCCGCCGCGCGCATTGCCCGATCCGCCCTTCCTCCTCCCGCCGATCGAATCGTGATCTCACGATTGATGTCGTCGACCTCATACGCGAACAGGGGCTCGGGATCCTCCAGATACGGGTTGGGGAGATCGGCATCCTCGGCGACCCAGAGCGCCGCGACGTCCTGGTCCGTGAGCAGCGTCGAATCGAGAATCAAGGTCTGAAGCAGGAGATCCAGTTCCGGGCCCGTGGGCAGCGCCGGCGGCATGGCGGGCTCGGGCAGCCGGGTTCCGCCGATCGGAAACTCGTCGCCCTTGAACTTCTGATTGCAGATTTGACAGCTGAACAAGTAATTTTCGAAGGCGAGGGCAAGCCACCAATATATCGATTTGGGCCGGTAATGCTCGACGTCGCCATGCGCGACGACATCGGTCGAAACCTCGCAATAGGCGCATTTCCCGCCCGTGTCCTGCTTGAGCGCACCCTTCGCCGGCTTCCAGGCAGCCGATTCGAACTCAAATCGCCCGCTGAGCCGGGCCGCATAATAGAGGTTCGCGAGCTTGCCCGCAGCCAACTTCAACTTCGGCTGCTGAAAGGCTTTCGGCACGTAGGCCGCGGCCCGCCGGCGCTCCAGCCGGATCACTTCAGCTCCGGTAAGCCGTCAGCGTTGGCGCGACGCGCGACAGCCTCGACTGCCTCCGGTCCCGTGCCGGGCGCCAGTTGCGCGGCAACCCTTTCGAGCAACCTGTTGGTCCGCTCCAGATAGGGCGGGACGTCCTGCCAGTTGGAGGCACCTTTCAGCTCGCGTTCGAGTTTGCGGATGCGCTTCTCGTCGTGCGCCGAGGTCTTCGCCTTCGGCTCGCCGACGCCCTGCAACCTGCGCAACTCGTCGCGAAGCTCCTGCACCTGCGGGGAATCCAGCGAGCTGAGGCCGAACAACGGACTTTCCAGAAGCTGCGGGAGCAGAAGGCGGTTGGGTGCGCCCTCGAAGGCATGCAACACCGCCCCCGCCTCGCTGTCGCGCTTCAGTACATATAATTCGCCCTCATCGGCCTGATGGATCGTGAGAGGCGAGTGCGTCGTCGCGATGATCTGGAAGTTCGGCAGCGTCTCCTGAAGGAAAGATACCAGGCGCCTCTGCCATATCGGATGAAGATGGATGTCGACCTCGTCGATCAACAGCAATCCCCTCGCGCGCAGCGGGTCCCTATAATCTCCAAAGGACTCCGTCATCTGCCAGAGCAGATCGCCGCACCAGGCCGCCATGCCCTGATAGCCGTCCGACAGCGCGCCGAGCGGCAGCTTTCCGTCGGGCGTTTCGAACATCAGGCGCCGCTGCTCGCGGTCGATGCCATCGAATTTTACGTCGGGTAGCAACGTGTTGAGGGCCTTGCGCACGGCAGCCAGCCCGGTCCGTCCCCGGCGGTATTCGAGATCCATCGCCCATTGCTCGAGCGAAGTCAGCGTCACGTCCGGATTGAAGAGCGTCGCCACCGCCCGGGCGCGGGGAGAACGTATGAACGTCGCCGAGTCCCCGAACGCGTGGCGGGAGCTTTGCGGGCGCCGCGAAACGCCATATCCGACGGTGAAGTAGTTCCGTTCGGACTTGGCGACGGCGGCATCGATCTGTTGGAGGTCGCTTCGATTTCGGTCGATGAACTCGAGGGTCGAGGAGCCTCGCGACAAGTTCAGCGCCGCCCGGCGCTCCTCACCGTCCGCCGTGGCGAATTCAACCTCGATCCGCCCCTCGTCGCATCCGAGCCTGATCCAGTCGTCCGGATTGCCGACCAGTTCGGCCGCGGCGTCGCTGCCGGCCATGGCCAGGGCGACGCTGCGCAGCACCGAGCTCTTGCCTGTCCCGTTTTCGCCGAGAAGGTAGGTCCATTTCCGGGAAGGCATTCCCGAGACCGCAAAGGGAAGATCCAGCTCCTTGATCGAGCGAAGATTGCTGATTTTGAGACGTCGAAGAAACATGCGATCACCCGATAAAGCGAAGACAACCTAATACGGGGGTGGGCGGCTTACCAGCCTGACGCGTGGGGACTCGCCGGAGGGTCGAGGCCGATGGGGACTGGTCTGAATTCCCCTCCCTGGAAGGGAGGGGTGAGGGGTGGGTCCGCCGTAGGCGGACTGAGCTCGGACTCAGCAGAAAAGTCTCGCCGCGCTCGCCTGCCCCCCCCTGGGCCGGGCGCGAAGCGATTCAAGGAAGCGCGCCTGGTCCTCCTCGCCGATCAGCCGCCGCAGGGGCGGGTGTGAATCGCCCTCGTCCTGAGCAACGGGAACATAAGGAGAGCGGACTGGACAATTCCCATTCTGCTCCGTTGGGGTTCTTTCGATTCCGCCGGGGGCAATTCCTCTTGCATCTCCGGCATTTCCGACCATTGTCATGGCGAACCGGGGGTACAGGGCCGTGCGTTTCGCAGCTTCATTCGTCGTCGCCTCGATGCTCGCCGGCGCGCCCGCCCATGGCCGCGGCGACGAGGTTCAGCGGGCGCCGGTTCCCGCCTGGGTGGTGCCCAGCGAGCCGATGCCCGTCCCCGCCGATGCCAGCGGGCTGCTCTTCGTCCGCCGCCACGACGCCCTGATCCATCTCGACCGCGAGGGCGAGGCGCATCACCTCGGCTACCGGATCAGGATCCTCCACCCCAACGCTCTTCAGCTGGGCAATCTCTCGATCGTCTGGAACCCTTCGGCCGGAGCGCCCACGGTCCATGCCATAAGGGTCCACCGCGACGGCAAGGCGACCGACCTGCTCGAGGGCGCCGCGTTCGAGATATTGCGCCGCGAGGACCAGCTCGAGGCGTCGACCCTGACCGGCGTCCTGACCGCGGTGCTTCGGGTTCCCGACCTGCGTGTCGGCGACGAGCTCGAATTCGCGATGACCGTCCGCTCGAGCGATCCCACTTTGGGGGCGGACTCGGCCGGCCTGCTCATGCTCCCGCCCGAGCCGTCGCCGGGCCGCTTCCGCCTCGGCCTCAGCTGGGACGAGGGGCAGGAGCCTCACCTCAAGATGGCTCCGGCCATGGCCGCCGCCGCGAAAACGGGCCCGCGCGCGGTCGCCTTCTCCTTCGACAATCCGCCCGTGCTCGTTCCCCCCAAGGACTCGCCGCCGCGCTACGGCTGGCAGCGGGTGGTCGAATATAGCGACTTCAAGGACTGGGCCTCCATCTCGCGGCATTTCGCCCCCCTCTACGCCAAGGCGGCCGCGCTCGGCTCGGGCTCGCCGCTCAAGGCCGAGGCGAGGCGGATCGCGGCGGCCCATCCGCAGCCGCTCGACCGCGCCGCCGCCGCACTGAAGCTGGTCCAGCAGGAGGTGCGCTACATCTATGTCGGACTGAACGGCGGCAACCTCACGCCCGCCGCGGCGGAGGAGACCTGGCGCCGCCGCTACGGCGACTGCAAGGGGAAGACCGCGCTTCTGCTCGCGCTTCTCGCCGAGCTCGGGATCGAGGCGGAGCCCGTGCTGGCGAGCAATGCCGGGGTCGACGACGGACTCGACGAGCGGCTGCCGAGCCCGCTGATGTTCGACCACGTCCTGATTCGAGCCCGGATCGGCGGCTCCGATTACTGGCTCGACGGCACGCTTCCGCCGGTGGCCGGGCCGGGGACGGCGCCGGTCATGCCCTATCGCTGGACCTTGCCGCTCACCGCCCGGGGCAGCGCCCTCGTTCCTCTGGAGTGGCAGGTTCCGGCCGTTCCCAACGAGATCTCCCTCTATGAGATCGACGCCCGGGCCGGCTTCGCCGAGCCGGCGCGGATCACCAACACCACGATCCTTCGCGGCATCGAAGGCCTTCAGCAGCAGATCCAGCTTTCGGGCCTTTCCCCGCCCCAGCTGCTCGCCTCGCTTCGCCAGCAGATGGTCGGCGACACGTGGCAGAGCATCGAGGACGCCAAATGGCGCTACGATTCGAAGGCCCAGGCCAGCATCCTCACCATCAGCGGCACCGGAACGGTCGACTGGGACGACGACGGCAAGGGGGAGAAGTCGCTCTCCCTCCCCGGCGGCGGCTTCAGTCCGCCGGAGCGGCGGATCCGGCCCGCCGACCAGGACCAGGACGTCCCTTACGCCATCGAGCCGGGCTTCACCTGCCACGTGACGACCGTCCGGCTGCCGCAGTCGACCCGGCCGTCGCAATGGTCGTTCAACTCGGGCTTCGACACGCGCCTGTTCGGCCGCAATTATTACCGCGCGTTCGAGCTTCGCGACGGAGCGATCCGGATGGTGCGAGGCTCGCGGGTCGAGCGGCGGGAGATCGACCCGGGCACCGCCAGGCGGGACAATGCGAAGATCGCCGCCTTCGACAATAGCATGGCGTGGATCACCTACGATCCGTCGCGCAAGGGGCCAGAGCCCGAGCCCACGGCGCGGGTGCCGGCCACCTACGAGATCGACTGGACGGCCGCCGGAATCCCCTGCCTCGGCTCCGCGGCGGCCCGCTAGCGCCCCCCCCCCGGCCGCCAAATGTGGACCGTTCAACCCTGACGCCGTGCGCTGTGGCGGCCGGCGCCGGAGCTACCGGACCGGAATCCCGAGCTTCGCCATGGCCGCGTCGAACGGTTCGGCATCGTCGATCCGGAGCGCCACCCGGTCATATTCCGCCTTTCGGACCGTAAGGGGCGCCTTCAGCCGAAGCAGGCGGTTGGGGTGGGCGAGGGGGACGGTGTTGATCGCGCCTCGGCCGTTATGCTCGCCGGGCCCCCATCCCGTCGCCACCAAGTCGATCGCGGCGAGCGGGATGCGCAGGGTTCGAAGCGAGCCGGTGCTGAGCAGGAGCTCGTCGCCGTCGAGCCGGTGCGGGTGGCTGCGAAGCGAGCGGATCCAGAAGACCAGCCAAAGGATCGACGCGGCGGTCAGGCCGAACAAGGGCCAGGCGAGGGCGGGCCAGCGCAGCGACACGAGCAGGTGAACGACCAGCAGCTCGCCGACGGCCAAAGCGACGATCGCCCAGAGCATCGGCGCCACGGTCCGGTGGTAGCTGAAAGCCTCCTGCACGAGACGGGATTATGTCGCCGCCGCCCTGCGCGCAACCGGCCCGGGCTGTTTCTCTCCAGCCGTTCCGGCTAGTCTGGGGCGGGAATCGGAAAGGCCGTGCGGATGGCGGACGATATCGTGATGGACCGGATCGTCGCGGCCATGGGGCAGCTTCATTCGGGCGACCGCGACGGGGCGAAAGCCGCGTTCGAGGAGATCTGGTCCGGGCTCGGCGAGGACGGCGACCCGTTCCACGTCTGCACCCTGTCCCACTACATGGCCGACGTTCAGGACGACGTGCGCTCGGAGCTGGAATGGGACCTTCGCGCGCTTCGGGCGGCGGGCCGGGTCACCGACGGACGCGCCCAGCAGCACCATGCCTCGCTGTCGATAGGGAGCTTCTATCCCTCGCTCCACCTCAACGCCGGCGACGCCTGGCTGCGCCTCGGCGACACCGGCAAGGCCCGCGAGCATGCCCGGGCCGCCGAGGCGGCATGCGGCGCTCTGCCCGACTCCCCTCTGGCCGAAATGACCCGCACCGGCATCGCCCGACTGGCGCGAAGGATCGAGGAAGCCGCGCGGTGACTCGGAAAATGGGGCAATTGGGGCCGCACCGGCCGGTCTTCCAGTTCGGCCGGCAAGCGGTCCGGTCGTGGCGATCGCGAACCGGCCGCCCCGAGGCCGCGGCTCCGATTGATCCGCCCAGGCCGAGCGCCGCCGCGCGTCCTGGCTCGAACGGTTCCGAAAAAGGGATGATCTGGTGACAGTCGCCCGACCGTTCGCCGGCTGCCGGCAAGCGGAGGCGAAGGCGGGCACAAGGCCACCACGGCGCTTCCCTGGAAGGTCGGAAACCGCTAATTCGCGGGCAGGGGCCGCTGACCGGCGAGCACGGCCCGGCCCGATGTTTCGAAAGGCGGAAAGGGATGATGTTGACCCTGTTGCGAGGCGCCTTGCTGATCCTGTTCCTGGCGATGCTGCCGTGGCTCGGCCGCGCCGAGGCGCACGAACCGAATGAGGTCAAGGCGCTTTGCCAGACGGATGAGGGGCTCGGCCAATTGATGGACCGGATTCGGGCGGAGAAGCCGCCGGGCACGCTTACCGACAAGGACTATCAGGTCATGGGCACCGCCCTTCAGGAAATGTGCGGCGGCGTCGTCGCGCGGTGGGAAGGCGCTTATCCCTTGCAGCTCTGCGCGGCCCCGCCGCCGCCATTCACCGCCTTTTGCTGGGAGGACCGCGAATGCGATGTCGATTGGAACGACGAGTGCGAATATAGCGGCGACGCCCGGATCCCTCCCGAGCTCAAATTGCAGGCCTGCCGCGTGGACTACAGGGTAGCGGCGGCGCGCGGGGACGAGGCCGGCTTCGAAGTGACGCCGAAGTTTCCGATCGAGGACGAAACCGGGCTCACGAACCGCTTCGGCGGGTTTCACCTGCGATTGTTCGCGAAGGGGCCTTACAAGGTCTTCAACCGGACGGGCGCGAAGTTCCGGATCGAGGACGTGCGGCTGCTGGCTGTCCCCATCGACACGAGCAATGCACGGCGCCGTGAGTTGAAATGCCTGTTCTTCCAGCATCCGGAACCCGCTCCGCCACGGCCGGCGCCGCCCGCGTCGCCAGCTTATCCCCCCTCGGACCTGCGCAGCTGCGGGCTCGTCTGGGTGCGCGACGCCGGCGAAATGTCGATCTGGAGGGCGACGCGCTTCTACACGTCGGTCGGAGTATCGACCCAGGACAGCAATGGGCGCTGGGTCGAGGCGGTGGTCGCGATGAGAGCCAACGACCAGATCTCGATCAGAAGGGGTGCCCAGCGGGCGCGCTGCCTTTCCTGACGCGGTTCAGACGAAGGGGACGATCAGCGGTCCCGGCGCGCGTAGCGTTGGGCGAATTCGCGGTCGGACATGACGAGGTAGCGGATCATGTCGATCAGCGCCCAGGGCACGGTCAGCAGCAGGCCGATGACGGTGCAGCTCAGGATCAGCATGGCGATGCCGGAGCCGGTGCGGCCGAGATAGAAACGGTGGATTCCCAGCGGCCCGATCAGGAAGGCGATCAGCGCGGCGATATATTTGTTGCGGTCGTCGCCGAGGGGCGAGGGGGCGGGCGG
>Ga0196965_1000425_pt1 | contig 25642 bp, 25 predicted proteins | sample S1_20metaG_FD_148668 | JGI IMG/M metagenome (GOLD analysis project Ga0196965, IMG submission 148668) | Soil microbial communities from Anza Borrego desert, Southern California, United States - S1_20 | ecosystem: Environmental > Terrestrial > Soil > Desert | place: USA: California | collected... | reverse complement strand
TTTTTGTTTTGAATCGCGGCCTCCTGAACTAACCTGATTTGTTGTTTTGCCTTTTCGCCTCGGTGTGCGTGTAAAGATCGGAGCATCTTGATCTGGTATTCTTTCTCCTCCGTTGTTGCGCGGATTACTTCCTTAGGGATGAGCGTTGGTGAACCTTTCGAGCTAAGAAAAGTATTCACGCCAACGATGGGATATTCTCCGGTATGTTTTCGCGTTTCATAGTACAGGCTTTCCTCCTGGATCTTACCACGTTGATACATTGTTTCCATCGCGCCGAGTACGCCACCACGTTCCGTAATACGGTCAAACTCCACCAGCACAGCTTCTTCAACAAGATCAGTCAGTTCTTCGATAATAAACGAACCTTGTAAAGGGTTCTCATTCTTTGCGAGCCCGAGTTCTTTGTTGATGATTAATTGAATCGCCATAGCACGACGAACTGAATCTTCTGTAGGTGTAGTGATGGCTTCATCGTAAGCATTTGTGTGCAGTGAATTGCAATTGTCATAGATGGCATATAATGCCTGTAGCGTTGTACGAATATCATTGAAGTCGATTTCCTGCGCATGCAGTGAACGGCCCGATGTCTGTATATGATATTTTAGCATCTGACTCCTGGCATTTGCTCCGTATTTAAGCTTTAATGCTTTGGCCCATAGTCGGCGCGCCACTCTTCCTATGACGGCATATTCCGGATCTATGCCGTTGCTGAAGAAGAATGAAAGGTTTGGAGCAAAATCATTGATGTCCATACCACGACTGAGGTAATACTCAATGTACGTGAAACCATTCGCTAAGGTAAACGCAAGCTGGGTGATGGGATTCGCACCCGCTTCAGCAATGTGGTAACCGGATATTGAAACGGAATAAAAATTCCTGATCTTCTGTTGAATGAAATACTCCTGTACATCACCCATCAGCCGCAAGGCAAATTCAGTGGAGAATATACAGGTGTTCTGCGCCTGATCTTCTTTCAGTATATCGGCCTGGACAGTACCCCGCACCTTTGTCAAGGTTTCTGCTTTTATTTTTTCGTAAACTTCCTTCGGTAATACTTCATCACCCGTTACCCCTAAAAGCATGAGACCGAGTCCATCGTTTCCTTCCGGTAAATTTCCCTGGTAAGAAGGACGTTCCTTCCCCTCGTATGCTTTGTTAATTTCTTTATTAACGGTTTCTTCCAATCCATTTTCATGGATATATCGTTCACATTGCTGGTCAATTGCGGCATTTAAAAAATATCCTAATAACATGGGAGCCGGCCCATTGATGGTCATTGAGACAGATGTTCTTGGATTGGCAAGATCAAATCCGCTGTATAATTTTTTTGCGTCGTCCAGGCAGCAAATACTCACGCCTGAATTTCCAATTTTGCCATAAATATCCGGACGGTAATCCGGATCGTTACCATACAAAGTCACAGAGTCAAACGCAGTAGATAGTCTTTTCGCTGGCATCGTTAGACTAACATAATGAAACCGGCGATTGGTGCGTTCGGGTCCGCCTTCACCAGCAAACATACGGGTGGGGTCTTCACCTTCTCTTTTGAATGGATAGATTCCGGCGGTGTATGGAAATTCTCCTGGAACGTTTTCCGTAAGGCTCCACTTCAACAGCTCTCCCCATGCTTCGTAACGTGGTAATGAAACCTTGGGAATTTTAAGATGCGACAGTGATTCACTATGGGTTTCGATGCCAACTTCTTTATCGCGCACCTGGAATTTAAAAAGTGGTTGTTTATACTGATGGCGTTTGTCATTCCAATTTCCTAAAAGCTTCCAGTTTTTTGGATCAAGTTGCAGCTTTAAGGTTTCAATATGTTCCTGCAGCGTAGTAATCAATCGCTCTTTATCGTTCACTGCGGTGGATTGTAATACCGCCACAGATTTTTGCAGTGCATACAACTGTTGGGCTACCTCGCTTTGTTGGTCTACCCACACATCATAGCTCCGGTTATTTTCGGCGATCTCGCTCAAGTACCGGGTACGATGTGGCGGAATAATGAAAACTTTTTCCGACATCTCTCCTGTAACCGCGAACGTGGAATGAAACGCACTATCGGTTTTAGTCGCAACGGTATCCATGAGCTTTTTGTAAAGCTGGTTTGTGCCCGGATCATTAAACAGAGAAGCGATGGTGCCATATACCGGCATATCATCAATGTTTGCATTCCACAATTGATGGTTTCGCTGAAATTGTTTCCTGACATCCCGCAGGGCATCGAGCGCACCACGCTTATCGAATTTGTTAAGCGCAATGATATCGGCGAAGTCCAACATGTCAATTTTTTCAAGCTGTGTCGCTGCGCCATATTCGGGAGTCATCACATAGAGAGAAACGTTGCTATGGTCAAGAATCTCCGTATCACTTTGGCCGATGCCCGATGTTTCGATTATGATTAAGTCATAAGCAGCGGCTTTCAATACGAGAATAGCTTCTTTTACAAATGCAGACAAAGCCAGGTTGCTTTGCCGGGTGGCAAGAGAACGCATAAAAACACGGGGATGATTAATAGCGTTCATGCGGATCCTGTCGCCTAACAACGCGCCACCGGTTTTACGTTTAGATGGATCAACGGAGATAATACCAATGGTCTTGTCTTTGAAATCGATGAGAAACCGTCTTACAATTTCATCAACAATGGAAGATTTTCCTGCGCCGCCAGTACCCGTTATTCCCAGGACAGGCGCTGTTGATTTTTCGGCTAATGCTTTCACCACTACAAAAATTTCTTTGCTCTGATCGTAAAAATTCTCAGCGGCAGAGATTAGTCTTGCGATCGCGAGCGGATTTTTATTTTTGAGTTGGTCAACTTCATTAGCGAGTTGATTGCCAATGGGAAAATCACTTTGTTCAATCAGGTCATTAATCATTCCCTGCAAGCCCATGGCACGGCCATCATCCGGGGAATAGATTCGGGTAATCCCATAGGCCATGAGTTGTGTGATCTCTTCAGGTAGAATAACACCACCACCACCGCCGAATATCTTAATGTGGCCCGCGCCTTTCTCCTGCAAGAGGTCATACATATAACGGAAGTATTCATTATGCCCGCCCTGGTAACTCGTAATGGCAATGGCCTGTGCATCTTCCTGTATCGCTGTATTAACGACTTCTTCCACACTTCTGTCATGACCCAGGTGAATGACTTCACATCCTGTAGCCTGGATAATCCTGCGCATGATATTGATTGCGGCGTCGTGTCCATCAAATAAACTTGCGGCTGTCACGATACGAATCTTATTTTTTGGTTGGTATGGAACAGGGGCTTTATGCCCTGCAAGACTTACAGCCGGTGCCGGTTTATCACGCTTTAAAGCAGGCGAAGTACTCATGAAATATCGTTTGTTTAAGCTCAAAAATAGTCACTCCTGTTTGATTTAACTAACAGCCAGAAGGAGCCAACTGATCCAACTCAAGCTTCATACATCTAACCTCAAACACTTTTGCGACTTCCTTCGTTGTCGAAACGACAAACGTTGAAGTTTAACTTTGAAACTGGTTTCTTAAACGCAAAGCCGCAGAGCCGCAAAGTTACGCTAAGCAGTAAGGCCCTGTTCAGTATATGTATTCCATCTGTTATCGATCAACCAACCTCAAACCTCAAACAATTGCACACGTCCGTCGTTATCGAACACCAACTTTGAACTTTGAACCATGAATTTTGAAACCATGACAGGCATCATTCTTTTTTGGTATAGCGTATTGCTTAATATGTGGAATTTAAACCGACAATTATGAAAACGACAGATGCGAAAAATTATGAAGTGGATAATGCCACCGGGTTGAATCACGAAGGTCCAAATGCGAATGTTCCGGTAAGGCGCTTGACAGCGACTTCAATTATTGGGGATAAGGTTGAAAATCCACGTGGCCAAAGCATGGGTAAAATTGACAACCTCATGGTTAACCTGCTCGATGGTCAAATAGAATATGCTGTAATTGAATTTGATTCATTCCTGGGAATTGGTGGAAAATTATTTGCCATCCCGTTCCAGGAATTACAGATTGATCCCGTAAAGGAGATTTTTATACTTAATCGTGACAAAAATTATTTAAAAGATATTCCGGGTTTTGATAAAACGCATTGGCCCGATACAAATGCCCATACATACTTCAATGAAGTAAATACTCACTGGAATACATCAAGACAGTCTAAAGATTTTTAGCTTATCTGCGGACTAGCAGAGCATCTTCGCTGCCCTGCCTGGTTTAGTTGTAAAGCACCTGACATTGTTCACAATAGAAGCTTCTTCGCTTGGTTATGCCCGTATATTTTAATTGAATGGCCACGTTGCATCGGCGACATATCTTTTTCTTGTAGGCAAGCCAATGTTTTCTTAAGATAAATTCTTTTTTCCAATGGAGGAAATCAAAACTATAGAGGCGTGCTTCTTTTATCAATTCTCCAAGTTTGCGGGGGGGTAGGTTACCAATGTTGGAATCCGGATGCACTTTGATGCGGTAAAGTACTTCCGTTTTAATAATATTTCCCACGCCGGCAAATATTGTTTGATCCAATAGCGCATCGCCTACATTGAGATGCGGAAGTTGTTTTAATTTTTTACGTGCCTTCGTGGGGTCCCAAGCATCTGACATAACATCGCAAGACCAATCGTAAATTTTATCAGGTACTTCTTCCAGGATGGTTACGGCACAACTATAAAAATTTACCTCTTTACCGCCACATGTAATGGTTAATTTAGGCGCACGGTCTTTCCGTTCATTAATCCGGTAACTTCCAAATAACAAAAAATGTATTCGAATCGTGAAGCCGCTAAAGACCAACAGAAAATGTTTTCCCCATGTGTTAATCTGATTGATTTTTGCATTGGTTAAACGTGAAAAATCCAGCTTGGCAGTACCCCCGACCTGCATAATTTTTTTCCCTTTAAGGGAAGCAAGTTCTTCTTTTAAAATTACCAGCGATGGGCCTTCCATATCTATGGATTTTTTTTCTTGTATTTGGCGCCCAGAATAAGCGTAATAATATTTAGCAGTAACGAGAACGAATTGGTAAGAATGATGGGAAGATCATCGCGAAGGAATCCATAATAAACCCATAGACTCAGTCCGCAAAGCAGAATGATGAGATAAAACAGTGAAATGTCTTCTGCCTTTTTATGCTTCACCAATTTTATCAGCTGAGGAAGTAAAGATACGGCAGTAAAAACTCCTGCAGTGACACCTACGATTTCTGTGAATTCCAATAACGGTAATGTTTATTTATACCTGGTTATAAAAAATGCCATGCCATGAAAAGCTACCAGGTGATCTTTTTGTTTTTCGGAATCGCTTTTGTCATGTCCTTCAACAAAGTTTCCCGAAACGGCTGAATGTATTTTATCCAGGCAAACCGCTTTCTGTTCTGAAGGTAATTTTGATCATCGTCATGATGGTAGGCCTCGAGCTCGAATGGGTTATATCGGTATGCGATGTAATGTCTGTGTCTTTTGTAGCGTGAAATCATATAAAACAAAGCATACAGCATCCAGTGAAAAACGAACAGCAATTCGAGCTGCTGTTGAAAATGAATTTTCTCATGCCGAAGCAACCTGACTTGATTTTTTTCCAGGCGACTTACCCAAATGAAGATAAAAAAGGAAAATCCAGTATAAGATTTAAAAATTTTTCTGGATGTAACGAACACAAACGGAAACATGTCGCATAAACAGCTTTGTGAGGCGATCAGTTCCCTGCTTTAAAATTTCATTTTAAAAAATAAAATTTAAAAAAGCATTGTCGTAAGACTACCCGACATCTTGATACGTTTTAGGCCAAACGGCCATTTGCATTAGCAATTATTACAATCGTAATTTGTAACATGCTTCACCGAAGATTACTGCCTAACTTCAACGTTCATAATGCAAAGCCCGGCATTATTGAGCCACCGGTAAAAATTAAACCTTCCATAGACGTCGAGATTCTGTCGGCAGTCGCTGCTGAAACTCTGGAAGACTCGTTTGTTTATGTGCACTGTTACCTGGATAATAAAATGAAAGACATGTTGATCCGGATATGGCGAACCACCTTTCTCGTAGACCAACATTCCGGTTCGCGGTCTAAACTAATTCATGCTGAAAAAATTACCGTTGCACCATCGTGGACGATGGTACCGGAGAATGTTATGTATAATTTCCTGCTGATATTTTCAGCGTTACCGAAGTCGTGCCAGCATTTTGACCTGGTGGAACAAGTGCCGACATCTGGTGGTTTTAACATACCATCAATTGAGCGCAACATGCGTGATGTTTATCATCTCAACATCAGTCAATAGCTTATTGAGTTTGCGTTTCTTAATGTGTATGCGATAAGCTGCAAGCGACAGGATTTAAGTTGTAAGTTGTTTCGATTTTTGATGTTTTTAGGAATAGCTTCGAGCTGTAAGCTTCGGGCTACGAGTTTGTTTGGGCAATAACTTTAATTGATTTGTAGCTTAACGTTTTCTCGAAAAGCTGTAAGGTGCAAGGTACAGGCTGCAAGTTGTTTTCCAATTCGTTCCTGGGTAATCAATCAGTTTTCGAAAACCAACCTCAAACCTCAAACATGAGACCTCAAACCATTATCGATAACGCCTCGTTTTCGAAATCCAACCTTGAGCTTTGAACTTTGAACCTTGAACTATTTGATGCCTAGTTTCTTAAGATTGGCTTTGCGAATTCTTTCACGGATCACGTTTGCTATGTCAAGCGTAAGACCGATGGAGGTACAGACGCCAACAAACATAAAGAATGGTCCGCTTGAAGATTTGCTTTCCATGCCGAGAAAACCCAGATAGATCATGAATGCTACGGCTATTAAGGCTAGGGTCAATTTTTTCATGTTATTTGGAATTGCAGGTCAAACTTAAAATTTTCGCCGCTAAAAATTTCTTGAGTAGTCAGGCAAAACTTACACTGTAAGAACCTTTCCCGCCATTTCGCTAAACCCTTTTTTAGGTGACGATCATTTCGATGCTGGCATTACTGTTTAGCATTTGCACTGCATCTACCTTTTATCTTCTCAAACCTACGTAGCGGGCTGGCGGTCCGTAAATTTTTACTCTTTACCATTATCACTATGAAATCAGAAAAGAAAGACACTCAAAAAGAACCAAATGCAACAACAGGGCCAGATTCTGGTTCTAACGAATTGACTACACGCCAGGGCCACCCGGTAACAGACAATCAAAACCTTCGCACGGTTGGAAATCGCGGACCGGCAACATTGGAGAATTATCAATTCATTGAAAAAATTTCACACTTTGACCGCGAGCGTGTTCCCGAAAGGGTAGTGCATGCGCGCGGAGCTGGAGCACATGGCACCTTCGAAGCGTATGGCAAAGTTGGCAATGAACCTATATCAAAATATACCCGTGCTAAACTATTTCAGCAAAAGGGAAAACAAACGCCCGTTTTTGTAAGGTTTTCTACGGTAACACACGGAAATCATTCGCCTGAAACGCTTCGGGATCCGCGCGGATTTGCGACCAAGTTTTATACGGAAGACGGAAACTGGGATCTGGTTGGCAACAACCTGAAGATATTTTTTATTCGCGATGCTATAAAATTTCCGGATCTGATTCATGCTTTTAAACCGGACCCTATTACAAACCGGCAAGACGGCGAACGGATCTTTGATTTTATAAGTGGTACACCGGAGGCTATGCACATGATTACATTTTTATTTTCGCCTTGGGGAATTCCAGCCAATTACCGGCAGATGCAGGGATCGGGTGTAAATACTTACAAATGGGTTAACAATGAAGGAGAAGCTGTGCTTGTTAAATACCATTGGGAACCACTACAGCAGGGTATTCGTAATTTAACGCAAAAGCAGGCGGAGGAAATCGTCGGAAAAAACTTTAATCATGCTACACAGGATTTATATGATGCGATTGAACGTGGTGAATATCCCCAATGGGAATTGTGCGTCCAGATCATGAGTGACGATGACCATCCTGAATTGGATTTTGATCCGCTGGATGATACAAAGATCTGGCCTGTTGATCAATTTCCTTTCTTACCTGTTGGTAAAATGACGTTGAATAAGAATCCGGAGAATTATTTTGCTGAAGTTGAACAAGCTGCGTTTGGCACAGGTGTGCTGGTTGATGGTCTGGATTTTTCTGACGATAAAATGCTGCAGGGAAGAACATTTTCCTATTCAGATACGCAACGTTATCGCGTCGGACCTAATTATCTTCAGCTCCCCATTAATGCAGCGAAGAGAGCTGTTGCTACAAATCAACGCGATGGACAGATGACTTATCATGTCGATACTGCCAAAGGACAAAATCCACATGTTAATTATGAACCATCATCGTTAAACGGATTAAAGGAAGCGGCTAAGGCAGGAAAGGATCATACACCACATTATAATGCACACCTTGTTCGTGAGAAAATTTCCCGCACCAATGATTTCAAACAAGCTGGTGAAAGGTTCAGGGCCTTGGAAGATTGGGAACGTGAGGACCTGATTCTAAACCTTACAAATACGCTAGCACCGGTTCAAAAGCACATTCAGGATAAAATGATCTCTTTATTTACGAAGTGCGACCCCGAATATGGCAGACGGATTGCCGAAGGTCTTAAAACAGCGTCTAAGGATGCCAGTCAAAAAGGTCCGGTGGGTAGTACCCGTGCTGGTGAAGGTGTGAAGCAAGCGGAGCAAGAATCAAAAAAAGCAAACCCGTATTGAGATATCATCGGTAATTTTAAAAAGACTGTTCTCAAAAAGAGCAGTCTTTTTATTTTTACACAAAGGGTTAGTTGCTTGCTGTATATTGCAGTTTTCACTAAGCTATGAAGACGCCACGCCATTATTTGTTAGTCTATGCAATTGCTGCACTTGTCTCCGCCTGTGCAAAAGAAAATCATCCGGTTACTGCTTCTGCCGATCTATTGAAAGATATGGAACATTCCATGAAGGCCGAAATTCTTGACGTGTGGTACCCGAAAGCCATGGACCAGGAATACGGTGGGTTTCTAAGTTCGTTTACCTATGATTTTATGCCAACCCCTTCGCAGGATAAAATGGTAGTAACTCAATCGCGTCATGTGTGGACAAGTTCAAAGGCGTGGTTGTTATATCCGGAAGTCCAAACATACAAGACTTGCGCCTCACATGGTTTTCGCTTCTTGAAAGACAAGATGTGGGACAACGTATACGGTGGCTTTTATACCCTGACAGATCGCCAGGGCAATGTTAAAACACCTGAAAAGACGGCATACGGAAACGCTTTTGGCATTTATGGTTTGGCGGCATATTATGCAGCTTCGCGCGATACAGCAGCGCTTAACCTGGCCAGGAAAGCGTTTAGGTGGTTGGAAAAACACAGTTATGATTCAGTTAATAATGGATATTATCAACACCTCAGGCGCGATGGTGGCGTAATCGTACGTGAACACACCATTGGAAGCACAGCAGAAACCGGATACAAAGATCAGAACAGTTCAATTCATTTACTGGAGGCCTTCACCGAATTATATCAGGTTTGGCCAGACGCTCTGCTACGAGAACGTTTGAAAGAAATGCTGTTTCTTATTCGGGATAGTATTGTGCAACCTCAAGGTTACATGGTATTATTCTTCCAACCCGATTGGACTCCCGTATCCTTCCGTGATTCATCGCATGCTGTAATTGAAAAGCATCATCATCTGGATCACGTATCTTTTGGTCATGATGTAGAGATCGCTTATTTGATGCTGGAAGCATCCCATGTGCTGGGACTTAAGGCTGACACTGTTACCCTTACCGTTGCGAAACGACTGGTTGACCATGCGTTGGATAATGGGTGGGACGAACCACTAGGCGGTTTTTACGATGGAGGATATTATTTTAAGGATTCTGCGGCGTTAACGATCACCCATCCTACAAAAAACTGGTGGGCGCAGGCTGAGGGACTGAATACGTTATCACTGATGGCAACCTTATTCCCTTCGGATAGGCACAGGTATTATGATAAATTTGAACAACTTTGGGCGTATGTCGATATGTACCTTATCGATCATGAATATGGCGAGTGGTATCAAGGTGGATTGGATAAGCAGCCTGAACTTAAGACGGCATTGAAAGGTCACATATGGAAGGCTTCGTATCACCAGTTCCGTGGTCTCGCAAATTGTGTCGCGCGCATCAAAGCATCCCGCGTTGATCGATGACTTTCACGATTATGATCCTACGGATAATTGGGCGGACATAAAAGAAGTAGTTGAGTTTTATTTCTTTTTCTCCTATTTCTTTTTATCCTCATCATCCTTCTTGTCTTCATCCTTCTTCTTGTCTTTCTTGTCATTGCCGCCAAAGACTTTTTCGAGGAAGGTTTTTTTGTCGTCTTTCGGATCATCCACTGCGGAAAGGCTGATCTCATGATCGATGGAAGGTTGCAAGGCCTGGATGAAGGCGTTCTGCAAAATGTTTGAAATTGTATACCAGATGTTGGCTTTCGGATCTTTAATCTCACCCTTCAAGGGAATTTTTGTTGCCACTTGTTCCTTCGGTATATTTTCAAAGAGCTGACCTACAGTACCAACAAAGCCTTCCCATAATTTGCGAAACACATTGTCGTCACGATCTTCCTTTCCAACGATGGAGATGTCTTTCAATATCGGTTTTACATATCCGTTAAAGAATCCTTCCTTAGCCGCAACTTCCGTATAGAGACCAAATGTTCCTTTATTAACGTCAACTTTCGCGTAAGCCTGAAAGAAATCATTAAGCTTCACAAGATTGGTGTTTTTTATTTCAGCGTTCATGTCAAACGTTGGAGCATCGGCCAATGGATTAAGTTTCATGGCAAAATCGATTGTTCCTTCGTATACGTCAGCAGATCCATTAATGGATGCCGGTAAGACACTACTGCTGTCGTACGCGTTTCTAAGGTTCAACGCCACTATATGTGTGTTCGATAATTGAACATCAACCGGCGGATTTGAAAATTCGTCGATATACTGAATTTTGCCCCCGATGACTTCAAAGCGGTTTACTTTCAGCGGCATGAAATCTTCCAGTAATTTTTTAAAATCGGTCGAGTCTTTTTTGATCTGATCAGGTTCAACTTTGTCCTTGGTAAAACGCAACATGGGTTGCCCAAACTCCAGTTCACCCACAATGGAACCTTTGAACAGAGACTGCCACTCAATGGATAAGTCGATGGTTTTCGCCGCAAAAAAAGGTGTTTGCCTTTGAGATGACGAATCATATTTGTTCAAATAGATGCTGTCGATATTGTATGCACCGCGGATTATTGCCAAATCAATATCATCAATATGGCCGCGGTAGCCATCCATGGTGGCCAGGGTTTTATTTGCATAATGAAGAATGACATAAGGTAGTGCAATGCGGATCGCAATGACCAACGCCACCAGTATTGCAATTAGAATAACCCATTTTTTTCTTGAAGATCGGTGTTTAACCATACCAAACAGGAAATAAAAAACAATGCCATTTTGCTTCTGATAGAATCCGTTGCACCTAACGACATTGGATCGAATGAAAAAAGAAACAGGTTGTCTTCATTTTATCCTGGGAAGTTATCATCTTGTGTGTTATCAACATTCCCGGACTAAGATGAAACTGCCGCTTTTAATAATATTTATTTTTATCAGTTCCATAGTTTATGGTCAACCTTTTATTGAAGAAATTCAAGCGTTCAAAAGACAGGACAGCATCTCGGCGCCACCAAAAAATGCTGTTCTTTTTGTAGGTAGCTCATCCTTTCGAATGTGGAACGACCTTAAGCAAAATTTCCCAAAATATAAAATTATTAATCGCGGATTTGGTGGATCCACATTCAATGATCTGATACGGTATACAGATGTTATTGTACTTCCTTACAAACCAAAACAGGTTGTCATTTATTGTGGTGACAACGATATTGCGTCTGGCGTATCTCCGGAGGAAACCGGAGAGCGATTTGATACCTTTGTAAAGATAGTACGCAGCTATTTACCGGGTGTCAAGATAATATTTGTATCGATAAAGCCAAGTCCGAAGCGTTTGCAGTTTGAGAAGCAAATCATGGCCGCCAACGCATTAATTAAATCGAAAATAGAGCGAATGAAAAAGGCGCATTATGTCGATATACACACGCCGATGTTGTCGCCGGAAGGAACCCCGCGACAAGAATTGTTTACCTCCGACGACCTTCACATCAACGAAGCGGGATATGCGATCTGGCAGAAAGCACTGCAACCTGTTTTAGCAAAATGATCAGAACAGATCCCAGCGCCAGTCGGCGAGTTGCTTGATAAAAAGCGAGACCGATGCCGGATAAAGCACAATGCAAAAGAGCAAGCCAAACAATGCACCATATAAATGTGCGTCGTGATTAATATTATCACTTGATTTTTTTCCCTGCCAGTAAGAATAGACCAGATACAAACCACCAAGGATAAAACCGGGAACACAAAGCGCAAAGTAAAGACAAATTTTTTCTGTAGGTAAAAATAGGATGAAAGCAAAGATAACCGCTGAAACCCCACCGGAGGCTCCTAATGAATTGTATGCCGGATTTAGTTTATGTTTGAAAAAACTTGGCATATCCGAGATTCCAATGGCCAGAATATACAGCGCAATAAAGTGGAGCCCACCCAGGTCAGCGAATACATAACCGAATAACTGTTCTGTGATGGTTCCAAAAAAATAAAATGAGATCATATTAAAGATCAGGTGCATGTGGTCCTGATGAATGAAACCAGAAGTAATAAATCTATAGTATTGTTTGTGATGGTGAACCATATAGGGATTCATGATGAGCTTACGCATCAGTGTCGGATTATTGAAAGCTGCCATGCTCACCACTACGGTGAGTCCGATTATTATATATGAGATCAGCATGTTTTCTATGTCTTAAACCACAATGTTAAGGGATTTTAATCATTGAAGCTTGGTTGAGTTCGGAATCTTTCGTGAAACTATGCTCGGATGAACCTGAATGTTGACCTTAAATCAAACTTCCGTTGATCTTATATTTTGTTTTTTTTGATATGGATCCCGAAACTGCTTAAGAATTTTATTTCATTAGGAAGTTTTTAGAACAACGCACACATTTGAAGCAATGAAAGATTTTAAGAAATATTACAGTATTGCAGCGCAACCATCCGAAGTATATCTGGCGCTTACACATCCGCTTACAATTCAATTGTGGACGGGTGCAAAAGCAGAGATGTCAGCGGTACCCGGAGCTGAATTTTCCTTGTGGGATGGTAGCATTGTTGGAAAAAATATTGCGTTTGAGAAGGATAAAATGATTGTACAACAATGGTATTTTGGCGATCAGGAAGAGCCTTCTATTGTTACCATTAAACTTCATGCAAAGGATAACCAAACCTCTGTGGAACTGCGGCATACCAATATTCCGGACCATGATTATGACGAGATTGTGGACGGTTGGAATTCAATTTATTTTGCTTCCTTACAGGAGTTTTATGAGTTGTAGTTGGGTGGCCGATGGAAAACAAGCTGATGGCATTAGTTTTTAATATCCTTACTTAAATTAAACTTTTTGGATATGAAAAAATTATGCACATTATTTATTATGGCCACATTTTCCGTGGCATTTATATCTTGCGGTAACCAGAACAAGCAAGAAGATTCTACTGAAGTTGCTGAAGAGCAAAACGAACAAAAATTCGAAGAGTCTAACCTGGAGAAGGATACTGATTTTGCAGTAAAAGCAGCGGACGGTGGAATGTTAGAAGTCCAGCTTGGTAAGTTAGCGGCGACAAATGGTGCTTCGCCCGAGGTGAAAAAATTTGCTCAGATGATGGTCGACGATCACACCAAGGCCAATGACGAGTTGAAAGCACTCGCCCTTCAAAAGAACATTACGCTACCAACTGCGTTAAGTGATAAACATCAAAAGAAGTATACCGATCTTTCCGAAAAAACAGGTGAAGAATTTGACAAGGATTACATCGATTTTATGGTATCGGATCATAAAGATGTAATTGACTTATTTGAAAAACAGGCTGAGGACGGTAACGATGCTGATATAAAAGCGTGGGCTGCCGGTAAAGTACCAACACTTAGACATCACCTTGAAATGGCACAGGCTGCAGAAGACGTGGTAAAGAATAATAATAATAATAACTAAGGGACGAGAGATGAACGAACTTGTATAAGTTCGCCTTCATTGGGAAATAAGCAAAAGAGACTGTTTGTAAAGGCAGTCTCTTTTTTTGTATTTGTTAACTGGAAATTAAACAGGTTCTTTTTTCAATGCCTTGTGAAGTTCAGCTTCGTTTGTAAGGTCAAGGCGAAGCGGGGTTATGCTTACATAATTTTGTTCAACAGCCCATCGGTCAGTACCTTCTTCTGCCGGTTCGAGGGGAATAACAGTAAACCAATAGTGCTTCCTGCCCATCGGATCGGTTCCGGGAACCACCTTACCATCGTATAACCGTACCGATTGACGGGTCCATCTTAGCCCGATCGGATTGACAGGGAAATTCACATTGATTAACGTTAACTCCGGGCTATCAAACAATAACGAAAGCGCTTGTTCAACATATTTTTCAAGTGAAGCAAAATCAGGCTCTGTCTTTCCTGCTGGTGTACTTAGCGCAATTCCTCGCATACCCAGAAGGACAGCTTGTTTCGCACCCGCCAACGTTCCTGAGTGCCACATCGAATTTCCAAGGTTTAATCCCATGTTAATTCCGGAAAGCACGATATCAGTTTTGTCCCAAAGATGTGAGCCTAGCGCCACACAATCTGCGGGTGTACCATTTACACGATATGCAGGAATGCCTTCAAAACTTATCGGAGATTTTTTGTAAAACAAAGGACGCGATGCGGTGATGGCATGCCCCATGGAAGATTGTTCTACATCGGGCGCTACGATTCTCACTTCGCCAAATCGGCTGGCCACTTTTGCCAGGGCGGCTATGCCCGGACTATAGATACCGTCATCATTAGTTACTAGTATTCTCATAACATTTCTTTGGTTACACAATCATTATATACAGCTATTGTATACATTCTTATTCCAGTTTAAACTGCTGGTATGTTAATAGTATAATGATGAAGGCAACTATAGCCGATGTATAAGCGATTCAGCACTTGCCTAAAAAATAATCCATAAGTATAAAACGATGAACCCAATTATTTGAATATGAGATATGCCAAAGTATTGCATAACCCAGGCGCTGGTGAAGGTGAGTTAGGAAAGAAAGATCTCATCACACTTATTCATTCAGCCGGCTTTGGATGTAGCTATTCATCCACAAAAAAGAAAGGCTGGGAAAAAATTGAGTCATCAGAAACCGACTTTATCATTTTGGCAGGTGGCGATGGAACTGTACGGAAAGTAGCCAGCGAGTTGTTAGACAAAAAACTACTGGATAAAAAATTACCGATCGGATTATTGCCTTTCGGTACAGCGAATAATATCGCGCGAACCTTGGGGATAACAGGCGAACCAATCGAAATCATACACAGCTGGACGAAAAAGCATCTGAAAAAATTTGATGTTGGCCGATTGTTTGGCGTACCGAAGAGTCATTTTTTCCTGGAGAGCTTTGGTTATGGCATTTTTCCAATCTTAATGGAGCAGATGAAAAACCAACCGGAAGACGATATTGATACTCCGGAAAAAAGTTTGCGTACAGCCCTTACGTTACTTTTAAAACTCATTAAAAATGCTGATCCCACGTACTGTAAGCTAATCCTGGATGGCGTTCATCACGATGGCAGCTATTTGTTAGTAGAAGTGATGAATACTTCTTCCATTGGACCAAATCTCAAACTTGCACCTTTGGCCGATCCGGGCGATGGCGTTTTTGAAATCATACTGATCACCGAAGGCGAACGTGATGCTTTTGCAGAATATGTTAGCAATAAACTGGAAGGCAGAGAAATGCCAAGTGTCTTTACGACATTAAAAGCTAAACAAGTTGAAATTTTTTGGGATGGATCAGAAGCGCATGTTGATGATGAGCGTATTGAGATGAAGAAGCCGGCATCTGTAAGAATTGAACTATTGCATGGCTTGCTTGAGTTTTTCGTGCCTGATTCAATTTTGGCGTCCGCATGAAGAGTGCTAGCCTTAGTTTATCTTTGTTTATCTTAGACCAGCGTTATGCTTATGAAGCGAAAATTTACATTCACCGGTGTACTTGAGGAAGTCAGGATTAGTTTTATCAATGCCGTCGTGTTTATTCCAAAACCGATCATTTTAGAACTGCCAAAGGGGAAACATAAAGTTAACGGATTGATTAATGGTACGCCGTTTTCCATGGCCATTCAACATAGGAAAGATGGGAATCGATTCTTTCCGGTAGGCGCTACGTTGCGAAAGATGGCTAACATCAAACCTGGCGATACTGTGAAATTGGTCTTTACATTAATGGAAACAGAACGCGTAGATCTCCCTGAAGAATTTGAGACGACACTTTCGTTGGAAGACAAAACACATCAAAGTTTACGGGGTAATACTACCTATAAAAAACAAAGTCTTGAACAGTACTTGAGTGTTGTAAAAAACCTTGACAGCCGAATAAGAAAATCGATTGAAGTAGTTCAACGGTCCAGGTTAGGCAGGTTGCGTCCACAACAGCAGAAACGAAAAAAGATGTGATAGGATTTTTATCGAAGAATGGTAACGACACCCCTCAGGTTATCGGTTGAAGACGTAAGATTAAAGTCGATGGTATAGAAGTAGGTATCCGGTGGTAGAAATTCGCCATTGTATCGGCCATCCCATGGCTTATCGAAGCCCTTTGATTCATATACCAGCATCCCTTTTCTCGAAAACACGCGAATGATTGTATCGTTGAAACGATCACTCGGTTTTAGTAATTTAATGTTCCATGTATCATTTGCCATGTCGTTATTCGGTGTGAATGCGGTAGGTATGTCGAGATCCACGGCTTCCGTCATGTTTATTTTTCGCTCATACGTTTCACTGTGGTCCTTTCCGTCGAAAAGCTTAAACGAAAGCGTTTTGGTTTTATTTGGTTCAACGCCTTCCATATAGTTGTATTCATATTGAATGGTATTTAATACAGTGGCATATTCAGACAGTGATGCATTTCCATTCAATGTTAGGATACCGGTTTGCATGTCAAAGGTTGCCTGAATATTTTCTGCATCTACAGTTAAATCTTCAAATCCGCGTTCGTAACCATCCGGTTGAATGGCAATTTCTGCTACAGTTAAAACTTTATCATCAATATCGATTACAATTGGTTCTTTCAAGACATTGATTGGTCCTGTATTGGGGTTGTAGCGTATCGCCTGCGTAATAAAATTTTCTATTTCAGGAGGATCATTTACCGGTGTCACGGTAATGATGAACGTAAATGGATCACTTGTATCATCGCCATTTGAAATGGTGACCACCACACCCAGGGTACCGGAGTAATTTTTGGATGGAATTACTTTTGCGCCGTCATAGGTATAGTCTTCCCCATCCAATATGCGAAGGCGGAAATCTTTCGGATATTGATTATTGGGATCATACACATGCAGATGATTGAGGGTAATTTTGAAAGATTCTTCTTCAGCGATGGCTGCTACTTCCTGACCTGTAATTTGCAGTTCATCCGTAACAGTAACTTTAAGGTTGAATGTTGCACTCGTGGTATGACGGTCATTAACAGCAACAGGAACGGTAAGTATCCCCGCGTAATTGTTTGCCGGAATAATCTGGTCATTCGACACGGAATAGTTTTTTCCATTGTAAATGGAAAGTTTAAAATCGTCGGGATAATCGCTGTCAGGGTCGCTGACAGTAAGATGTGTTAACCCAATAGTCAAAGGTGTATTTCTTGGTGTTGTTAATGCAGTTTGCCCTGTGATAACGGGTGTTTTGTTTGCGCTGATAACAACAACTTTTAATGTATACACGTTGCTGTTAACCGTTCCATCGTTAACCATTACCGAAACATTCAGATTTCCTACAAAATTTGGTGCAGGGGTTATTGTAGTTCCATTCACGACGTAATTCGTTCCACTGTTAACGATTAAGGTGAAACCATCAGGATAATTATCATCCGCGTCTGTAACGCTAAGCTGAGCAAGAGATAATGCTAACGATTTATTTTCAATCGTTTGGATTTCCGATTGACTGGTGATTACCGGCGCATCGTTAACTGGATTTACGGTAATCTTTAACCCATACACGTCGCTCTCGTGTCTGCCATCGTTTACCGAAACATTTACGCTCAATATTCCGGTAAAGTCTGTGGCGGGGGTAACCGTAAATCCGTCGTAATTATAATTTTCGCCAGGATAAATTGTAAGTGTAAATCCCCATGGATAAAAAAAATCGTCACGATCGTAAACACGCAGATGCGACAACCGGATGGTGATTGGTTCTTCCTCGTTTGTATCCAACTCCGATTGTCCGACAATGGTAGGGTGCGGGCGTTGTGCCTCGGCCATCACTGAGGAGGTGAGCAATATCAAAAGTATCAGAGGCTTCATGCAAAGGAAGCACTAAAAATCAATACCCGTTTGTTCATGAAAGACTAAAACAAATGGTCCCATTAATTTCTATTAAAAGGAAGGGATTTAAAGTTCTGTACGCATTTTAATTAGAGTGTAGATTTTGATCCACACTCTAATTAAGCACCTCAGATTGTAATGAGGATTTTGAAGTGTTGTAGTAAGCATCTAAGATCCAGCTTACCCGTGAGCGGATGTCCAGATCTTCATCCTTCACAAATCTTAATAGCTGGCCGTCTTTATATAATGCAAAAACACGGTTTCCAGCCAACTCAGCGATTTCATAATCATAGGCCATGCCTCTGTAATATACTTTGTTCATAGTAGTGAAATTTTGTGTCAAGACAGATTAAAAATGATATGCCTGGGAGGGAAAGTCCGAGGGGAGGTCCGAGTCAGAAGGTACAAGGTACGAGATATGAGATTGCAATAGCTTTGAAGAAGTTATGTGAAAGACTCGATTGATTTATTTTAAGAGAGCGGCATTACTTAAATTGCCTAAATTATGGTATTCAAATAAAACGTAATGATGCGAATTCTTCACCTGCTTTTTATACTTGTTGTGTCGTCCTGTACGCCCGCGGCAACAAGTCTTCAACAATCGGATTTTGTTCTTCCTTCGGATGAAAATATTCGAATCACTGGGCGTGTATTGCGTACTGCAGATTCGGTCGAAATTTATTGGTCGGGTACCTCTGTGCTGATGCGGTTCTCCGGACAGGAAGTAAAAGCCATCATGAAAGATGCACATGGTAAGAATTATTTCAACGTCGTGATTGACGGTGATAGCATACGCCATATCAGTGTAGATTCAGTGCGAAAACATTATACACTTGCTTCAGGACTTCCGCCGGGAGAACATACGGTAGAATTGATTAAAAGAAACGAATGGGATAAGGGCAGCACCTGGTTTTATGGTATTGAACTTTCCGAAGCAGAGTTATTACCACTTCCTGCTCCTAACAAAAGGGTTATTGAATTTTATGGTAACTCTATCACAGCGGGATACGCAATAGATGATACAACGGGAGGCGATTCCCCTGACAGTCTGAATACCAACAACTATTATACGTATGCAGCACGCGCAGCACGCCATTTTAACGCAGACCTCTATTGTACCGTAAAATCCGGAATTGGAATTACGGTAAGCTGGTTTCCATTGATCATGCCTGAATTGTACGACAGACTTAACCCAGAAGATCCGGATTCAAAATGGAATTTTAATTCCGTTACACCACAGGTCGTCGTGATCAACTTACTGCAAAACGATTCATGGCTTGTGAACATGCCCGACCATCCTTCTTTTAAAGCACGCTTTGGTAATAAAGCACCCGATGGAAAACAAATCATTTCCGCCTATAAATCTTTCGTGAAAAAGATTCGGGATGTTTATCCGTCAGCCAACATCATTTGTGCACTCGGGAGCATGGACGCTACGAAAGCAGGTTCACCATGGCCAGGTTATGTGGAGACCGCCGTAAAAGAACTTAACGACAAAAAAATTCACACTATATTTTTCCCCTACACCAATAAGCCCGGTCATCCCAGGAGAGATGACAACAAAAAAATGGCAGAACAGTTGATCCGGTTCATCGAGGAGCGCGCGATGTTTCAGGATTGAGGGTTTGACGTTTGATGTCTGAGGTTTGAGGTTTGAGGTTTGAGGTTTTTGGTTTGCGAAAACTTATGAGTTGTCGAAGGCCTTTAAATTATTGCCAAACACACTCGAAGCTCGCAACTCGCAGCTATTCACCGCCCCTCTCGTTACCGTCATTCTGATGCGCGCATGTGCTCGGCACAAAGCATGCAGAAGAATCCCCCGGAACAACGGAAAAAAACTATTCAACAGCAGAAACAAATTTCAACGTGACATCGATAACGACGAGATTTCGAAACTGTTTGAAGTTCGATGTCTGAAGTTCGATGTGGTTTGCCAAACCTTCATGCGATTATCAAACGCAACTTGAAGACCGATTAGCAACAGAATTCGAAGGCTATCGCCAAATACTTAATCTCCTGCCCATCAAACTCACGGCTCGCAGCTCTTCCCCCTCTTGTTACCGTCATCCTGATGCGCGCATGTGCTTTGCACAAAGCATGCAGAAGGATCCCCCGGAACAACGGAGAAAAACTACTCAATAGCAGAAACAAATTTCAACGTGACATCGATAACGACGAGATTTCGAAAGTGTTTGAAGTTCGATGTCTGAGGTTCGATGTTGGTTTTGCGACACCCTTATACGATTGTTTTTCAAGGAATTATTTCTGCCATCGGAAAGGATTTTTTAATATGAAGGAGATTAATTGATCTGGAGCTGTTGTGGATTTTAAGGGGTATGGAATAAGTTTATAACCGATGTTATTGATGAGCCTGAATGAAACGACAATGTATGCAGTATTTTTATTTTAATTTAAATTTATAAGAAAAGGATTACGTGGCATGCACAAGAATTATCGGTCATTGTATGCTACCACCAAACCCATAGAAAAAATAAAATATGAAAAAAGTAATTGCTGCAATGAATATGACGCTTGACGGGTTTTGTGACCATACCTCTGGCGTGCCCGACGAAGAAATACATCAGCATTACGCTGATTTGTTGAGAAGTGCTGGTGTTGCTCTGTATGGCAGGATAACCTACCAGCTTATGGAATTCTGGAGAACCGTCCTGGAAAACCCCACAGGCGATAAAGCAATGGACGACTTTGCAGTGGCAATAGACAACAGCCCGAAAATTGTTTTCTCCGGCACACTGAAAAGTGTAGATTGGAAAAGTGCGAAGTTAGCAAGCCAGGACCTTGAGAATGAAGTTTTGGAACTCAAACAACAATCGGGTAAAGATGTTTTTGTGTGCAGTCCGAGCCTGATTGTGGCTTTGACGAAACTTAATTTAATAGACGAATATCAACTTTGTGTTCATCCTGTTATTGCAGGGAGTGGTTTGCCGTTATTTAAAAATATTAGCGAAAAAATTATGCTTAAACTCATAAAGACTAAAATATTTAGCGGCGGTTCAGTCATTCTTTATTATGAACCGACAAAAACCGAATGAACAACGAACTGAACAAATTGTACTGGCATACCGCCTGAGTTATTTGAAGCACATTGATATTGGAGGACAATTAAATCTGTAACCCGTGGAAGAAGAAGTAAAACACATCGAACTTGAATGGAATAAAGCCATTGTGAAAAACGATGTTAACGCTATGGCGAAATTTATGTCTGACGAGTGGATAATCTTTTCGGGAGACGGGAATATCACTACGAAGGAAATGTTCTTGCGACTTGTCGAGCGTGGTGAATTGATTCACACCGAAATGGATTTTGAAATATTGGATGTGAGAAACTTTGGTAATACCAGTCTTGTAATGGCGAAGGGAACAAGTTCAGGAATTTGGAAAGGCCAGACTTTTAGTAATTATGAAGTGTCCGCGACAGTATTTATTAAGGATAATGACCAGTGGCTTGCCGTTCAAACAATGGTTGCGCCAGCAACTAAAAAGTAATACGAGAACCTTATGGTGGTAGTTTATCAACTTTCGCAGGTAATTTTATGATCAACGGTTGACAAAGTTTAACTATGTGGGCTACGGTTTATAATCTATTGTGATAGCATTTTCAGTGGACGAATTCTCTACATACATTTTTAAAGAGAACGAAATAAAGACCAACAATTTAAAGGTCAATAAGGAACGACCATTTTACATTGGCATCCTGATTTCTCTGATTGGCGTTCTTCTATATTTATTGGATGCTGACTACACATTACATTTTTTGTTAATTGGCTATGGAGCGTTAATAATCGGGAGAATCACAATGTCCGGGCGACTGCCGTCAATAGGACACAGACCATTATCACTCAAGTTAACCCAGGACTCGATTTCCATAGGGAAGGAAAAATTGGAAATTAAGGATAAGAAGGATGTTCAGATACTGATTGTAGGTTATCAGGGACAACCGATTAATCAGAGGACAGCATTCTATCAAGCTCACAACGGAAATGATAATCTGATGAGAATTCGATACGGAGGCAAAGTAACAGAATTCAAATTCGTTCTAGACTCAGAGACGCATAAGGACAAACTGATTAATTTTTGTAAAGCGAATGGATTTGAGACTTTAAAAAGGAAAGCACGTCATAATACAAAGCTATAACAATCGTTACAACGACAGAGCAGTAGAAATTAATGACATAGTGGACTAAAACATTGCAAAGAAAATCACGATGACAAAAGGTAAATTACTTGAAATGAACAATGTTGGGATTGTGGTTGAATCCCTCGATAATGCAATTTCTTTCTTTTCAGAAATAGGACTTAAACTTGAAGGACGCGGCATGGTGGAAGGCGAATGGGCTGGACGTGTAACTGGTCTTGGCAATCAGTCCGTAGAAGTTGCTATGATGGTTACTCCCGACGGACATAGCCGTTTAGAGCTTTCCAGGTTTCTAACACCAACAACCATTTCAGACCATAGGACTGCTCCAGTGAATTCGCTCGGCTATTTACGCATCATGTTCAGAGTTGACAATATCGATGAGCTGGTATCACGACTGATAATGCACGGAGCTGAGCTTGTTGGAGAAGTCGTTCAGTATGAGGACATGTATCGCCTCTGCTACGTTCGTGGCACAGAAGGTCTTCTTATCGGATTAGCCGAACAACTCGGTGATAAGACGGCGATGGATGCTTTAGAAAACGCCTAGCGGAAGTGAACTTGTAACCATAATTTAGGGGTGCAAAATTACGCTGTTAATCGAAAACTTATAAATGATCGAAAACAACTTGTAGCCTGTAGCCTGTAGCTTGCAGCTTATTGAAAACGCTTTAAAGCCACAACTCAACCAATCACACTTTCTCTTCGATAAGTTTTTGCAAAGCCATATACTCGTCTCTTAGTTTCGCGGCTTCCATGAATTCAAGTTCTTTTGCTGCTTTCTCCATTGCCTTACGGGTACGGTCAGCCATTTTTGTTAGTTCGTCTTTGCTTAAGTATGCGACCACCGGATCTGCTGCCAATGTGGTTTCTTCACTTTCAACATAATATTTCTTCCCGGACTTTTTAGAATCGGCAACTTTTGTTTGTCCCATGATGGCCTCTTTCGACCTGATGATTGTCTTCGGTGTAATACCGTGCGCTTTATTGTATTCGATCTGAATGGATCGCCTGCGATCTGTTTCCTCAATAGCTTGTTGCATTGAGTCCGTAACAGAATCTGCATACATGATCACTCTTCCGTTTTCATTACGCGCTGCGCGTCCTATGGTTTGTACAAGTGAGCGTTGGTTACGAAGAAAACCTTCTTTATCTGCATCAAGGATGGCAACAAGTGAAACCTCCGGAAGATCAAGTCCTTCGCGAAGTAAATTTACACCCACTAAAACGTCATACACACCAAGTCTCAGTTCCCGCAGCAATTCAACACGGTCGAGGGTTTGTACTTCCGAATGAATGTATCGGCACTTCACACCCACGCGGTCCATGTATTTCGTCAGTTCTTCGGCCATGCGCTTTGTTAATGTTGTAACGAGCACACGTTCCTGTTTTTTTACACGCTCATCAATTTCTTCCAGCAGGTCATCAATTTGATTTTTACTTGGTCGTACGTCGATTTGCGGATCAAGCAATCCGGTAGGTCTTATCAACTGCTCCACAACAATACCTTCAGATTTACGCAGTTCGTATTCACTCGGTGTTGCACTTACATAGACAACCTGGTTAATCAAACTTTCAAATTCATTGAACGTAAGTGGGCGGTTATCCAACGCAGAGGGTAGGCGAAATCCAAAGTCAACCAGGTTCACTTTTCTGGAACGGTCGCCACCCCACATGGCACGAACCTGTGGAACGGTAACGTGGCTCTCATCAATGATCAGCAGGAAGTCATCGGGAAAATAATCAATCAGGCAAAAAGGTCTTGCGCCAGGTTGTCTGCGATCGAAATAACGCGAATAGTTCTCTATACCCGAGCAGTATCCCAATTCTTTCATCATTTCGAGGTCGAATTCCGTTCTCTCCTTTAACCTTTTTGCTTCAAGGTGTCGCAGTTCTCCTTCGAACATGCCTACCTGTGCTACCATATCATCCTGGATTTCGCGGATGGCTAGGTGAAGGGAATCTTTTCCCGTTACAAAAAGATTTGCCGGAAATATGGTAACAAGTTTTTCATCGGATATTTTTTTTCCGTTGTATGGATCAATGCGTTGAATGGATTCAATTTCATCACCCCAGAAATAAATTCGGATGGCATAATCAGCGTAAGCAAGAAAGACGTCAACAGTATCGCCCTTAACACGAAAAGTGCCACGCTTGAACTCGAGTTCAGTGCGGCTGTATAAGATGTCCACCAACCCAAACAAAAGACGATTTCGCGCAATAGTTTCACCAACCTTAAGCTTAATCACATTTTTACCAAATTCATCCGGGTTGCCAATACCATAGATACACGATACAGAAGCGATGACAATCACATCACGTCTTCCGGTAAGGAGCGACGAAGTCGCACTTAACCTTAGTTTTTCAATCTCTTCATTGATAGAGAGATCTTTTTCAATATATACGTTGGAGGACGGAATGAATGCCTCTGGTTGATAATAGTCGTAATAGGAAATAAAATATTCAACTGCGTTTTCGGGGAAGAACTGTTTGAATTCACCATACAACTGTGCGGCTAGGGTTTTGTTATGGCAAAGCACAAGAGTAGGTCGATTGGTTTGAGCGACCACATTGGCCATGGTAAAAGTTTTGCCTGACCCCGTTACGCCGAGCAGCGTTTGATGCATTTCTCCTCCTTCAATACCCTTCACCAATTGTTCAATGGCCTTAGGTTGATCGCCGGTAGGAACATATTCGCTGGTAAGTTTAAAATCCATTGTGTTAATTTAAAATAATAGATTCCCGCTACAAAACATTTGTCAACATAACGGCCGCGCCTTCTTTAAAAACCACGTGAAACCATGCGGAATAAAAAAGTCCGGATGTAAATCCAGACTTAGACAAATTATTTCGTGAACGCTTTATTAGTTATTCCAGATCTTCCAGGATTTTTCTGCCTGAACATGCAGCATTTCGAGTCCGTTCTTTATGGTAGCCCCCCGCATTTCTGCCTTTTGTAGAAACAAGGTGCGAGCTGGGTTATAAATCAGATCATATACATAATGGTCCTGACTAATTTTTTCAAAATCAATAGGTGCTGTGCTTTCTGTGTTC
>Ga0196965_1000424_pt1 | contig 25711 bp, 21 predicted proteins | sample S1_20metaG_FD_148668 | JGI IMG/M metagenome (GOLD analysis project Ga0196965, IMG submission 148668) | Soil microbial communities from Anza Borrego desert, Southern California, United States - S1_20 | ecosystem: Environmental > Terrestrial > Soil > Desert | place: USA: California | collected... | reverse complement strand
CCGCCGTGCAGCTCGTCAAGGCCCTGGGCGGCGGCTGGAGCACCGCGCAGCTGCCTGAACAGGATGACGTCGGCGGCGAATTCGAATGGATGCAGTTCTTGCCGATTCCGACGAAGTGATCTTCGCCCTGAGCCTTGTGGGAGCGATGCCTTCATCGCGACTAAAACACCGCCGCAAGTCGCGATGAAGGCATCGCTCCCACAAGGGCTCATAGAAGTTGCCGAGCCGCCCTGTCATATTGTTCATTCTGAAACACCCATTCAGCAACTCAGGTTGAATCGGCAGCAGGCATCGCAAGGCAAAATGCGCTATCTTCCCTCTGTGCCTTGATTTATCAGGCTTTGCCATGATTGGCATGAAAACCGCTTAGTTATTGATGGGTGCGTATTCCGGGCAATAGGAAACGCTTTCAACAATACAAACGGAGTAGAAATAATGGTTCGAATAAATCAGTTGCATATTGGCGAGGCGCCGGTAGGGGATGGCCAACGACATGAATAAAAAAATCCTGTTTTTATCCATCGCCATGGCCCTGCCTTTGACGGCTTTTGCCGCTTCTGATAGAGGACATGGGGAAGGCTCGCATCACCATGGCCACGGCATTGAAAAACTGAGCAAGGCGCTTGAATTGAATCAAGACCAGCAAACCAAGCTGCAGGACATTTTCAACCGGCAGCGGGAAAAGATTCAGGCCCTGCACGAGGAATCGCAAGCCGCCATCAAGCAGGTTCTGACCACGGAACAACTGGCAAAATGGGAGGAATTGAAACAGCACCACGGAGAACAGCACAAGAAATAGAACGCAGGAACCATGATCTCATGGGCTTATGCGGGAAGGCCGCCATACGCGGCTGGAGATCAGGCATGGGAAATCATTCAGGCCATGCAAAGCCCTGACCGGACATATACATTTAATGCCATTCGTTTACTAACTTTAATGCAGGTCAATTATGAAAATTTTTACCTTAATGAGTGCAAGCCTATTACTTTTATCGAGCACCGGCGTTTTTGCCGAGGAACATGCGGACGAAGCGCTGAAACACGCCAATGCCGCCGTGACGCACGGCAAGGCGGGACATGCCTCCTTTCTGGTTGAGCATACCGAAGAAGCGCTTAAGCATGCCAAGAAAAGCTCCGAAGTTTCCGAAGGGGAAGCCAAAAAGCATATAGATGAAGGCGTAAAATCGCTGGAAAGCGCCATCGAACACGGCAAGCAAGGACATGCCGAAATCGCCACCGAAGCCGCCGAGGAAGCGGTCAAGCATATCAAGGCCGGAAACAAGTAGCCGGTTATTCTGGATCAGCGGGCGGTTCTGCCGCCTGCTGATAACCTCACTATGCCAATTTTCAGGATGGGCTTGTTTCTTGCCGGTCACGATTGATGAGCCTCTGTGGGAGCGATGCCCACATCGCGACTTGCGGCGTGTTTAGTCGCGATGAATACCCAAAGGGCATAAAGGCATCGCTCCCACAATCGCCAACCGGATTTAAAACGTGAAAACCGGGTTACTCCTCAGAGGAATAACAAACGGTCAAATGGTCAAAATCTTCCCTGCTGTCAATATCGAGTTCCGCTTCGGGCAAGGGGATTTTCAGCAGGCAATTTTCGAATTGCATCAGTAAAGGCTTGGCGCCCCGGTCGCCTTCAAGGGTCAACAGATGCCCGAAAAATTGGGCCGGAAACAACGCCGGAACGCCGATGGAGCGATGATATTGGCTGGCGGCGATCCGCAGCGGCGCGCTTTGCCAGCCATGCAGCAGCTTTTGCAGGTGGACGGCATTGATCAGCGGCTGGTCGGCGAGCAGGAGCAATACCGCGCTAGCCGAGGCCGGCAAGGCTCGCACGCCGGTTCGAATGGAAGAGGCCATGCCTTCCTGCCAGTCCGGGTTAACGATTGCCGTGACGGCGTCTGGATCGATGGCTGCCTGTATGGATTCGGCATGGGCCCCTAGCACGACGATGACGCGCTCGTTCAAGACCGAGCGAGCGCTCAGGAGGGCCCGCTCCAGCAGGGAACGGCTGCCCCATTCGAGCAATTGCTTGGGGCTGCCCATGCGGCGGGAGGCGCCGGCGGCCAGGACGACGGCGTAAATGTTATCGATGGCGGCATTCATGCACATCGGATGCGGTCTTAAGGCTCAGTTGCCGCCCGGTGCGTCCGTTCATCGCGGCATGGATACCGGCCATAATGGACAGCGCGATTTCCTCCGGCGTTTCCGCGCCGATATCCAGGCCGACCGGCCCGAATACCCGGCCGCTTATGCGCGCGGCTTCGCCGCCCAGGCTTTGCAGCAGCCTGTCCTTGCGATGCGAGGGACCTAGCAGCCCGATAAACGGGATGCGGGAATTCATGATTGCTTTGAGGTAGCGCTCGTCGTACCCGATATTATGCGTCATCAAGATCAGCGCGTTGAACTGATCCAATTCCAGGCGATCGCTCAGGCTCTCCGGCGTGAGGTAAAGCAGACGGTGGGCATGGGGGAAACGCTCCTTTTTGATATGGCCGGGCCGGTGATCGGCTAAGGTGACGCGCCAGCCGAGCGATTTGGCGCATTGCACCAGAGGCATGGCATCATCGCCGGCGCCCAGCACCAGCAATTGCAGCGGCGGCTGAAGCGGATCGTAAAAGGCTCTGATGGCATGATTATTGACTATATGTGATTCAGTGCACGGCTTTCGCTGCAGCAAGGTTTGCAAAGCCGATGCCGTGAAGGAAAAAGGCATAGTGGTCAATATCTGCCGGTTATCTGACCCTGCGCCAAGCAGGAAGAAGCTATGGCCGACGGGAAAGTCGGGATGCCAGGATTGGTATACGCTGACCAGAATCCCGGGTATATTGGCTTCGGCCGCATCGGCAATGATATTCAGCGGGCTGAAATCGTCTTCCGCTTTCAGCAATTGCAGCAAAACCCTCACCGCGCCGTTGCAGCCCAGGCCAAGCCCCCAGACAAGGTCATCCGGAGAGCGCATGTCGTAAAAAACCGCCTTGGCCTCTCCGGTCTCGAAAACCGGCAGCGCCTGCTCGACCAGATCGCGCTCGAAACAGCCGCCGCCCAGCAGACCGATCAGTTCGCCCCGTTTGGTGATCAGCATGCGCGCGCCGGCTTTTTGGTAAGTCGAACCGAAGGTTTCAATAATGGTGGCCAGCACGCAGTCTTCCGCTTGTTGCTTCAGTTGCCGGTAGGCATCGATCAGATGGTTGGTTTTATTGGCCATGGCTTATCCGGTCGTTATGCTCAGCAATGAACCCCTGTTTTTGAAGCCGTGAGCCCCATGCCGTCTTTCCGTCAATTATTGGATACATCTCAGCTCCAGCTCAAATCGGTCCGCAGCAACGGCAGCTGCCGCACGCGGACGCCGGTGGCGGCGAAGATCGCGTTGCACACGGCCGGCGCCAGCGGCGGCAGGGCCGGCTCGCCCAGGCCGGTCACCGGGTGGTTGGTCTTGACAAAATGCACATCGATCCGGGTCGGGGCATCCGCTATGCGGAGCATCGGATAATCGCCGAAATTGCTCTGTACGATGCGGCCTTTCTCGATATTCAGTTCCTGGAACATCAGCGCGCCGAGGCCGTCGACCACCGAGCCCTGCACCTGGTTTTCCGCGCCGCTGAGATTGACGATCTGCGCGCCGATGTCGGTCGAAACCACGACCCGGTCGACCTTGAGTTTGCCGTTCCGCGATACGGTGACTTCGGCGACCTGCGCAATATAGCCGCGATGGCTGAAATGGAAGGCGATGCCCTGGCCCTGCCCGCGCGGGAACTTTTTCTTACCCCATTCGGCTTTTTCCGCCACATGCCGCAGCACGTGCTTCATGCGGTCGACATCGTAGGGGATGCCCTGCTTGCCACTGCCCAGGAGAAAGCCCTTGTCGCCCAGGATTTCCAGGCGAAATTCCAGCGGATCGCGGCCCGCGGCATGCGCCAGTTCGTCAATAAAGCTGTGGAATACCCAGGCCAGTACATTGCTGCGGGGTGCGCGCCAGGGGCCCATGGGAATGCCGCATTCCAGGGGCGTCTGCTCCATGAGGCAGTTTTCGACCCAGCGGCCGGGGAATTCGTCGCCGGATAGATTGGCGCCGCTGCCAATCTCCAGCGACGGCTTGCCGTCCTTGATGACCTTGTGGGCGAAGGTCACGAAATGGTCGTGCCAGGCAATCAGCTTGCCTTTGTCGTCGAGCCCGCCGCGCAGGAAGTGGAAGCCGCCCGCGCGGTACTGGTCGTGGCGCAGGTCGTCCTCGCGCGTCCAGGTCAGCTTGACCGGCGCCGGCACGCGCCGGGCGATGGCCGCCGCTTCGATGATGTAGTCGGGGATCAGGCGCCGCCCGAAGCCGCCGCCGCTGCGGGTGATGTGCAGGGTGGTCTGGTCCTTGGGGATGCCCAGTGTCTGCGAGACGATTTTCTGGCCGGCTTCGGGATTTTGCGTGGGCGCCCAGATTTCAATCGTTCCGTCCTTGTACCAGGCGGTGCAGTTTTGCGGTTCTATGCTGGCGTGCGAGATGAAAGGGTAGCTGTAAGCCGCTTCGATCGTTTTATCGGCTTTCTCGAGCGCCGCCTTGACGTCGCCGTCATTGCGCAGAATTTCGGCGCCGGGCTGCCTCGACAGTTCCTGTGCCTTGGCGGTAAAGCCCGCCCAGCTTTCCGCCGCTACCTTGCCTTCATTCCAGGCGATCTTGAGATGCTTGCGGGCGCTGAAGGCTTCCCAGGTTGAATTGGCGACGATGGCCACGCCGGGCAGCAGGCCCTTGAGATCGGTGCCGCCCTCGATAATGAAGGCATCGCGCATGCCGGGCAGCGACTTGATCTCGTCCAGATTGGCGCTGACGATTTTGCCGCCGAAAGCCGGCACTTTCTCATAGACCGCATAAAGCAGGCCCGGCAGCTTGACGTCGATGCCGAACAGGGGCTTGCCGGTCACGATGGCCGGGTTGTCGACGCCGCCGACGCGCGTGCCGAGCAGCTTGTAATTTTCAGGCGATTTCAGCCGGACCGCGCTGGCGTCGGGAACCGGCAAGTCGGCGGCGGTGGCGGCCAGCTGGCCGTAGCCCAGTTTGCGGCCGGTGGCCGGATGGTGAACGGCGCCGCCCTGAGCGACGAGTTCGGAGGCGGGAAGCACCCAGATCCGCGCGGCCGCTTCGACGAGCATGGTGCGCGCGGTCGCGCCGAGGCGATGAAACTCCTCGTAATTGGTCGGCGTCGAGCGTGAGCCGCCGGCGTTTTGGCTGCCGTAGGCGGGATCGAGGTCGCCCTGGACGATGACGACGTCCTTCCAGTTGACCTCCAGTTCTTCGGCGATGATCATGGGCAAGGATGTTTTGATGCCCTGGCCGATCTCGGGCTGCTTGCTGATCAGCGTCACCGTGCCGGTCGGCGCGATGCGGATGAAGGCATTGGGTTTGAATGCCTCCTGTTCAGCGAGGGCGGACGGCTTGGCGGCCAGATTGGCCGCGCTGTAGGCCATATCGAAGTAAGAACCGAGAATCAGGCCGCCGCCGGCCAGCGCGGATTTGCGCAGGAAATCGCGGCGGCTGGCGTTTTCGAGAAGATTTGCACTCATACTGACTCCTGGCCGGCGATTTCGGCCGCGCGATGGATGCTTGCGCGGATGCGCAGATAAGTGCCGCAGCGGCACAGGTTGCCGGCCAGGGCGGCGTCGATGTCCTCATCCGAAGGATGCGGATTTTTTTTCAGCAGCGCGGCGGCGGTCATGATCTGGCCGGCCTGGCAGTAACCGCATTGCGGCACGTCGAGTTCCTGCCAGACCTGCTGCAGCGGGTGTTGGCCATTCGGGTCGAGCCCTTCTATGGTGGTGATCCGGCTTTTTCCCACGCTGGCGACAGGCGTCAGACAAGCCCGGACAGGTGCGCCGTCGATATGCACGGTACAGGCGCCGCACTGGCCGATGCCGCAGCCGAATTTGGTGCCGGCCAGATCGAGATGATCGCGCAGCGCCCACAACAAGGGGGTGTCGGGGGCAACGTCCACGGTTCTCTGCGCGCCGTTGACGTTGAGTGTGTATTTGCTCATAGGAAAATGGATTCGCTATACAGATTAAGTGAAGAAAGTTATCCGCCATTAGCCCCATCGCTCATCGGCGGGGTGATCAAGGTAAAGCTTTCATACCTTCATCTAGTTATGCCGATATGGGATAAAGACACTACGCGGTTCCATTGACTGAAGGCAAAATCCGTACCGGATAGGGTCTGGCTTGGCGTTAATGCTCGGGTGCGCTGCGGATTTTTGAACCGACGTTACGCAGTGAACTGATTTTTCGCGGCCGACGGCTCATGTTGGCCGTCCCGCTTGAGCCTCGTGCAGCGGCCAGGCCAGAACCAGGCCTTCAGGTTGAATCCGGCTTGCCATTGACAATCTGCTGCCAGATCAACAGCAGACCAACAGTTTCTGTTTGTCAGGCAGCATTCGGCGCGGGGCAATCGCGCTCTGTTGAGACTTCCGCCGGATGGTCTTTCAAACCCGTTCGAGCGTTTTGCCGAAGCCATGAAGCCGGTTTGAAACGTTTGGGAGAAACTGGCAAGCCTGCCTTTGGGGAACATTTCCGAACGTTACGGACGGGATGAGAATATCCCGTCCGGCGTTTGATATCCCGTCCCCGCTGGCGCATCGGGCCGCGAGAGGCGGGTTTAGGCTGTCTGGGTGGCCGACAGCCTGAGCTATTGCATAATACCGGTTAAAAAACCTAAACAGCGGATATCCATTCAACCGCATCGATCAGCTCCATTTGCTCATAAGTTGGAGTCTCCGGGGAAAACCGGGGCGGTTCAAAAAACCACCGTACCGCAATGCCGTAATCGATCATTGGGTACGGTGGCGCATCTCCCTGCTGCTCTAAGGCCGCGCGGCTACCTCTCCAGTAAGGTGACAGGGACGGTCACTTGGCCGCTGCCGGAGGAAACGGCAGTGATAGTGGTATTGTTTCCTATCGGAACGCCGGCACGGCTGGGGCTATTGAAGCGCCATCTGCCGCGTGCGTCTGCCGTCGCAGTGCCGACGACGGTTCCCGTCGCATTGGAACCGAGATGGATGGTCACGGTGTTATTGGCCCCTGCCGTGCCTCTGACTGTCCAGCGGATGGTCCTCGTTCTGAATTCGGCTACGGTCACCGTCACCTGGTCGGCTACGGCATCGGGATTGACTGTTACCGTTACCGAAGCCGTAGCGGTCAGGTCGCCGTCGGAAATGGTATAGCTGAACGTGTCGGTGCCGGTGAAGCCTACGTTCGGCGTATAGGTAACGCTGGAGCCGGTGATGGCGGCGGTGCCATTGCCTGGATTGGTCACAGCCGTCACTGTCAGGGCGTCGCCGTCCACATCGCTGTCGTTGGCAAGCACCGGAACAACAACGGCGTCGCCGGCAGTGGTCGTCGCCGTGTCATTGACCGCCACCGGCGCATCGTTGACGGGGGTCACGTTAACGGTGACCGTAGCCGTGGCCGTGAGGTTGCCGTCGGAAAGGGTATAAACGAAAGTGTCCGCGCCGTTGAAATTGGCATTGGGCGTATAGCTGACCGTGTTGTCGGCATTGACGACGGTCGCGCCGTTGGTGGGCTGGGTCGCCGAGACCACAGTCAGAGTGTCGCCGTCCGCATCGGTGTCATTGTCGAGCACCGCAATGGTCACCGGCGTATCCTCAGCCGTCGTCACGTCATCGTCTACGGCCACCGGCGCGGCATTCGACCCGATCACGTCGATGGTCACGGTTGCCGTACCGGATGAATTGCCGCTGCCGTCCTGAGCGGTGTAAGTAAAGCTGTCCTGTCCGATAAATCCGGTGTCGGGCGTATAAGTGAACGAGCCGTCCGGATTGAGGGCGAGCGTGCCCCGATTGACATCGGTGCCCAAAACGGCGCTCAGCGCTGTTCCCTCGGGATTGATGTCATTTCCCAGCACGCCGGGCGCGGCGACGACAAGCTCGGTATTCTGCGGCGTGCTGTAGGCATCGTTGACGACTACCGGCAACTGGCTCGCCACGACGGTGACATTCTCGATGTCCGATCCGCCGGCCGTTGAAATCACCCTGACCTTGGCGGGCGCAACCGTCATATCGGGAACCGTCAGGCTGCCATTGCTCAGGTTGCCGAATCCGAAAGCCGTGAGTACCGGCGGATTGAGCAGATCGCTGGAGGCGGCTTCTATGGTCATGATCTTCGAGGTCGGATTGTATTCCGCGCGCGTAATGTCGACTTTATCGGTCAGCAGGCTCAGCAGCCGGGTAGGCGTTTTACCCGAACTGCCGGCCGTCACGCTGACCACTTTGGGCAATGTGGCGGCATCTTCCAGGAGCAGGCTGGTAAAGAACAGGCCATCGCCATTGCCGGTCAGCGGGTTTTCTCCGGCTGGCAAATTCGGGCCGCCGCTGACGGTCACATTGGCCGATGCTTCCGACGTGGCGAAAATATCCACCTGGCCGGCGCTGTCGGCCTGGCGGGCATAGGTGGTTCTGTTGGCCGCCAGCGCGGTCGGTTCTGTTTGTGTGAAAACCTTGCCGGAAACGGAGAACAGGCTGGTCTGCACGCTGCTGGTGCCGCCTATGCCGTCGCTGTCGCCCGGATCGATAGCGAGCGGCGTCACGCCGTCCAGCTCAACAGCCTCGATGCGGAAGAAATTGGTGTTGCAGGGACTGCCCGTGACAGTATGGAGCACGGCCGGATTGCCGATGTATTCCGCGCCCTGCGCATCAGTGACGGGCAAATCGGAATCCCAGCGCAGAATCGGCCCAATGCGGCCCTGATGCACGGAATTGGCGGCAAACGAAAAATCGAAGCTGTCGTTGACGGCCCGTCTGCCCGGCGTTTCGATGGTATAGATCTCCTGTCCCCAGGGATGCGTCACGTTATAGATGCCGGCCTGCGGGATATCGATGCGGATCCGCAGGCGCGTGAACGGAAACTGGTCGCCGTCCCTAGGGACTTCGGTCAAAAAAGCGGCCTCCACGCCGGTAATCAGGCGCGCGTCAATGCCGGCTGCCGTAGTCAGTTCGGCATCGGCCGCCGCCCAGAAGCCCTCGGCGCCAAAGCCGATCTGCTCAGAAAAGACATTGCCTGGAATCACCGGGTCGGAGATGCACAGGTTCGGGTCCAGGCACATTTCCACGGTCAGTCCGGTGGAATCCTGAACCGACAAGGGAAAACCGTTTTGTGGATTAAGGGGGCCGATGTTCATGGGCGTCGCCCCTTCGACCGGACAGCCGCCGGGAATTGCATGTGCGCTCTGAGCGCAGGCGAACAGCGCGAAGGCGGCGACAATACTCGTATTAAGCCTTGAATTCATGAGATTTCTCCGTATTTTTTAACAGTCGTTGCTAGTGTCGGCATAAGTCTGGTGTTGCCGTTCCTTCACCGGACGATGGTTATGTCTTCGCTGTCTGTTCCCCCTTTGGCCGAGGTTACGGTGACTTTCGCAGGCGGGGCGATCACATTGCTGAATGTCCTGCTGCCGTTGGTCAGATCGCCGAACCCGAAGACCGTGAGGAGCGGATTCGCCACCTTGTCGCTGGAATTCGCCTGGATGGTCAGGGTCTGTAATGTCACGTTATATTCGGCCTTGGTAATATTCACGGCATCGGTGAGCAGGTTGATGTGCGAGGCGTTGGCATTGCCGCTGTTCTTGGCGCTGACTTCCACTGAATCCGGCAGCACGCTGGCGTCCACAGGAATGCTCTTGAAAAACAGGCCTTGCCCGTTGCCGTCCAGCGGTACGTCATCCGGGGGCAGGTTGGGCTCTCCTCTCACCGTGACTTCGGCCAGTGGCGCCGAGGTCACGAACGCGTTCACTTGCCCTTCATCGCCGATCTCGCGCGCGTAGCTGGTGCGGTCGACCACCAGCGGCGCCGGGGCGTTGCCGCTGAAAATCTTGCCGGAAACGGAGAACAGGCTGGTCTGCACGCTGCTGGTGCCGCCTATGCCGTCGCTGTCGCCCGGATCGATAGCGAGCGGCGTCACGCCGTCCAGGGCGACGGCCTCGATACGGAAGAAATTGGTGTTGCAGGGGCTGCCGGTCACGGTATGGGTTATCCCGGGATCTCCGATGTATTGTCCGCCCTGCGCGTCAATGATCGGCAGTCCGGAATCCCAGCGCAGAATCGGCCCGATGCGGCCCTGATGCACGGAATTGGCGGCGAACTCGATATCAAAGCTGTCATTGACGGCGCGCACGCCCGGCGTATCGATCGTATACACTTCCTGTCCCCAGGGATGCGTCACGGTATAGATGCCGGCCTGCGGGATATCGATGCGGATTCGCAGGCGCGTGAACGGAAACTGCTGGCCGTCAATCGGCGTTTCGGTCGCGAAGGCGGCCTCGACGCCGGATATCAGACGCGCATCAATGCCGGCCGCCGTAGTCAGGCTGGCATCGGCCGCCGCCCAGAAGCCCTCGGCGCCAAAGCCGATCAATTCGGAAAATTCATTGCCCGGAATCACCGGGTCGGAGATGCACAGCGTCGGATGCAGGCACATTTCTACGGTCAGTCCCGTGGAGTCCTGAACGTAGAGCGGAAAACCGCTGTTCGGGGAATTGTTGAGGGGGCCGATATTCATGGGCGTCGCCCCTTCGATCGGACACCCGCCGGTTATCGCCTGCGCTGTCTGAAAAAAACTGAACGGCAACAGTACGATAGGAAGAAAAATAGTACGCCTTGATTTCATGATTTTTTTCTCCATGCTTTTCGGAAAGTGCAAATGGCGAAAAAGGCACTCCAATTCCTTTACCTAAAGATAAGGACGTAGATGTAGATGTTTGGAGTGATTGGGCGGCAGTTTCATAATCGAAATCATGAAACCGGAATTATTGCGTCCTTTAACGCCTGCTAAGGCACAAGTTAAAGGCAGGGATAAAAAAATGCTATCGGGTGAAAACTGTATTTGGCCGACAAAAACACCTGAGAAAAAATTAAGGATACGGCGAGAAATAACTTCGCTGAATTTTGAGGTGTGGGGGCGAATTCATCGACAAACCGGAAAGTTATTTTTAACCAAATCCTGAATGATTCCTGATTAACAGCGAGGGCCGTTTCATGCTAGGCTAATTCGGAACAAGTCTAGGCAAGACAAGTTTATAAATCTGAGGGCTGCTGTCGTGTCTGCGGCGATGGGCATTAATCACTCAATAAACCTGGACCGCTACTTTGTCAGTAGCCAAATTCGGAATAATCGCGCAATGGCCCCTATCATTCAATTTGACCGCGTATCGGTCACTATCCATGAAAAAACGTTGTTATCGGATATCAGCTTCGATCTTTTCGCCGGAGAAAAAGCGGTGCTATGCGGCAGGTCCGGTTCCGGCAAGAGCAGTGTACTGAGAACGTTGTTAGGTTTACTGCCTCTGAGCCAGGGCATGGTCTACTTTCAGGGAAAACCACTGGATTCCGCATCGGTTCAGGCCGTTCGAAGCCGCATTGCGTATATAGGGCAGGAGCCGATATTGGGCGCTGAAAGCGTACGGGAAGCATTGCTGCTGCCTTTTCAGTTTAAATCACATCGCGATCATAAGCCTACGGAAGAGCGGATCATTGAAATATTGCAACGCTTACAACTGTCCGCGGACATCCTGCGCCAGGAGAGCGGCCGTATTTCCGGAGGGGAAAAACAGCGGATTGCATTGGCGCGCGGCTTGTTGCTGGGCAAGAACCTTTATCTGCTGGACGAGATTACCAGCGCGCTGGATACGGCAAGCAAAAAAGCCGTGTTCGATGTTTTCTCCGATGCCCGTCTGACCGTTCTGTCAGTCACTCACGACCCTGACTGGATGGAACGCTGCGATCGCGTCTTTGAACTTGAAGACGGACGTCTGACGGAGCGGCGCGGGCGCTCCGGGTGCAAGGCGCCCAGCGTGCGGGAGACTGGCTCGTAGCCGCTTAAGCTCATTATAGGTAAAGTGCAATGGAAACACTCGATATCGATCTATCCCGGATGGCGCTGCTGTATGGCCTCTGCTTGTTGCCCTGGCTGCTGCTTTGGCTGCTAGGCCTTCGCCTGAGCCGGGATATCGGCATCAGCATTTTGCGCATGACTGTCCAGTTATCCCTGGTCGGGATTTATCTGAAAGCGCTGTTCGACCTTAATGATCCCTGGCTCAACGGCTTATGGATATTGCTGATGCTGATGGTCGCCGATTTGAGCATCCTGCAGCGTGCAGGACTCAAAGCGCGTTATTTTTTCCTGGCTACCTTTACGGCTGTCGCCGCCAGCATACTTTTCTCCACCGCCTATCTGGTGATGCTGGTGATTCAGCCGGCGCTTTATTACGATGCCCGATATATCGTGCCGCTGGCCGGCATGATCCTGGGCAATTGCCTGCAAGGCAACGTCATCGCTCTGGAACGGTTTTATTCCGGATTGCGAAAAAGCGAGCAAGAATACGAGACTTTTCTGATGCTGGGCGCGACGCGCTGGGAAGCCGTCAGACCTTACTTTCGCGCGGCCATCAAGGCCGCCGTCAATCCGACCATTGCCGGCATGGCGACCATGGGGCTGGTTTCATTGCCCGGCATGATGACCGGCCAGATCCTGGGCGGCAGCGAGCCTTGGATCGCCGTGAAATATCAGATCGCCATTATGATCTGTATCTTTAGCAGTACCGTCATTGCCAGCGTCATCAACCTGAAGCTCAGCCTGAATATTGCATTCGACGCGTTTGATGTCCTGAGGACCGAGGTGATTGAGCAGCGCTGATCGGGCCTTGCAACTGCTTTTTGGCGGATGTCGGCCTGATTCCCAGGCTCTGCTTGTACAGCAACAGCGCTGTACCAGGAAATGCTGCATAAACAGCAGCAATACCGTGCCGGTCGCTCTGCCGCCCTTGTTTTCCGTGATGAAACTATGGCATAGCCATTGCTTTGCTTAATGGAAGCGTAGCCACAACAAGGTAGGGTGAGTCATGAGTGCAACGAGAAACGAAAAAAGACGGCTGAAGCTGAGCGTGTCCCTAGCCGGCAACAGCCGTCATCTGGCCGCCTGGCGTAACAGGGATGAATCGGCGTGCGGAGAATTGAACCTGACGCACTATATACGGATGGCAAAGACGGCCGAGCGCGGCAAATTCGACGCCATATACCTGGCCGATACCGTGGAGGTATCCGAAGATGGCGGCAGCGCTTTAAATCCGTCCAGTCTGGCGGATCATTTCGAAACCATTACGTTGTTAACGGCGCTCTCCCATGCCACTGAACGCATCGGCCTCATCGCAACCGCTTCCATCAGTCATGCTGACCCTTATAACCTGGCCAGCAACTTCGCCTCGCTTGACCATATCAGTTGCGGCCGTGCCGGATGCAATCTCGTTTCTCTCGTCAACGATACAAAACCCAGGTATCCCAGCGTGGACGCACAGATCGAATACAAGGCTCATTATGAGAGCGCCAGGGAATATATGGGCGTGCTCACGAGTATTTGGGATAGCTGGAAGTATGATGCATACGTTTACCATCTGCAGAACTGTTCAGCTCTCGGGAAGCTTAATCTGGCGGCTCCTTATCATGGTTATCCCGTAGTGATCCAGTCAGGGGTATCCGACGCCGCCATGGAGTTGGCCGCGCAAACCGCGGAAATGGTGCTCAGTGCACAGCGCGTGCTCGAGGATGCCAAGGCCTTCTCTTCGAAGCTGAAAGGCAAATTGGTCAGGTACGGGCGTTCAGCGGAACAAATCAAAATCATGTCGACTGTGCTTCCCGTGATCGGAAGGTCCGAGTGCGAGGCCCGCGGCAAATATGAGATGCTGCAATCGCAGACAGTCGAGCAGCCTTATTCGCATGGCGCCAGCGCGGAATTTTATCAGGCGATCGTAGGTACGCCGGTATCGATTGCGGATGAACTGGAAGACTGGTTCGCCAGCGGCGCTGTCGACGGCTTCAACATCATGCCGCCCTGTCTGCCTGGCAGTCTGGAGGATTTTGTGAATCTGGTCATTCCCGAATTGCAGCGCCGCGATCTGTTTCGTACCGAGTATGAAGGAACGACCCTGAGAGAAAACCTGGGCTTGATCCATCCGGAAAACTCATTCGACAAGCGCAAGTTCCATTTTTCGGCGGCTTCTTAATGACTGGGTTTTTTACTGGCCACTGGCGATATTCATGAGCTTGAGTCTGAATCCATCGATGGACGGACGTATTACAAGAGCATTATTATGTGTTTGATTATTTATAAACCGCGACATGCCGAAGTGCCTTTAGACCTGCTGCGATCGGCTGCCGAGTACAATCCCGACGGATTTGGCCTGATGTCTTTCGCCGGATCAAATGGGGTTAACGTCAAGCGGCGGCGCACGACATGCTTTAAGGCATTATGTCGCGCCTACAGAAGGATGGGCAATCAGGAATGCGTCATCCATTTGCGGCTGCGCACCCAGGGCGACATCACGGCAGCCAATACGCATCCTTTCAGGCTGACTCCCGATCTTTACATGGCCCACAACGGCACGCTGGATATCGCCTGCCGGGTACAGGGACGTTCCGACAGCTGGCATGCCGCCAATGATTATCTCGGACCCATCTTGCGAAACAATCCGGATCTGCTTTACTGCCAGGATTTTCAAAAGCTTCTGAAAGCCTGGATCGGGCCGAACAATCGGTTCGTCTTCATGGACGCACGCAGGCAGAAGACCGTCATTGTCAACCGGGAACACGGCATCGAATTCCGGGGGCTGTGGTTGAGCAATACACGCTGGTTTGATGCCGCCCTGTTCGGATTGCCTCGGCAGGGGCAAGTACCGATGAAACCCTTGGAGCGAGCATAAAATAACTTCCTCAGCTGTACGGACGATTTTTCCGGTATAGGACGCGCCAGGACGCAAGTGAATTCGCGTCTACAATTCCCTGATTTATTCCATGCTCATTCCCAAAGGTAGAGATTGCGAGAAACGAGATAGAGCCATTGAAGGCATAATTGTCATCGCTTGATAAGTTCAAGATGGTTAAGCATCAAGTTTTGTTACTTTTATACAAAACGATGAGCTTGCCGCCAAAAGCCATGTCAGCCAATTTTGGTTTATAATTGCCCAATCATCAGTATCACATACACTGGCAAAGCCTTGATATAATAAAAATAATTCACAGAAGTTCTGGCGGTGGACATCTTGCATTGAAGATTTGGTGTCAGTTGTTCATGCACATCCCGTTTCAACCAAAATTTTAGATTTTTCAGCAGCGATGGGTTGGTGACGCATACCAGCTCTTTTTTAAAACAATGGAAAAAATAATAGATAAAAGCTTTCTTACTAATCTGATCGCTATTGCGATTATTATCTTGGGATATCTCTCTCCAATACAGCAGGAACTGATAAAAGCAATGGGTTATTTTGCCTTGTCGGGCGCAATTACCAATTGGCTGGCCATTCATATGCTATTCGAGAAAGTGCCTTATTTATACGGCTCGGGCGTAATACCGAATCGCTTTGAAGAGTTTAAGGACTCCATTAAACAGCTCATGATGCAGCAGTTCTTTACTGTCGATAACATTGAAAACTTTATTGAGACCGAAGAACAGGAAGGCGAGAAAGTGTTGAATCTGGAGCCATTATTGAACGCGGTCGATTATGACAAAGTCTATGAAACTCTGGTTGCGTCGATCATGGGCTCCTCTTTTGGCGGCATGCTGATGATGATGGGGGGGCCGGACGCGTTAACGCCATTAAAGGAACCCTTTACTGAAAAGATGAAACATACGTTGACGGAAACAGTCGAATCCGACCGCTTTAAAGCAGCGCTGCAGCAAGGTTTGAATGCCCATAAGATCGGCGAGGATATTGTCGGCAAAATTGAGACAGTGATCGATAAACGGTTGAGTGAACTGACGCCTCAGCTAGTCAAGGAAATGGTGCAGGCGATAATTCGCGAACATTTGGGCTGGCTGGTCGTTTGGGGCGGTATTTTTGGCGGCCTGCTGGGCGCCGTATTCAATTTCGCCTAATGAAAACTGTCGAATTAGCGTTTGAAGAATTGGGCAATCCGGATGATAGTCCGTTGATTATCCTGCATGGTTTTTTCGCTTCCTCCCGTAACTGGCGTCTGGTGGCAGAAAAGCTCTCGGCTAAATTTCATGTTTATGTGCCGGATATGCGCAATCATGGCCTGTCGCCTCATGATCCGTTGATGGATTATCCTGCCATGGTCGCTGATCTTAAATCGTTTATCGATCAGCAGGGAATAAAATCGGTCAATTTATTGGGGCATAGCATGGGCGGCAAGGTTGCGATGTGGTTTGCGCTCAACTATCCCGAATATGTGAATAAGCTGGTTGTCGTCGATATCGCCCCGGTCAGTTATAGGCATAGTTTTGACCATCTCATTCAAGCACTGCAATCCTTGCCGCTCAATGAAATCAGTAATCGCAAGCAGGCGGAAGCCTTGCTCGCCGATGACATACCGGAACTGAGCTATCGTCAGTTCTTGTTGCAAAATCTTGTGCTGGACCATGGCGAATACCGCTGGAGAATTGATCTGGATATTTTTTACCGGATGGCGCCGAATATAATTGCCTTTCCGGATGCTGGACAGTTGGCGCCTTTTGCCGGAAAGGCACTGTTCATTGCCGGCGCGGATTCGAATTATGTCAAGCCTGATGATATTGCGGCGTTATTTCCTGAAGCTACGCTCAGCGTCATCGCCAATGCGGGGCATTGGCTGCATGTGCAGCAGACGGATATTTTTATAGAGTCGGTTGAGAATTTTTTATTGGATTAAAAATAAAAAACCTGTCTCTCAGCCACTAAAGGAAATTCCCTGGTTGCGAAGATACGGATTTGTGGATTGATGCCTTGCCAAAAGGCATCAATCAATTTTACCTAAAGCAGAGCTTCTTCTGATATTGGTTATTGAGAGAACGTGTTATCCGTAAATTTCAATCAACTTTAGACCGAGTTGAAAAAAAATCTTAAACTGCGATAAAAATCTACTGTCTGTGTTGTTGTGGAGGATAATTTCTTCTTCAGCGATATCAAGCCGAGTTAAAAAACAGGAGGGTCAATAGTCTAAAACCGTAGTCTGTTTTTGCGCCAAGACTGCATTATTGAAACGGATTGGCAAAATTCGAGATCAAGGATTATTGATCATGTAGTTTAAAGCAAGGAGCAATAAGAGCGCTCATTGCCAATAAAAATGACGATAGCGGAGATATAGATAAAAATGGTTTGCACAAAAAGCCGATATTATTGTCATAGAATCGACGCATTTGAGCACCATAAGAAGTAATATTTGTCTATTGACCGATTTTTTTCCCGGCTACAAGACAATATAATGAAAATTGGTGTGTGCGACTCGATTCAATGAGATTGTTTAGCGATATTAAATTTTTTGAAAAACAGCGATTGGGTTTAGTGGTTCACGATGGGCCTGGGCATTTTTAGCGGGCAAGCGGGGAGTCAGCAATCATATCGAGAGCAGAGGCTCAAAAAACAGTAATCGGACGTAAACTTGGCAAGAATAATGAAATCTTTGACAGGTCAGCCAAGGATACTCGATTTCCTGCCGGATGCCGGCAAAAATAAACGGGTATGGATCAATTTAGTCAGGTGAATATTTAAAAATGATGTCTACTACATGATATTTTTATTCATGAGCAAGTAGGAATATATGAAAATTCAGCCTGAATGGCGTTAAAATATCTAGAAGCAATTTTTGGGTTATTTCATAAGCATTTGTCATGACTTGTAATTGCAATTGTCTTAAGCAGCTTTTTTAAAAAAATAATAAGGAGAAACCGGATGTCAAAAGGTCAGAATTTGCAGGATAATTTTCTAAATACCCTTAGAAAAGAACATACTCCTGTTTCAATTTTCCTTGTTAACGGAATTAAATTGCAAGGAAAAGTGGATTCATTCGATCAGTATGTGATTATGCTCAAGAATACAGTCAGCCAAATGGTATACAAGCATGCCATTTCAACGATTGTACCGAGTAAAGCTGTAAAACTTACGCGTGAAAACGAACCTGGTGAAGAATAATTTTTTGTGTGAGCAAGTCTTGGTGCGGAAAAACATTAAAATACAACAAGATAGCAGTCTTTTTATAAATGCGGCACGGGAGCGCTTAATTGTTTGATCGTCCCGATTCAGGTGAGCGAGCGGTTCTGGTTCATCTAACACTTCATTCCGGGCAGGAAGATCTCTCCGAATTAAAGGAATTGGCTAAATCGGCCGGCACAGATCCTGTTTATGTGGTAACCGGCAGTCGTCGCAGTCCTGATCCGAAATATTTTATTGGAACAGGCAAGCTTGATGAGCTTAAAAATGTTATAGAAAGCCAGTCAGCAGATATTGTTTTATTTAATCACCCGCTCTCGCCCAGTCAAGAAAGAAACCTTGAGAATGTATTAGGAGTTCGAGTAGTCGACAGGAACGGGTTGATTCTTGATATCTTTGCCCAGCGCGCACAAACATTTGAAGGCAAGTTGCAGGTTGAGTTGGCGCAACTGCGCCATTTATCAACCCGACTAGTCAGAGGTTGGACGCACTTGGAGCGTCAAAAAGGTGGTATCGGCCTGCGCGGTCCGGGTGAAACTCAGTTGGAAACCGACCGGAGACTATTGGGCCTGCGCATTAAGCAGATTCAACAGCGATTGGAAAAAGTCGATAAACAAAGGCATCAGGGACGGAGCAAAAGGAAAAAAGCCGAAATTCCGTCTGTCTCGTTGGTAGGTTACACCAATGCCGGGAAATCGACTTTATTTAATAAATTGACCGGAGCGAATATTTACGCGGCGGATCAGCTTTTTGCTACCTTGGACCCGACATTGCGTTACTGTCAATTGCCCAATAGCGCGGAAATAGTGCTTGCCGATACGGTTGGGTTTATCCGTCATTTGCCGCATGAATTAGTTGCGGCATTTAAATCCACTTTGCAGGAAGCCAGTGAAGCTGACTTATTGTTGCACGTAATTGATGCAAATGCCGAAGACAGGGATGATACTGTAATTCAAGTCAATCAGGTTCTGGAAGATATAGAGGCCAATGAAATCAGGCAACTGGAAATTTTCAATAAAATCGATTTATTGGCTGACATCAATCCCCGTATTGACCGCGATGAAGCGGGAAATCCCATGCGTGTCTGGCTATCCGCCGAAACCGGGGAGGGCGTTGAGCTGCTTTACCAGGCGTTGGCGGAAATATTTTCAAGCACTCGAATTAAAAGAAAATGCTATTTGAGATCTGACCAGGGTGATGTGAGGGCTAAATTATTTACTGCTGCTAAAATTCTCGAAGAGCAAATCGATGATTTCGGTGGTTATGAATTAGTTATCGAGATTGATGCAAAGCATTTGGGCTTGCTCAAAACAGTAGAAATTGAAGAAATACTCTAGCTTAGGTTTGTATAAAGTGTTTTTTTTTAGGATAATTCCCCAGTTAAATAATCAGAATTGGATGAAATATTAGGATTTGTATGGGTGAGCTAGACCAGCGGCCTATCCTGATAATTGAGTGTCCTTCGGAATAATTTTAATAAATTACAAATAATCCCATATGGAGCATATATATGTCCTGGAATGAGCCTGGCGGCGATAAGAAAGACCCCTGGAGCGGTCGGGGTGACCAAAAAGGGCCACCTGATCTCGATGAAGCGATACGTTCGTTGCAAGAAAAATTGGGCAGAATTTTTGGCGGCGGTAAAGGCGGTGGTGAGGGTGCGTCCGGCGGGCCAATCAAAGGTCTTGGCTTTTTGGCCGCGGTCGCGGTAGCTTTGTGGGGATTAAGCGGCTTTTACATTGTCGATGCCGGGAATCAAGGCGTTGAAACACGCTTTGGTAAATATACCAATACTACTCAGCCTGGCTTAAACTGGCATTTTCCTGTACCTATTGAGCAGGTTGAAATTGTCAATGTCAAGCAGCAGCGTTATATTGAAGTGGGCTATCGAAGTGCCGGCAGCGACCAGACTCTCGGATCAGTGCCAAAGGAAGCATTAATGCTGACCAAGGATGAAAATATTGTCGATGTCCGCTTGGCTGTTCAGTATCAGGTCAAGGATGCCAAGCAATTTCTCTTTAATGTGGCCAATCCCATAGCCACCTTGAAACAGGCTACGGAAAGCGCCGAGCGCGGCGTTATTGGCAGCAGTAAGATGGACTTTGTCTTGACTGAAGGGCGTAGTGAAATTGTGGCTCAGATCAAAAAGGAAATTCAGGATATTATGGACAACTATCAGTCCGGTATTCAGGTTACCAGTGTGAATTTGCAGGATGCACAGCCGCCTGAGCAGGTCCAAAGCGCATTTGAAGATGCTATTAAAGCACGTGAAGATCAGCAACGGCTGATCAATGAAGCGGAAGCCTATGCTAATGATGTCGTGCCGAAAGCGCGTGGTTCGGCAGCCAGAAAGATCCAGGAGGCCGAGGGCTATAAGGAGCAGGTTATTGCCAGGGCGGAAGGTGAAGCCAGCCGTTTTTCCAAACTGCTGGAGGAATATAAGGAAGCGCCTGAAGTAACAAGACAACGTCTTTATCTTGAAACCATGGAATCTGTGCTTGATGAAACCAATACGGTTATGGTTGATGTTAAAGGTGGTAATAATGTGATTTATTTGCCAATAGATAAGATGGCCCAGCAGCCGTCTTCCGTCTCACAGCCTCACGCTCCTCAAGGCGCTGTAGATCAGCCTGAACAGCCGGCAACCACAGAGCAGCCTGCTTTGCGGACTTCAACTCGCGGTCGTGACGCAAGGGGGCGCTAATGACACAGATTAGTAAAGTATTGTTTGGTCTGATTGCACTGCTGCTTATCGGCATGATGTGCATATTTACAGTTCATGAAACAGAAAAGGCGATTAAATTCCGCCTGGGTGAAATCGTAAAGTTTGATTACGAGCCTGGGCTTCATTTCAAGATACCTTTTATTAATAATATTAAGAAGTTCGATGCACGTATCCAGACAATGGATTCGAAACCTGAGCGCTTTTTAACGGCGGAAAAAAAGAACGTAATCGTTGATTCTTATGTTAAATGGCGAATTGGCGATGTCACCACTTTTTATACGGTGGTAGGCGGCGATATAGATCAAGCCAATCTGCGCCTTGATCAAATTATTAAAGACGCCTTTCGTAGCGAATTCAGTAAACGTGATATCAGGCAATTGGTTTCAACCGACCGTCGAGCCATTCGCGAAATTTTAATTAAAAATTCCAAGATTATCGCAGCTAATTTGGGCATGGAAATTGTCGATGTTCAAGTGAAGCGCATCGATTTGCCTAGTGAAGTCAGCAGTTCTGTTTACCGCAGAATGGAAGCGGAGCGTGAAAGAGTCGCCCGTGAATTTCGTTCACAAGGCTCAGAAGCCGCGGAAAGGATTCGTGCCGATGCAGACAGGCAACAAGTTGTGACCTTGGCTAATGCTTATCGCGAAGCCGAAAAACTGCGCGGCGAGGGCGATGCCAAGTCCGCGGAGATTTATGCAAACGCATATGGGCAGGATCCTGAGTTTTTTGCTTTCCACCGCAGCTTGAGCGCTTATAGAAAGTCTTTTTCAAGCTCGGATATGATGGTGCTCGAGCCTGATTCTGATTTCTTTAAGTACTTTAAAAAAGAAAAATAGCCATGTTGGCGTTAGTGAAATAGGTTCATTCACTACATTGTTTTAGAATATAAAAACGCTCCGCCCGTGCGGGGCGTTTTGTTTGAGTGGACATACAAAATTATGCAACAAAAAGACTCCTGGCTGTTGCCAGACGGCATTGATGAGATTTTGCCGGAAGATGCCAAGCATCTTGAAAGTTTGCGCCGTAAAATACTGGACACGTTTGCTTGCTGGGGCTATGAGCAAGTCATACCGCCGTTTATAGATTATCTGGACTCGCTGCTGACGGGTTCAGGGCATGACCTGGAATTACAGACTTTCAAGCTGACCGATCAGATTAGCGGTGAAATGCTCGGGGTAAGAGCCGATATGACGCCGCAGGTTGCCAGAATAGATGCTCATAATCTTAAGCATGAATGGCCCACACGGCTTTGTTATGTTGGCACTATTCTGCATACGCGCGGTGATGCTTTGGAAAAAACCAGAAGTCCAATGCAGATTGGCGCTGAGCTTTATGGTCATGCCGGCAAGGAAAGTGATGTAGAAGTCATTCGTTTAATGCTGGAGATGCTGGCAATAACAGGGCTGCAAAATGTTCATCTGGATTTGGGGCATGTAGGCATATATCGCGCTTTGTCGAGACAGGCAGGATTAACGGAGGCGCAGGAAACTGCATTGTTTGATGTATTGCAGCGCAAGGCCAAGCCTGAGCTTCAGGAATTGATGGCGGATTTCACTATGGACAATGCATTGAAGGCGGTGTTTTTGAAACTGCCGGAGCTGAACGGTGGTAAAGAAGCCCTTGGCAAAGCGCGTGCAATACTGTCAATTGCTGATGGGAAGGTGAGACAGGCTCTGGCGGACCTGGAAGCTATCGCAGAAAGCCTGGCTGTCGCCTATCCATCATTGCCGGTCAGTTTCGATTTATCGGAATTGCGGGGATATCATTATCATACCGGTGTCGTATTTGCGGCTTTCGTGCCGTCAGTGGGAAGAGAAATCGCCCGGGGTGGCCGCTATGATAACATTGGCGCTGTTTTTGGACGTGCGCGACCGGCGACAGGCTTTAGTGCCGACTTGAAATTGTTGTCGTCATTAAGCAAGGAAATCTATCAGAGAGAACGGCGAGAGCTGATTTTCGCTCCCTGTTCGGATGATTTAGCGCTGAACGAAAAAATCAGGGATTTGCGCACGCAAGGTCGGGTTGTCATTCAGCAGTTGCCAGGTCAAACTGGAAATGCCGGGGATCTGGGTTGCACGTCTATTTTAGAGAAAGATAATCAAAACTGGGTCGTAAGGGCCTTAGCTTAAGTTTGGAATAATTATGGGAAAAAATGTCGTTGTCATCGGTACTCAATGGGGCGATGAAGGTAAAGGTAAGCTGGTTGATCTGTTGACAGATCAAGCGGAAGCGGTAGTTCGTTTTCAGGGCGGACACAATGCCGGCCACACTCTGGTTATACGGGGGGAAAAAACCGTTCTGCATCTTATTCCTTCCGGTATCTTGCGGGATGATGTGCAATGCATGATCGGCAACGGCGTGGTGCTGTCTCCGAGCGCCTTGATGGAGGAAATTGAGCTGCTTGAAAAAGCCGGTATCCCGGTAAGAAACCGTTTATTGATCAGCGAAGCCTGCACACTGATCTTGCCGATGCATGTCGCCATAGATCAGGCGCGCGAAAAAGCCCGCGGCAGTAAAGCAATCGGTACGACAGGACGCGGCATTGGTCCTGCCTATGAGGATAAAGCGGCGAGGCGTGGATTGCGCGCCGGCGATTTGCTGAATCCGAAGCGTTTTGCGGAAAAACTGAAGGAGCTGGTTGAATATCATAATTTCATGCTGACTAATTATTACCATGCTGATGCAGTAGATTATCAGCAGATGCTTGATGAAGCGCTGAAGCTGGGTGAGCAAATCAAACCTATGCTGGCTGATGTAGGGGAGGCGCTCTACAAATATCAGGCCGAAGGCAAGAATCTATTATTTGAAGGCGCTCAAGGCGCTTTGCTGGATATAGATCACGGTACTTTTCCTTATGTTACCTCATCCAATACCACTGCGGGCGGGGCAGCTACAGGTACCGGTGTCGGACCTCTGGATCTTCATTATGTGCTGGGCATTACCAAGGCCTATTCGACCCGCGTAGGCAATGGTCCTTTCCCGACTGAGCTGCATGACGGCGACGGTGAGCATTTGGGCACGAAAGGCCATGAATTTGGCGCCACGACGGGGCGTAAACGTCGTACCGGCTGGTTTGACGCAGTCTCCATGCGTAAATCAGCGAAAATGAACAGTTTAAGCGGTATTTGTTTAACCAAGCTGGATGTGCTTGACGGTCTGGAAAAAGTCGGTATCTGTACAGCTTATAAACTGAACGGGAACATTACTGAAACGGCTCCTTTAGGCGCGGATCAATATGAAGAATGCCATGCCATTATCGAAGAGATGCCTGGCTGGAGCGAAATCACAGCGGGCATAACTGACTTTGATGCATTGCCCGAGAACGCCAAAGCATATATCAAGAGAATTGAAGAGCTCGTGGGAGTTAAAGTGGCCATATTGTCAACAGGGCCAGACAGAGAAGAAACAATTATTTTGGAGAATCCGTTCGCCTGAGTGGAGCGCTTGAGAAGAAGGCTTAAATAATAGACCTTCTTCTCTGAAGACCTAGGTAATTTTCCTTAGGGCTTTTTGCCTGTGCAGCAACATTAGGATATGAACCTTAAAAAACCTTCTAATACAGACTTAAAAAGTGTCCGGAAATACCTTAGGCCCATATGACAAAGCCATTGTCGCCTTCTTCATCCGGTCATTTCATACGTTCGCATAATGCCGCCAGGGCTTGAGGTGTTCGTGCAGCATTGGCTGGTATTTTGGTAGAGGATCTGATTCTATGGGCTAAAGGCTGACTTGACTGCCGTGATAGATATGGAAGGTACAGGTAAAGATAAAGAAACGCCTAACTTCCATGATCCCTCTGGTATTCATGTATGTCGAAACAAGAGAGCTAATAAAAAAGCTGAGCTTTAGGTGATTTTTAAGATACATAGATCCATCATAATGGATGATTATGTAAAAAAGGCCGCTGATGCGGCCTTTTTCTTGATTTGAGTTTTGGTGGAAATTGTTAATTTAAAAGGGTTGCTCTAATTCTCTCGACTTTACCGCTTCTGGTCTCGCGTTCAATTCTAAACTTGGAGCCAATGCCAGGCTTGATAGTAACTCTATCAGCAAAGCCCCATATCTTTGATGTGAATTTATCAAGTGAATAAACTTCCCATTTTGAATTATCTTCCATGACAATAATTTTTCCGGAATCTTTTACGCTTTTAATGGTGTGTTTACCAAAATTATTGTACAACATATATGTTTCCTTATAGTAAAACGGTAATATATGTTTCCTTATGCTTGGATGGTAGCGTCTAACGACGAAATGTGTTTAGTGTGAACTAACACGTGGTTATTCATTTATCATAAAAAAAGTCTAATGTCAACAGTCTGTCCTGGCGGAGTTCGTATGATTCCATTTTTACGCCGCTACTGCCCGATTTTTGAAGTAGGTAAAGAGTTGGCGCTTGTCACTAGGCGTGGCTGAAGATCTCGGACATGTTGCATTTCTGAATGCAGTGGTTTCGAGTCATCAGAGCAACGGGGTCAAAGTAATGCCTCGGTGAGATATAACCGAAATTCCATGGTTGAATTTTTTCTGCCCCTTGGTTGCAGAATGAGTAGTGTTCGAAGTTCTGTTAGGCATCCGTAAAGTTAATGCCTTTGTTCACGATCGGCTATCTGTCAAGACTCTAAAATCGTTGATGCAGAGAATAAAGACATAAGCATCGCTTGGATAATAAGCGGAAAGAAACACGTGGAAATCGCTTTAAAGATCTTTGCGTGTTTATTTTGAAAAAGAGGCAATGAAAGTTATATTTGGAAACGTGTAAAAGCACGTGCACGCCATATAACTGGAAAATTTATTGGAATTACTTTACATATGCAATAAAAATAAGGTATGAATATAGGCTAGATAGTCTACCTATCTTAACTACATTAAACATGCTAGCTTAATATTTTCTCTGTACACGACAAAATTTAAAATTCCGGCTCTTCATCACGCCATGAGAGCAATTGCTCTGGGGTCCTGCTCATCGACCATCATCTTTTCGGGAGGCCATAAAAACAGCACTAACAACCTGATC
>Ga0196965_1000423_pt1 | contig 25903 bp, 21 predicted proteins | sample S1_20metaG_FD_148668 | JGI IMG/M metagenome (GOLD analysis project Ga0196965, IMG submission 148668) | Soil microbial communities from Anza Borrego desert, Southern California, United States - S1_20 | ecosystem: Environmental > Terrestrial > Soil > Desert | place: USA: California | collected... | reverse complement strand
CTTATTCTTGAAATCAGCGGCCTTTCATTCAAGTACATCATCGTTCCTCCGATATTAAAATCTTTATTTACCCGATAATCTAATCGCGTACCCAATAAAGTTTTGGTTGTGGGAGTGAAAAATTCATCTTTTTCATAGGAGATGTCTATATCTGCGCCTGGTTGATTGTATTGTTCCTTTAGGAAAGTCACCTGGCCGGTATTGTAATCTACCTCATAGTCTACATGTTCTTCCAGTACTGTTCCGCCCTGGGTTACTCTTACCGAGCCCTGGGCAATACCAATAGCATTAAGATTGACGCCTTCTGCCCCGCTTGCCTGATAATTACCAACCAGGAAAAACTTATTTTTTCCGGCGGTTAAAGAAGCATCCTGCTTTGTTTTATCATACAATTCCTGAAACACATATTTATTCACCAGCGCTGTTTCACTTGAATGAAACTTTTCTGCAAGGTCTGATCCAAAAGGTTCTAAAACAGGGAAGATTACCCGCCCATATCGTGGGTCTATGGTTATTCCTTCAATATAATCGAAGTTTCCGTCAGGCTGCGGATCATTGTTGGCATTCAACTGATCCATTTCAAATAACTGCAAAAGCGGGACATTTTTAGTATTCACCCCTTCTTGTAAAGCAGGATTATCCAATCCGGTATTGTCGTCCCTGTAAATAAGCCTAAACTGGAAATTGTCTCTGTTGATACCTGAAGCGCCCAAAGGATAAATATTCTTCATCATCAGATCCCACATAGGATGCTTGGTGATAATTGAATTAGGTCTTATCAGTTTTAGGAAAACTGCTTCATTTTCTGTTTTATTTTGATAATCCTCGGTAAGTTCACCTACTTTAAAAGTTTTTCCCTGATAGGTGTACTGATAAGCAACCGCCAGGATTTCATCAGGTTTTAAAGAGGTGTTAAGAGAAATATAACCTAACGTAGGATGGACTGTAAAATCCCTTTCCGTTAACCTTCTTGCGCCATTGATCTTTTCAAAGTCAGTACCTCTTGCTAATCCTAATGCTATCAAAGCATCTGAAATTGCGTCCGCATTAGTCGTAATAGTAGGGTTATTGATTACTTTGGAATACAAGGAGTTTGCTGTATTATCCGTTGGTCTACCTTCTCTTCCGGAGACTTTAACTACTGCTTTATTGCCAATATTAGCAGTTCTGCTTTCTCCTAAATCTGCAAGTCCTACAATACTTCTTAATGCATCCGTGTTGTTTGATCTGTTGATGACATAAACCTCGACACGGTTCTGAGGTACATTAACCCCGCTTGAAGGATTGGGCAGACTGTTTAAGGCTGTTTCATAATTTTCTCTGAAGAAATGCGAAAGGAAAAAGTGGCGATTGTCTTCGTAATTGTCCGCCCTGATCTCAAAATTTCGCTTTTGGGAGCCACCGTTTATCTGAACATTTTCTCTTGTACCTCTTTGTGTAGAAGCTACACTGGTTACGTATAGTTTTCCAAACTGCAACTGGGTCTTTATACCAAACAGGTTTTGAGCGCCTTGCATCAGCGAGTTGTTCAATGGAAGATTTACATTCCCTATTTCTATTTTTTTGATAATGTCTTCTTCAAAACCCGTATAATCGAACTTAATGTTGTTTTCGAACTGAAAGCTTGACTTGGTATCGAAGTTAGAGGTAATGGTTGCCTTTTCTCCGATCTTACCGGTCACGTTCATACTGATCTGCTGATCAAAATCGAAGTTAGGCGGTTGTCTTTGTTGTCTGATAGGGTAAGCAGGGTTATTTACCCTTTGTGATCTGACTCCAAAATCCAGGGAAACAAAGCCGTTGGGCTTGATATCTACATAATTTCCTCCAAAGATCCTGTCAAACACAGGGCTAATATATATTTTGGGAATAAGGGATCTTCCTGTAACATCACTTTCCCCATCCAATCCCTCGGACTTACTTTTCCAGTAGTTTCTTAAATAATTCTGTTGCTGGATTTTTGAATACTCATCCAGGGTCATTGTAGACGGCGCCCTGTAATTTCTTTCGCCCACTTTCTCCCTGATGTAAAAGTTATTGGCCGTATCCATCTCTACTTCTGTTTCGATATTGGATGGATTAGGCAAGAGCAGGGGAGAAGAAGGACGTTCAGTGAGCGGGTTGCCATACCTGTCCTGTGGATTTACCAACGGTCTTCTGGAAGGTTTGTACTTTTGATTGGTGTCTTTTTTGGACGTATCCTGCCGAAAAATTTTCGGGTCCTCTAATAAAAACGAAATGGATGATGAAGGTTCAGCTACCGAAGCTAAGGCAGCAACGCACATAAGAGATACTATAAACCAAGCAAAATAATTGGAGCCCTGTACTTTCAAGAAAATAAAATCTAAGAAATTCTAAGTGAGTGTTTAATTAAATCTTCTAATGTTACGTCTGCACCTGTTTTTTTTAACACAATATCTAAGTTTTTTTCTGCCACAGACTTCGTGACTCCCAGCATTATTAAAGCCGATAACGCCTCATCTTTTACTGTATTGCGCTTAGTTGTAGTTAAATTTGAAGTTTCCGAAGAATTGTTTTCTTTTTTTATTTTGTCTTTGAGCTCTAAAATTATTCTTTGTGCAGTTTTTGCCCCGATACCTTTAATGCTTTGAATTGTCTTAACATCTTCTCCAATTATTGCTTCTGTAATTTCTTTCGGGGAAAGATAAGACAATACTACCACCGCCGTACCAGGACCGACACCTGAAATAGATATAAGGTCTAAAAATAGCTTTTTCTCGGCAAATTCTGAAAACCCGAATAAAGTATGTGCATCTTCTTTAATGTGAAGATACGTGTGAAGTTTACACCTTTCCGAGTCAGTAATTTGAGAATAGGTATTTAAAGAAATCCTGATCTGATACCCTACACCATACGTTTCAATTATAACGTAAGTTGGAGACTTAAAAGTTAATTTTCCATCTATGTAAGCTATCATATATTTCAGATCGACTTCAAATATGACATGTTTTGCAATAAATTAAAAATGTGTTAATCATAAACAAACTTATTTTTGTTTATTGTAGTAAAATTGCTGAAACCTTTAAGTTTGGGCATTAGACATTAGATACAAGACGTTAGATAGAAGATGTCGGATCTTTGACTGAGGTTGTCAACAGGAATAGGAATATTACACTCTGGCACATTATCACATTCACATTAATTATTCTGTTTGATTGTTCGGCTTTAGGAAGTTAAGGAAGGTATTGGTAATCACGGCGATTACAATAGGCGCTTTGCTGATTACGGCGGGCATACTTTCTTATGTATATCAGGATAAAATAATCAGTTTGGTCGTTGCCGAATTGAATAAGAAGCTTTCTACTCCTGTAAGTGTAGAAAAAATAAGTTTTTCATTTTGGAGTAAATTCCCTGATGTAGCCCTGCGGTTCCAGAATATTGAAGTTCAGGAGTCTATCATTCCCGCTGAAAAACCTTTATTAAAGGCCAAAGATGTTTACCTCACCTTTAACCTATTTTCTTTTTTTGGAGGAAATTATAATGTAAATGATCTGTATATCGAGGAAGGAACAGCGTTTATAAGGCTCAATAAAAAGGGAGAAAAAAACTATGAGATTATAAAAAAATCGGAGGGGGCTTCGCCTACGGAAGTAAAGTTTGAGCTGGAAAACATTATAATCAAATCAGTAGACATTGTTTATGCAGATGAATTCAGAGACCAGGAATACAAAGGAAAAGCCAAAAATATCAAAGCGAAGCTTTCTGTAAAAGGGCCGGATATAGGCATATTTCTGGACGGGGGACTTTATGTTTCCGGGATCAGGATAGAAGACGATGTTTATTTTGCTAAGAAAGACCTTTCTATAAAAGGAGACCTTAATTACAATCAGTCTACCGATAAATTACTCATTGCTCCATCCTCCTTATTGGTAAATAATTCAAAATTTAAGGTCGAAGGGTTTTACTTTAACAACTCTTCCAGCTTGATCGATTTGAAGATCAACGGCGAAGACACGAATATTCAAACCATCCTTTCATTGCTTCCCAGTGATATATCGGGAAAGTTTACCGAATATAAAAGTGAAGGAGCAGTATATTTTAATGCCGTTGTTACCGGCGCTGTGAAGAAGACCACTAACCCCGGCTTTAGTGTCGATTTTGGTTGTTCAAATACTTCTTTTTATCACCCTGATCTTAAACAAAGGGTAGAAAAAGCCTCCTTTTCAGGAAGCTTTAACAACGGAAGGTTGCGTAATTTTACTACCTCTGTCCTAAGACTTTCAAAAGTTTCGGGCATGTTTGATGGCAGATCTTTTAAAGGAAACCTGATTCTGGAAGATTTTAATTCGCCCTACCTTGAATTTGATTTGGATGCAAATATTGATATTCATTCCTTGTTGCAGTTCTATCCTATGAGTAATGTCAAATCGGCGCAAGGATTATTGGATGTGTCATTAAATTTCAAGGGGCAGGTAAATAGCCTGAAGAAATATTCTGCCTCTCGTGAAATTAACGCATCCGGAGAAGTTACTTTACAAGATCTCAAATTTAAATTAGATCAAAGGAACATTGATTTTAACTCATTTAACGGCAATTTCATATTTAGCAAAAATGATCTCGCAATTAATGATTTTTCTGGTAAAGTAGGCAAAAGCGATTTTCTTTTGAATGGCTTATTTAGAAATGTTATTTCCTATCTTTTAATTCCGGGGCAACCTCTGGGTATTGATGCGAGATTAAAAGCAGACTACCTGGATTTTGATGAGCTACTGCTGGATGATAAGGCTGGAAGCACTGAAGGCGGTTATCATTTTCAAGTTTCACCCGACTTGGTTTTAAAGCTGGATTGCGATGTAAAGCAAGCCAGATTCAGGAGATTTAATGGGAAGAATATCATAGGAAAATTGGATCTGAAGGGGCAGCAGGCTGTTTTTAATGATATATCTTTAAATGTGGCAGGCGGCACCGCTAAGTTTGACGGCACGCTTGATGCGCGCAAAGCAGATTTTTTACAATTGGAAACTACCTCAAATTATCAGAACATTCATATAGATAGCATTTTTTATGTTTTTGAGGATTTTGGTCAAAACTTTATTTCTTATAAAAACCTGAAGGGGCAAGCCTTCGCAGATATTAAAAGTTATGTTGTGCTTAACAGTAAGCTGGAGCCGGATTATAATAAATTGACTGCTTATATGTCCGGAAGGATAAGAAATGGAGAGCTGGTGAATTTTGAGCCAATGCAGAAGCTTTCCCGGTTTGTAGATGAAGAAGCTTTAGCAAATTTGAAATTTTCAGAACTGAAAAATGAAATACAAATATACAACAGAACCGTTTTTATTCCTGAAATGGACATTGGCTCCAATGTTTCCAATATTTCCCTTCATGGAACGCATACTTTTGATCAACTGATCGATTACAGACTTCGGGTTCCTCTTCGCAATTTCAGGAAAAGGGACAGTGATGAAAGTTTTGGAGCAATAGAAGAGGACAATACAGGAAAGACGACCCTTCACCTGATTATTAAAGGAACAGCAGATAATTATAGAATTACATACGACAGGGAATCTGTGAAGCAAAAGATTAAAAAGGATATGCAGAAAGAAAAGCAGGAATTTTTAAATATCTTTAAAAAAGAAGATTCTGTAAACGAACCCGAAAAGGAAAAACGGCTCAACGAAGAAGAGTACTTTGATTTTTAATGAGGAGTTATGTTAATGTGATGTTGTGCAATGGTGGCTGAACTCCAATGTGATGATTAGACATTGTGTTTATGTGCAAATGGTGGCAAAACCATAGGATGTTAGAATCAGCCTGCTTTAGAAGTTCCTCGCCAACTCGCAGACCGTCTTGCCGAATTTATTTTGGTACCCTATTTAATGTGATGATTTGATAATGTGCTTATGTGCAGATGTGGCTCAACTCGAGTTCTTTTAATATTGAAATATTAGAATCAGCCTGCTTTAGAAGTTTCTCTCCAACTCGCAGACCGTCTTGCCGAATTTATTTCGGCATCTTCCAGAATAAAATGACCTTGATTTTATTTGCTGAAGAGCGGGTAATATATTGACGTACTAATTTTTATTATCACATCAGCAAATTACCTCATTAACAAATCAACCCTTGGTTATCTTATAGGTAAATTCTTCCATGATCAGATTGGCAAGAAGTTTTTTACAAGCAACCTCCACTTTTTCACGCGCTGCATTTTCGTCCTGGGCTTCTATTTCAAGACGGATGTGTTTACCAATTCTCACATCATTTACTTGAGAAATTCCTAAATTTCCTAATCCCAACTTAACAGCTTTTCCTTGAGGGTCCAGAATTTCTTTATGAGGCATTACGTCTATTTCAGCAAAAAACTTCATGTTCTTTTTATCAAAAGTTGTTGAATGAGCGACAAAGTTATATATAAAATGATAATTAAAGGTATGGCCCCATGCTTAAAAATTATCAATAGCAAAAGAGAAGATAGCAGGAAAATAAACCTGATCTTGTTTTTCTCCCAGGAGAAATCTTTAAACTTCAATCCAAAAATCCTTATTTCTGTCAGGAGAAGAAAAGAAAATACAATAGCCACCACGATTAAAAACCTGTAATCCGTCAGTAAAAAAGAAACACCCAACACATCATCATGAAGTAAGAGTGGAAAGGAGCTGAAAAAGAAAGCGTTTGCGGGTGTATTAAGGCCAATAAAATCTTCTGTTTGCCGGGTGTCAATGTTGAACTTTGCAAGCCGAAGCGCCGAAAATGCAGGAATGATCAACGCAATATATTCCAGGGGAAGTTGAAAATTAAAGGAATCCGACTGTTTTATCAGATGAAAAACAATCATCCCGGGAAGTACGCCAAACGTAACAACATCTGCCAAAGAATCCAGCTGTTTGCCCAACTCGGAATTTCCCTTAAACAATCGGGCCGCAAAGCCATCAAAAAAGTCAAATACTCCACCTATCCAAATAAAGTAGGCGGCCAGCATTAAGTTGTGATCAAAGGCTGCTATTATTCCGATACACCCACAGAGGAGATTGCAGCAAGTCAGGAAATTGGGTATGTGTTTCAGCACAGGTTAGAAAGTCTTATAAAGGCTCAATGATAAGAAATATTTTGAGCGGGTAGATTTATTGAAGCGTATTTTAATTCTAAAGTTGTGGAAAAAGTTCTGTCACCCCCTCACAAAAGGGTTTGATTTTTTTTCATAACCGATGGACGTTTTAAGTCCGTGTCCCGGATATACTATCGTTTCATCGGGGAGCTTATACATTTTTGTTTTGATACTTTCAATCAATGTATTATGGTCGCCCAAAGGAAGATCTGTTCTGCCTATGCTGCCATTAAAAAGCACATCTCCGGCAATTACAAAATGTTGGACAGGATTATAGAATGCAAGATGGCCGGGAGAATGACCCGGAACAAAAAGGATTTCCAGGAAGGAATTGCCAAAGAGTATTTTCCCGTTTTCACTGATATATTCATTGACCTCTGCTTCGTCATACTTGTTAAAGCCATAATTGGGGGCATAAGCCTTAACCGCTTTGAATACCTGATCTTCCAATCGTGGAATTGACAAATTTACCTTGTACTTAAATTTTATATACTGGTTGCCTAATACGTGGTCCACATGGCAATGCGTATTGATCACCTTAACCACGTTTAGCTTATTCGTAGAAATAAAATCGTCCAACTCCTGCTGCTCGTATGTCTCGTAACATCCCGGATCAAAAATTACACATTCCCGCGTTTCATCAAAAAGCAGGTAGGTATTTTCCTGAAATGGATTAAATGTAAATGAATGAATCTGGATCACTTTATTTTATAGAAATTTAGTTTAAAGATAGAGGAAAGATAATAATGCTAGGTTTTCACCCGCTTCAAAAACTTATCCCTAATCACTTCCTGGACAGGTCTGTTTTCGATTTTACTTTCAAGCCAGGAGATAATATCAAAATAAATGAAGGCTCTCTTTTCAAATGTACTGTTTACAAGAGGGAGAAGTTGCCTTTTCAGGTTTGCAAATCTTTCTACCAGTTCCGTGTTTCCTGCTTCTTTGTTAAGGTCTTTAAGGAAGTTGAGAATAGATTTTTGAAAAAGATAAAGATCGTCTTTCTTTAAAAGAAACCGGTAAGTGGAAATGATGTAGTAGTTGATCACATCAAAATTCCCCAGTTCGTAATGGCAGATTAGATTAATGATCCGGGCAAAACAATGCAGATCTTCCCGAATGTCGGCATTAGAAATATTAATGATTTTGTTCAGCCATTTCACCGACTGCCTATAATTACTCGCTCCAACATATAAACAAGCAATTTTATAATTCAAGATCAAGGCAGAATGCTTGTCAAGGCCTCCGATTAATTCTTCGATTTCCGGAATTTGAACCGTTATGAGTTCAACTCCTTTATCAAAATCGCCCATCATAAAGTAACGGTTGATTTCATGCATGTAGTAATACTTGAGCAAACGGATCCTTATACTTTCGTTTATTCTTAAAGAATGGTTTTTCTCAATAGAATGGAGCTTCTTATTAGTAATCTCAAATTCGCCGAATCTGAAAAGCTTAAATTGTGCAATCAGTAGATTATTCAGGGCCTTGATATAATCTTCAGGATGACTTTTTATGATTTGCTGGTTTTCTTCAAAAAGCTTCACCATTTTCTGTGAAGAGAGGTAGCCGTTTTCAAGATCCTGGATAAAAAAATAATAACCTATATAAAGTTTGTAGAGGTATATTTTCTCAATAATGGAGAGCGCTTCTTCTTTGGTATCAGGGATATTCGAAAAGAAAAACTCCCTCACTTGTATAAAATCATTTTCTCCTCTTATGAATCCGATTTTGGTATAATATGAGTTTAATTTAATAGACAGGTTTGAAAAAATATTGATGTTATTGATCTGGGTATTGATCTTTTTTACTTCCTGGATTATTGTATCTACCTTATTTTCATCATCGCCAATGGTCTGCATCAGCACACTTTTCTCCAGTTTGATTATTTCCAGTTGCAGCTCCAGGTTATCGTGGGTAAGGGCTAGTTTTTTAGCTTTTTTAAGACAATTAATTCCTTGGTTGTACAATCTTCTTTCAAAAAGCAACTGAGCAAAATCAATCAATTCCCGTATTTGAATGTCAAGCAACTTTGAGCCCGTATATTGTCGAACAGCTTGCAATATCTTGTAATAAAGGTAGGCTTTAAGGTTAGATAACTGTTCTGCTTTAAGGGCAGGGAGCTTTTTTAAAATATTATCTTCATCAAAGGTTTCGGACTTATTAATGAATTCAAAAAGTTGCAGGATCTTTTTATCTTCATTTTGACTGGAAGCGGAAGCCATCATTTTAAAATAACGCTTCTCGTTTTTATTTAAAGATTTTATAAGCTCAAAAAGATTCCTTGATTTGACCCTGGCCACCGTAGATTAATTTTAATTATGGTAATGTAACAGGTTGTAAAAATAGAGTTTTATTTTTAAGGAAGAATTCTTGAATTCGTAAATATTTATTTCAAATCGGAAGAAAGCTGATTTCTTCATCTGAATGAAGTAAACGCTATCGGAAGATTTTTCTTAGTGAAAGATTGCGGGACTTTATTTCGTGAATTATTTACGAAAGGTCAATTATGTAAATAATGCCTTCTATCTTATTAAGATTCATAGAGATACCTATTTTTAATGACACAGGCAGGGACGCACCTTTCCACATCATATCCATATTAATGTTATTTGAAAGGCTTTCTACTTTCATTAGATGAATAATCAGTTCATAATGATCAAACAAGGTGCTGATAGGCTTTCCTCTGAGATCGTCTTCTTTAAATCCCTCCAGCTTTTTTCCATTGGCAAAAATGATGTTGTTCTTGTTATCGGTAACAATGATAAGTTTAGTGCTTGCTATAGAATCTAATAAACTTCTTACGACGGTTTTGTTTATGGCCTTTTCATAAAGCTCTTCATTAAGAATATTTAGCCCTTGAGAGATGGCATGGATAAGATTGTTGTCGTCTTCCTGATGGGATGGCAAGCGCTTGGAAAAATCAAAATTGATCATAGCCGACAACACAGCATCAATTTCGTCACAATAGCTATCATGTTTCCCGACAAGGGAATCTACTTGTTCTATCATTTTTAAGATAGATTCCTTTTCACTATTGAGGTCAGCTTCGGTCGATAAAATATTTTTCACACCCTTCAGAACGGTCTGTAGTTGTTGAATAGTTTCCGAATTCAAAGTGTATTTCATAAAATGTGTTGAGGTATGAGGTTTGGAGAGCTCGCTTTTAACTTCTCATCTGTCCCTATTAAATCATTAACTCTACTTTTCTATTGTTTTAATTATCACTACTTGTCTCGATTCTTTTTGCGGCTCCTTACAACTGCAAGTCTGCAGAATGTATGTTAGTCACAGAAGGAATGGAGCTCTTAATAGATGTACTTACCCTCAATATAAATGCTTTAATTCAATTCTTGTATCAAAAATAAGAATATTTTAAAATTATTTTGTATTTAATACAGAATTATAAACAAGTAAAAGTAAATAAAATTGTGTTTTAACTTATTAAATTTCACAAAGAAAGGTTGGACAGCGTGAGAAATAGTTTACCTTCAGATTCCTCAAGCTTATAGGTTGCTATTGATTCTTTGGCCGGGCCGGCTTTTGCTGCACCTGAGCTTACCTCAAATTGAGATCCATGCCAGGGACAGTGGACGGTGCCACAGATCATTACTCCGTCTGCCAATGACCCGCCCCTGTGCGTACAATGGTCGTCAAAGGCAACAAATCCTTGCTCTGTTCTTCCGATAACTATTCTTCTGCCATCCAAATGTATCAGCTTCATCTGGTCCACTTTAAGTTCGCTGGAAGAGCCTACAAGTATGGGGTCTTTTTGACTTTGGTCAAGCCTTTCTTCCTTCCATTTTCCTGCATTGGCGTACCTGTGGTCCACGCCTATCTGGTTTCTATATACCAATGTTCCACCCATCCAACCGCCAAAACCTAATAATACAACGCCCAATGCTTCCAATCCTATAACTTTAGCCACTTCTTCTATTTCATCAGGTCGGAGGAGAAGTGCGAGAGAAAAAAGAATAACGGACGAAACATTTACCAATCCGTGTTTCGTCGCTCTTTTTTTAGCAGAACTTTTTGGCGGTACTGTGAAGAAATAATCAACAATACCAGGGACAGCAGCCATAAGTGCAGAAATAATTCCGGCAATGGCAAGGTACTTTCCTATAATCCAAAAAGTCTCATCAGATTGAGTTACTGCAATTATATCAAATAGCAAAGCGCCTATAAAAAAAGCTATAGGAAAAGGAATTATCATAGGATGGAGCGGATGCCCATTTATATTAGCTGTACTTTTCATTGTATTTATAATTGTTTTTTTAATTGCTATTACCTTCCCCTGACAAAAGATCGGGCTAGGATACACTCATTTCATTGTGATTACATTTGTCTGATTTTACTCTTATTTCAGGAAAATGTTTAAAAAGACAGAGGAGAATAGAGGGATTTAAATTGTGCTGCGATAAATAATTTTAAAAGGCGGGAACTGTTTAGTAAGGAATTCGATTAATAGGTGGATAAATTAAGAAAAAAGAACTTAGTTTTGTTGTTTTTAATGAAGAAATGAGCATTACCAAATTTTTTAATTTCAAAGAATTTACCAACGCCTGGTTTGATGAATTGAAGTCTTTTTTCATATTGATAAAAGATTATCCAGATAAACCGCTGGATCTTGACCAATTAAAAAAGTATGCCGGAAAGCTCTTTGATCTTTCAAAGGATCTTGAAAAAAGAAGGGAAGAACTTGTTCATTTTGAAAAATTAGAAAAACTTTGGTCCCCATTAATTGACAATAACCCCGATTATATTGCTCAGTTCGATAAAAATTTTAAGATTATTTTTGTCAATAAGACCATCTTGGACAGCCTAAATTATCCGATTGAACATATTATAGGAAAATCGCTGCTTGATTTTAAAAGCATTAATCAGGAAGCTGCTCTGGCTATGATGTGGCAGATAAAAAAGGTTTTTGAAACAGGAAAGCTTATCAAATATTTCCCGCACTCAGCTTTTAATGATAAAAACAAACAGCTTCACTCTCTTCTTATTCCGGATTTTTCGCCCGACAAAAGTATTGTTGAACGGGTCATGGTGATTTCGAGGGAAATTCCTCCGTTTAATATTCCTTCCGATTTTGAACAAATTAAGAAGTATACCAAAGTTCTGGAGTAAGGCGCGAGGGATTAAAAGATATAATGCCCTCAACATTAGATGTTATCCATTAGGTATAAGATTAGGTAGGCAGAAAAGGGGGTAAATCCAACTTTGTACATTTCGATACTAAAATCATTAGGGCTTAGATATAAAACATTAGATCTGGAGAAAAGAGATTAAATCTCATGTCTTTCTTCTCGATACTAAAATCTGATTTATACATAGCTATGGAGAAAAGGTTAAACTCTTACGTCTAACGTCTTACATCTCAATACTAAAATCTAATTTAGAAGATTTACTTTTAAAAATTATTTTTGCCCTCTATATAAAAATATATAGGGTAGTTAAAAGTTCTGTATATATTGCCTGTTGTTAACATAAGTTACTTATTTTGGCGTCTTGATTGATTAATTTCTATTGAGATTTTACAAACCTTAAAAAAATAAAAAATAAGAATGAAGTTTAATTATAAGTTTTGGAATAGACCATCAAGAAGCAAATCAAAGTTAAGAGAGTGGGTAGATTCTATAGTTTTTGCAGTCATTGCCGCTACCCTGATCCGTTGGTTATTTATAGAACCCTTTACAATTCCAACCCCTTCCATGGAATCTACCTTATTGGTCGGGGATTTTTTATTTGTAAGCAAAATGCATTACGGTCCGCAAACCCCTTCTACTATTCTTCAAATTCCATTAACGCATCAAAAAATCTGGGGCACCGATATACCTTCATATATCAGGAATCCACAGTTGCCAAGGTTTAGATTTCCCGGTTTTTCTGAAGTGAAAAGAAATGATGCAGTGGTATTTAATTATCCTGCAGAACTCGAACATCCTCAGGATTTAAGGGTACATTATATTAAAAGATGTATTGGGCTTCCCGGTGATACCTTGAGCATTGATAGCGCCCAGGTTAGTATCAACGGCAAAGAAATTGAAAATCCGGAAAAAATGCAGTTTAGCTATTTGGTGGAAACCAAAGAAGGGATCAGCACCAGAACATTCAAAAGATTGAATATTTCACCTTATGAGGTAATGCAAAGTGGAAATTACTATCGTATCCAAACTACGCCTGAAACGGCGAAGGCTTTAAAGGAAATGGACGTGGTGACAAGGATTGCCATGGATATGAAACCAAAAGGAGAACGTCAATATGATATTTACCCGAAAAGAGGTGATTATCCCTGGAACGCTGATTTTTACGGGCCTATTGTAATTCCGGCAAAAGGAATGACCATCCCGCTTACTTTTGACAATTTAGTGCGTTATGAGAATGTCATATTGAATTATGAAGGGTATGGTGAAGATGAAGTAAAAGTAGAAAATGATAAACTGTATATTGACGGTAAACAGGTCAATGAATATACCTTTAAGCAAGATTATTACTTTATGATGGGAGACAATCGTCACAATTCGCTGGATTCCAGATTTTGGGGCTTTGTTCCCTATGATCATGTTGTAGGAAAGGCCTTGTTTATATGGCTTTCATTAGATCCCGAGGAAAGCCTTTTTGGAAAGGTCCGATGGGAAAGATTATTTAAAGAGATAGAATAGAGAGGTAAATAATAAACCTTAAATACTTGGCTAACGTTTATTTTTCTTCGTGATTTGTATGTAACGTAGAATTAACTTGGCTGTCACTCTTAAAATCTTAAAACTTATATTTAAATGGTTAGCAGCTATAATAATAGTTCTGCTAACCATTTTATTTGTTATCCAGGTAGTAATAATAGTTCATTTTGATAAGATAGTTGAAAATACACTGAAGGAAACCGTCAGGTCTTCTACTAACGATCTATATGCCATCGACTTTGATAAGTTAAGCCTGAATATTTTTACAGGAAGCATAAAGGCAAAAAATATTTATCTTACCCCTGATACAACTCTATATAACCGCTTAAAAGATATGGAAATAGCGCCTGCAATGCTTTATTCCATCTATGTTCCCGAATTTAAAATTTCACTCATAAATATTTATAGCGCTTATTTCGATCGTCAGCTTGAAGTGCGCAAAATATATTTAAGAGAGCCTGTTGTAAGTCTTCTGAATGAGCCTCTGAACCAAAAGGAAAAAAGTAAAAAAGAAAATCCACTTGATTTATATCCGTTAATATCTTCTGTTTTTAAAAAGGCTGAAGCAAAAGAAATAGAAATTGAAGGCGGCAAATTTGAATTGAAAAAAATTAAAAACGACGCAATCTTTCAGTACAATCTTTCTGACCTATCGATTCATTTTCATAATGTAATCATTGATTCTACCGCATTTCTGGATTCTGCTAACTTTTTTTATTCTGAGGATATAAGGGTGGATTTAGTTAATCACACCATCAAACTTCCCGATAGTCTTTATGTGTTAAAAATTGGGAAAACCAGTCTTTTAACAAAGAATTCTAAAATTCACATTCAGAATCTTAGTCTGATCCCTCTTCATAAGAAATATGCTTTTGCGCATATTAATGGAAAACAAACAGATCGCCTGACAATAAATGTTAAAGACATTCAATGTTTAAAAGTTGACTTACGGGAATTGTTGGATAAGCAGGAGATAATTTCTGAAGAAATAGTGGTAAATAACGTAGATATCAAGGCTTTCAGGGATAAACGCGTGCCTTTTGATAAAAGCAGACGACCTAAAATGCCTCAGGAAGTTATTAAGGAACTGGAGTTTAAATTGAAGGTACTCAATCTTCGCATTCGTAATTTGAATGTCGCTTATGAAGAAGTTCCGGAAAGTGGGGGAGATCCTGGCAAAGTTACCTTTAAAAGGATTTTTGCCAGGATTACTGACATAAACAACGATTCAACAGCGATAAAAAATGGACAAACCATTTGGATAACAGCGCAAGGTTATTTGATGGGTAAAGGCTTAATTAAAGCCAAATTTAAAGTGCCATTAAATAGCCCTAATGGTGCCTATTATTATTCCGGAACGCTTGGCGCAATGGATTTCAGTGAAATGAATCCTATGGTCGAACCGGTAGCTTATATAGAGATTAAGCAAGGAAAAATAAGGAAAATGGAGTTTGATGTAGCGGCAGATAATGACAGGGCCAGGGGAACCTTAAAGTTTTATTATAATGACCTTAAAATTGAGTTGCTGGATAAAGAAAGCGGTTCTGCCGGATTGAAGGAAAAAGTGGGTTCCTTTATAGCCAATAATTTCATTGTAATTAGCGACAATCCCGGTAAGGAAGGGTTCAGGACTGGAGATATTGATTTCCACCGTGATAAATCCCGGTTTATTTTTAACTATTGGTGGAAATCCATATTAAGCGGAATTAAACCCAGCATAGGAATTACAGAAGAGAGACAAAACTCTCTAGAGCAGTTTAGAGATAAATTGAAACAGAGAAAAAAGAAGAAACAAGAAAGGAAAGAACAACGAGAGCAGAAGGATTTGGCCAAAAAGCAGAAAGGAACCTGATTTTCTCCGGAACCATTACCAAAAGAATACTTACCGCAAATTAATTCTCTCCCTTAAAAAAGGTTTAGTCTTTTTTCTTTAGAATGGGAAGACCATTTCTTTCGTTTTCTACTACTTTATATCCGTCAGGCACCTGGTCTAATGTTTCCCTGCCAGTCTCCCTTGAAAAGAAAAATAATCTGCCCTGGCCTTTGTTGCCGGTACCTTCTCTTTGATGTAGGTAGTAAGTAACTCCTTTTTTGTTTTTATAAGAATAAGGCATAATAGTACTAGTTTTAAAGTTGTCAATATTTAAAATCCTAATACATTACTACGCATAGATCCCGAGAAGGATATGTTCTTTTTGAGCATTTGTTTCAGTAGGTAAAAATATTTTTCTTTCTTCTGTTGCTTAAATCTTAAATTTCTTCCTTATTGGCAATAAATAGATTAAATAACCTTACTTTGAATCAGATCCTTTCTCTAAATAATATTTCTAAATCATTTAGAAAATTAAAAGCACTGGATAACCTTTCTCTCACGGTCGAAGAGGGAAGTGTATATGGAATATTAGGTCCGAATGGCAGTGGTAAAACGACTGCTCTGGGAATAGCTTTGGGCGTAATAAATGCCGATAGCGGGAGTTATTCCTGGTTTGGCCGCACTGAAGATGGGCAAAGAAAAAGGATCGGCGCTTTACTGGAAACGCCTAATTTTTATCCTTACCTCTCTGCACTTCAGAATTTGAAAATTTCTGCGGCTATAAAAGGGGTTAAGGAAGAAGATGCTCACAGAGTACTGGAGATTGTCAAACTGTCGGAACGTAAAAACTCAAAGTTTTCCACCTATTCTCTCGGAATGAAACAACGCCTGGCCATAGCAGCCGCACTTCTTGGAAATCCGGAAGTACTGGTTTTGGATGAACCCACCAATGGCCTTGATCCCCAGGGAATAGCGGAAGTGAGAGAATTGATTATAAACCTGGGGCAATCAGGAAAAACAATTCTGCTGGCAAGTCATATCATTGAGGAGGTTGAAAAAGTTTGCAGCCATGTAGTAGTGATAAAAAAAGGTCAAAAACTGGCCGAAGGGGAAATAAGCGACGTGCTGCACGAGGAAGAGTACATAATCCTTGATACCGAGGACAAAGAAAAGTTGCATGGCTTTCTCAGTAATTCATCTTATGTAAAAAATATTTTGAAAGAAAAAGATAGGTTGAAGATAAGCCTTTCTAACGGGTATAATGCCTATGAATTAAATAAACAGCTTGTTAAAGAAGGGATTGTTGTTTCACATTTGGAAACAAAGAAGAAATCGCTGGAAACCAAATTTTTAGAACTGACAAAATGATGTGGAATATATTAAAAGTAGAGATTAAGAAAATTCTCCCTTACAGGCCTGTTTGGATATTCTTGGGATTATATGTGCTTTTGCTTCCCCTGATTTTTGGCTTTTTTAAGAATAGTACCAGCAATGGTCTTCCTCTTGATGTTTCTAAAGTGTATGGTTTTCCGGGTGTTTGGACCTATCTCACTTACTTGGGTTCCTATTTCCATGTGTTGCCAGGGTTTTTAATTATCATGATCGTTAGTAACGAATATTCTTACAGAACTTTTCGGCAGAACGTTATTGACGGGTATAGTCGTTTTGAGCTGGTTCTGGGAAAAATGTCTTTAATGGTATTGTTAAGTTTACTTTTATCCTTCTATTTGTTGCTAGTCGGATTATTTTATGGCGTTGCTAATATGCAGGAGATGAATTTGTCTATAATCAGCGAAAAAATTTACTACATACCGCTATTTGCGCTTCAGGGTTTTGCTTATATGACCCTGGCGTTGATCATTTCTGTTTTAGTAAAACGAAGCGCGTTGTCCATAATATTATTTCTTGTTTATATTCTAATAATTGAGAAATTTATTCAATCGTTTTTACCTGAATCGATACAGTTATATACTCCGGAGAATACCTTTTCAGATTTGATCGGTTTTCCATGGAAGGGAATAGCGATGATGATGGGAGTGGAGATGAAAGAACTTGCGTTGTCTTTGGCTATAGGATTTACAGTGGCGTATAGCGCTTTGTTTTTGGGGTTGTCTTATTTGACTTTAAAACAGAGGGATTTGTAGAGACGGATAACTATCCGTCTTAAAAACAAGGATAACTATCCGTCTTAAAAAACAAAGATAACTATCCGTCTTCAAAACAAGGATATCCGTCTTCAGAGGCAGATAATTTATAGAGACAGATAATTATCTGTCTCTACAATTAATATTATTTAACAGAATCCATGTACTCAACCAGTTCAATAACTTTATTTGAATAACCCCACTCGTTGTCATACCATGCAACCACTTTAACAAAGTTAGGATTCAAGGAAATACCAGCATCTGCATCAAATATGGAAGTGCGGGAATCACCTAAAAAGTCTGTAGACACGACTGCGTCTTCAGTGTATCCTAATACACCTTTCAATTCGCCTTCAGAAGCTTGTTTCATTACTCTTTTAATGTCTTCGTAAGAAGCAGATTTTTCAAGCCTTACGGTCAAATCTACTACAGAAACGTCAGGAGTAGGAACCCTGAAAGACATACCTGTTAATTTACCATTTAAGGAAGGAATTACTTTTCCTACAGCTTTAGCAGCCCTGTAGAGGAAGGAATGATATTTTGAGCAGCGCCACGGCCACCTCTCCAGTCTTTGGCAGAAGGACCATCTACAGTTTTTTGTGTAGCAGTGGTAGCATGAACTGTAGTCATTAAGCCTTCTACAATGCCGAAATTATCATGAAGAACTTTAGCTAAAGGAGCTAAGCAGTTGGTGGTACAAGAAGCATTAGAAACAATAGCTTGATCGTTGGTATAGCTTTTATTATTTACACCCATTACAAACATTGGAGTATCGTCTTTGGAAGGTGCTGACATTACTACCTTTTTTGCTCCTGCCTGAATATGTTTTTGAGCTGTTTCCTTTGTCAGGAAAAGACCTGTAGATTCTACCACGTATTCAGCGCCTACTTCATTCCATTTTAGATTTGCAGGATCTTTTTCTGCGGTAACTCTTATGGATTGTCCGTTAACTACCAGTTTGCCATCTTTTACAGATACCTCACCCTTGAAAATCCCGTGAGTAGAATCGTACTTAAGCATGTAAGCCATGTAGTCTACATCGATTAAGTCATTAATACCCACTATCTCTATGTTAGGTTTGGTCATCGCAGCCCTGAAAACTAACCTGCCGATTCTACCGAAGCCGTTGATTCCAACTTTAATTTTAGCCATTTTAGAAAGAATTTTTTATTGTGTAATAATTTTAAAGCACAAACTTAATATTTTAGTTGAAATAATTTAAAGTAAAAAGGCAACCTATTGAAAAGGTTTGCATGAAAAAAATTAATTAACTGAAGTATTAAGACTAATATTTTATATTTTTTTTGGAAATTAAAAATCAGGTGCTACATTTGCACCACCAAAAATCAAACGGTGCTATCGTCTAGGGGTCAGGACACCAGGTTTTCATCCTGGTAACCGGGGTTCGATTCCCCGTAGCACTACTTAAAAGCCTTGAACTATCACGTTTCAAGGCTTTTTTCTTTTAGGGGGTGTTGATTAATTGATAAAATATTTTTTGAATTTTCTAGTACTGAAAAAGAATATTTACAGTTTTGGTAAAGGAAAGAGATGATTTTATATTTTTTGATGAGTTACTGACTCAATTCTTTTCCAACATGAGAATTAATGTTCAGTGGAATAATGCAGCGTACCTATGTCTCATGCACCTCCTCTACCCCATAAAATTCGTCACAGATTTTCCTGACCAATTTTTGAGAGAGACGCAACCAGAAAGCGGGAAATAATAAGTTCGATATATTATAAAAATGGGAGATTAGGAGATAAACCAATAAGGAATTCTTCGAAAATCTGGAAAATTCATGTTTTATCTATGTTGCAAAATATATAAAATTAGTTAGCCATAGTCAAAATTTTTTATAAATTGCTATATGTTCAAACATATGTACTTACCCTATGAAACTGAAAATTACTTTATTGCTGCTGTTTTTTGAAATCATGGCTGTTGAAGCACAGCAGCATATACTGCTTGAATATGGAGAAGCGAATGACTCCGGTGAGGGATTTTCTCTTTTTCCAGATCAGTACCGTGAGTTCATAGCCCACGACTTTGGCTTCGAAGACCGGTTTTTCTGGGAAGGCTTCCACACTCCGGCAACGGACATCCCCTATATCCTCCCGGGACCTGAAAACAGTTGGGGCGGAACAGGCCCTACAGCAGGGATCAGATCACATTTTTTAAATATTGGATTTGAAATTGACAAGTCAACCAACACCACTGGGCGATTGCTGATTGATCTAGTCGATACTGACTCTATCCATCCACCCTTGCTCAAGGTGACCATCAATGGCTCATCGTGGAAATTTAGGTTGAAAACAGGAACAGGCCTTGCCATAGAGCAGGGAATTGCCTCAAAGTCTGCAGAGCAACTGGTCGAAGTGGAAATTCCCGATGGATTACTCCGTGAGGGATTCAACCAGATTTCTTTGACTATTCTGGAAGGAGGGTGGATTGTATTTGACAATATTAAATTAACTACAGCTGCACCGCTGACTGTGCTTCCTGTAAAAGACCTGGTCGTTGAAAAAGTTCATGCCGCACAGTACGAAATCAATTATGAAGGGGAAAAAATCCAACCGCTACTTGTGGAAGTTTCCCATATTCAAAATGATCCGCTTCTCGAAGTCAAGCTGGATGGAGAAGCCGTCTTCAGTCAGGTCGTTGAAACAGGAAAATATGTGTTGGAAGTTCCCATGAAGGCATCTAAACATAATAAGACCAGTGATTATAAGGTGTTGGTGGACGGCAAAGTTTTAAAGGAAGGAAGGGTGGATAGGAACCCTCAAAAACCAAAGGGACTTGGCGAGTATGTCAATACCTTACTGGGAACAGCTCATTCCAGATGGATGATTGCACCTGGACCATGGATGCCATTCGGAATGGTGAAACTGAGTCCGGACAATCAGAATTCTGGGTGGCAGGCTGGTTATGATCCGAATTTTGAATCTATTGGCACATTCAGTCACATTCATGAATGGACCATGACCGGTTTGGGTACATTCCCCACTAGTGGAGATGAAATTCAGACACAAGTAGGAGACCAAAGTGATCCTGAATCCGGCTACCGTTCTCGTTTTAATAAAAAAACAGAAAAAGCAGGGTTGGGCCATTATCAGGTGCATCTGACCGATACTGATATTTTAGCGGATCTAACGGCCACCAATCGAGCCTCTTTTCAAAAGTATACTTATCAAAAAGGTAATTCTGGTAGGGTCATGATCGATTTAACCATTCCTTCAGAATATGGCTACCAAATAGAAAGATGTGAAATTACAAGAGTTTCTGCAAACAGAATTGAAGGCTTTAGCCATCAGCTGTCACCCAACGTCTGGTCTAAAGAGGGGGGAGCGGAGTATATAGTCCATTTTGTTATTGAATTCGACCAGCCATTTAATAAGTTTTCAACTTGGGAAAATGAAATTATAGCAGCGGCTAATCTGGTGGCTGTCAAACCCAAAAAAGCAGGTGCATTTGTGGAATTTGATCTAAAGAAATCCAATACTGTACAAATGAGGACCGGAATCTCTTACGTTAGTATAGCCAATGCTGCCGAAAACCTGCAGACAGAAATTTCAGACAAGTTTGGCTGGGATTTTCAGGCTGTAGTGGCGCACCATCAGCAGGTCTGGGAAGAGCTGCTCGGCAGGGTAAAGGTGAGTAGCCATGATGCCCGGGAAAAAGAAAGATTTTATACCAATATGTATAGAGCACTGGCCAGTAGGAACACCTTTAGTGACGTTGACGGAAGTTGGGTGGATGCCGAGGAAAAAGTTCAAAAATTTAAGGATCCAAACGATCTGGCATTGGGTTGTGATGCGTTTTGGAACACTTTCTGGAACCTGAACCAATTCTGGAATTTAGTCACACCAGAATGGTCAAATCAGTGGGTGAGATCACAGCTGGCCATGTATGACAATGCGGGTTGGTTGGCTAAGGGGCCTGCAGGAATGGAATATATCCCCGTGATGGTGGCCGAACATGAAATCCCCTTGATAGTGGGGGCATATCAGATGGGGATCAGGGATTTTGATGCAGAAAAAGCATTTGAAGCGGTGGTGAAAATGCAGACAACGCCAGCCGAAAAAGTAGGAGGCGGCTTGGCAGGAAACCGCGATTTGGAAACCTATCTGAAACATCAATATGTACCTTACGACAAGGGTAGATTCTCCAATTCTCTGGAGTACAGTTTTGATGACTGGACGGTGTCGCAGTTTGCGAAAGCATTGGGAAAAAAGGATGCGTATCAGATTTTTTCTGATAGGGGAACCTGGTGGAAGAATGTCATTGATCCGGAAACAGGCTATGCCAGAATGAAGGATTCTAAAGGCAATTGGTTGAAGGATTTTGATCCTTTCAAATCAGGTGCAAATCATCATTATGTAGAAGGGAATGCATGGCAACTGTCATTTTTCGTTCCGCAGGATGTTCCGGGATTGATAAAGACAATCGGCAGGCAAAAATTTCTTGATCGGCTGGAATGGGGTTTTGAAGAAAGTGATCGCTGGCGGTTCAACGGACCGAATGATCAGTATTGGGATTATCCTGTCGTGCAGGGCAACCAGCAGTCGATGCATTTTGCTTTCCTTTTCAACTATGCGGGAAAACCTTGGCTGACACAGAAGTGGAGTAGGGCAATTCTTGACCGCTACTATGGATATGAGGTCACTAATGCTTATTTGGGAGACGAAGATCAGGGACAAATGAGTGCCTGGTTTATTATGGCTTCACTGGGATTGTTTCAGGTAGATGGGGGGGCAAGGGTGGATCCTGTTTATGAAATAGGCAGTCCGGTTTTTGAAAAGATAGATATTGACCTCGGAAACAATTTTGGTCGTACCGGCACTTTTACCATCAGGGCCAAAAATACCAGCAGAAAGAACAAATATGTTCAAAAGGCATCGCTTAACGGAAGGTCATTAAATCAGTTTTGGTTTCCCGTAAGGGAAATTCTCCAAGGAGGAGAACTGGTATTGGAAATGGGGCCAGAACCTAATACAAAATGGGGTATAGCGCCAGTTCCTACAAAAAATTAGTTTCATGTTAAGGGTCAGTTCACAATGTGATAAATAATAAACCATAAAGCCATGGATATGTACAGACATTTTTTTTACTGGATTTTTCTAACCTTTCTGACGGCATGCCAATCCAATCCAAGGGAGAGTGGCGATTCTCAGCTTGCTCAACAAATCCTCCAAGACAGCACCTTTACATCTGTCAAGGCCAAGGCGCTGGAAGTAGTAGAATCCGGATTTAATGCAGGAGACGGATATGGTGAAGTTTGGATACGGGATTACAATACCTTTATAGATCTCTCCGCCCTCCGCCATGACAAGGAAGTCATCAAAGAGAATTTACGGGTATTTTTTAGACTTCAGGGTGCCGATGGAAATATTGTAGATGGCTTTATTCCCAAGGGAAAGGCAGTGCAGTCAGAAGGTGGATATACTTACATCCATACCGCGCTTGAAAGTCAATATGCCGGCCATAAAAATACTGTAGAAACCGACCAGGAATCTTCATTGGTTCAGGCCGTCTTTAAATATGTTCAAAAATCCGGGGACAACTTGTTTTTAGAGGAGAAAATCGGTGACATCACTGTGGTTGAGCGTCTGGAGATGGCAATGAGTTTCTTGATCGAGCACAGACTGGATTCCGCTCATGGATTGCTTTGGGGAGCTACTACTGCTGATTGGGGGGATGTGCAGCCGGAGCATGAGTGGGGCGTGTACTTGACAGATGATACCCATTATGCGATTGATATTTATGATAACGCCATGTTTTTGATCGCTTTGGATAACCTTATTGACATGCTGGATGGTGAGGGAAATAAATGGAAAGAAATCAGAAAGAAGATAGCAAATAATGCCATGGAACACCTTTGGGACCAGGACAATGAGAAGTTTATCCCTCATTTATATTTGGGAGAATCCCCCTTTCCACCGGAATTTGATGAAAATCAAATCTATTACCATGGCGGGACTGCTGTAGCCATACAAGCAGGATTACTCGATTCAGCGCAGGTGCGCAAATCGCTGGAAAAAATGCGGGCCAATGTAGAGGCTTCAGGTGCGGCAAGTATCGGGCTCACGCTTTATCCACCCTATCCGGCAGGTTATTTTAAAAACGAGGGAATGTATCCTTACGGCTATCAAAATGGTGGGGATTGGACTTGGTTTGGTGCACGGATGGTGTTGGCGCTGGTGGATCGGGGAATGATACAGGAAGCTTATCAGGAACTCCGCCCTATGGTGGAAAGAGTAGTGGCAAATGACGGTTTTTACGAATGGTATACCGTGGACAACAAGCCTACCGGTTCAGGTACCTTCAGAGGTTCAGCAGGTGTCTTGTACGACGCAATTCTTGCGTTGGAAGCATGGGCAGCAAAGGTTGAAACCCAAACAACTGATAAACCTAAATAGAATGACTATATAATGCTATACACGGAAGTGGACATTCGTCATCTGACCTCTTGTTTATATGGCAGTATGAGCCCAAAGACTGCTTTAGGAATCGGAAACTACGTTGGAGGGTAAATCCAAATGAAGTCTGACAACCATCATATATGAATTGACTGCCGTTATTAATTTCTTTACTCTTCTTTCTTTTTAAGTAGATTTTTAAAGTTAACTTTTGACTTTATAAACTCTACGGCACTTTTATTAAGCACTTCCAACCTCCCCAAATTCTCTTCCACACTTATGATGTTTTACGAGTAAAGAACAACTAATACTATTTGAGGTAATGGTTTAAAAATGAATGAGTGTAAACTAACATTGTGTGCTATTGCCAAAAGTAATGTACCCTACCGTTCCATGTAAAACCCGTGGTATTTTATAAGATGTAAATTTCTTTTCTTTTGTCGCTGTAATATCTATTAAAAATTACATATATAAAGAAAGTACAGCGTGTAGACAGGTGGTTTGCCCATTCTTGCTGCTGGTTTTAAATTGCTCTTGCATATAACCAAATAGTTAGCTAGGTTAACATTATGAAAAGAAATGATGTTCTTTTGATTGTGAATTTTATTTTTCTGTTTTTTGAATTAGCTCTTTTTCTAATTATTAACTATGATGATGCTGGAAATATGAAAATGGCAATTGTCGGTGCAACAATCAGAAGCTTTTTTATTCTGCTATACATTACTTTCTTTGCTTATTTCCTTAATTTACTTTTTAGCAGATTATCAGTTATTTATACTCTATTAATTTCTTATACCATTACATATTTTCTATGTTGTCTGACAGCAGGAATTATTAAGGGAGGGCCAGAACCGATTTGGCAAAAGACATTATTTGTAATTACAGATTTGCAAGCTTTGAAAACTTTTAGCCTTTCTTATTTTATAGCATTTGTATTAGTATTAACAGGATTTAAAATGTTTTTTAAGAAACAGATTAATTAAAGTATCTTCAGAAGAACAAATTACAACAATAATTACTTTTTTTCCCCTATTATCTCCACAAGAAATCAGCTCTAACATTCCTTTCATTGATTAGTACCAGTATTTATGTTTTATGATAGAAACGCTATTTCCGAGTAAGAACTTTTGGACAATTTTGGGGCTTTATAAACCCTAAAAAGAAGAGGATGTCCAAAAGTCTCCCCGAATTTATTTTCGGGATCTTTACGTCATTAAGATGCTGAAATAAATTCAGCAATACGCAAAGAAAATACTTTTTGTACACCCTCAATCTTTTGCCCATCCATGCTTTTCCGGGCAGCTTTTATTAACTTATCAGTCTTACTTATTTATTTCCATCCACCTCCTAGTGCTTGGTAAAGATTGACCATTACATTCAATTGCTCCTTTTTGGTTTCAATAAGTTCAAATTTTGATTCCAAGGCGTCACGTTGAGTCAGTAGTACCTCCATATAGTCCGCTCGGGCAGATTTGAAAAGGCTGTTTGAAATAGTGATCGACTGTGTGAGCGCTTCCACCTGCTTTGCCTTCAAATCGTAGCTATTTTTCAGGTTACTGATATTTGACAGTTGATTGGCCACTTCAATATACGCGTTTAAAATGGTACGTTCGTAATCATAAATGGCCTGTATCTGCTTTGCGTTAGCACTATAATAAGTTGCCTTTATCGCATTCCGGTTGATCAATGGCGCAGTTAGATCTCCGGCTAAAGAATAAAGCAATGACTCTGGTGTCTTTAAGAAATAGGCCGGTTTAAATGCCTGAAAACCAACACCGGCAGA
>Ga0196965_1000422_pt1 | contig 25920 bp, 15 predicted proteins | sample S1_20metaG_FD_148668 | JGI IMG/M metagenome (GOLD analysis project Ga0196965, IMG submission 148668) | Soil microbial communities from Anza Borrego desert, Southern California, United States - S1_20 | ecosystem: Environmental > Terrestrial > Soil > Desert | place: USA: California | collected... | reverse complement strand
ACGACTGAAAAATGGCACGCGGTTGAATGTCGGGCAGATTCGCCATCCGGACATAAACTTCAGCTGCCGACCTGTAGACACGAGCCTCATAGAGCGAGTCTGCCTTACTTTTGATCAGTGCCCACTCCTGCGCGTTGCATTGTGTAGCGATCAGGAATAAAATAATAACGGCGATTCGCATGAGATGAAAATGTCAATACAAATGAATGTAATCTTCGACTTATATGTGCCATCCTGTGCTACCGCTTAAATAATTGAGTAGCTGAATATCAAAATAAACGGACTGGCTGAGCAGTTACACTAAGGAAACATAACGTAAATTTCGTGGGTAATAAACCTGGCTCCTAAAACACACTATTACATTGAGATGAATAGCACCGAACTTCCGAAATCTTCACCCGAGTGTGAGATCGTCACCACACGTGTTTTCAATGCGCCACGAAAGCTTGTTTATAAATCATGGACCGACCCGGTTCATTTAAAAGTCTGGTGGGGGCCCAAAGGGTTTACCAATACATTTAATCTATTCGATCTCCGCGAAGGCGGGCGGTGGAGTTTTGTCATGCACGGTCCCGATAAAGGCAACTATGTAAATGAGGTGACGTTCGTCGTCGTGCGCGAACCGGAACTACTGATTTGGGATCGGCAATCGAAACCTCATTTTATGGTGGAAGTAACTTTCGAGGAGATCTCAGAAAACGAAACCCGCGTTGTGTTCAAACAGAAATTCAAAACCAGAGAAGAATGCGACAAACTTCGAAAGTACGTTCCTGAAAAGAATGAAGAGAACATGGATAGACTGGAAGAGGAACAGAGCCGAATGATAAATCGCCCTTGATTCAACGAAAGCGATGTACTTTGAAAGCACTCATGACTATTATAACGTACCGGCTGTACGCAAGATCTGAATAATGAACACCGCCTGTTCTTTTCCGGACATCAAAGGTTGAGAATACGCATGAATTTCAGGAAAAACATTTCTGGCACAGAAAGTGACTAGGGAAACAGGTGTCACTTTTTTTTAAACCTGAACCGATTTTATGCTCATTCAGAACTACGTCAAGACCGCCGCGCGCAACCTCAAGCGGAATAGATTTTTCACCCTGTTAAATGTCTTCTGCCTGGCACTTGGTATGTCGATCAGCCTGCTGTTTGTCGCCTTGCTCGCGTTCCTCTTTCGCTTTGAGGATTTCCATGAAAACAGAGATCGTATTTACAGAGTAACAACGCACGTAGAGGACAACGAAGAAAATCCTGACTACGCCTCGGCGCCCGCAGCAATTGCGCAAAAACTACGAGAGAATATTGCCGGGATAGAAACCGTTGTACCTATTCAAACAGCAATGGCTTCCGAGGTTATCTTTAATGAAAAACATACGCCTGTTTATAGCTATTTTACAGGCCCCGAATTCTTGCAGGTTTTCAATTTCCCGCTCATTAAGGGAAACACGGCGTCTGCACTCGCTAGTCCGAACAGCGTTGTAATCACTGAATCAGAAGCAAAAAATATATTCGGAAGCAAGGATCCTATTGGGGAGTTTGTACAAATTGAGCCGTACGGCGATCTCCAGGTTACTGGCGTTCTTCAAGACATCCCGAAGAATAGCCACATGATCTTCGATGTTTTAGTCTCATACTCAACATTGGCTTCACATGAAGGAACGGCATTTATTGAGAATGAGGAAAGCTGGACAAAATTCTTCAACTCATACGTTTACGTATTACTTTCTGGGCACCAGGACCCGACGGATGTTGAACATACTCTCAATAAGCTTACAAAGGAAAAATACCCCGATCCCAAGAAATACGCCGCGTCATTCGAGTTGCAGCCCCTTACCGAGATCGTTCCTGGTAATGCACTGGACAATCCGATCGGCAGACAATGGCCTTCTTTAGGATTGATGCTTATCGGGTTGACCACCATGATCATCCTCATCCCGGCATGTGCAAACTATGTCCACCTGTCGATTTCGCAATCTTTAAAACGTATGAAAGAAATTGGTGTCAGGAAAGTGATGGGCGGACAAAAGAAACAGATATTCTTCCAGTTCGTAATGGAATCAATGTTGACCATGCTTCTTGCACTCGCCCTCTCAGGTGTCATGTTTGAAGCTATAAGGAATGAATTTCTGAAAATCATCGGATCCGAAACCACAGACCTGACTGCGACTTTCCCGACAATCATTTACTTTATCTTATTTGCGCTTCTGGTGGGGATGGTTGCCGGTGTGAGCCCTGCATTGTATTTCTCAAAGATCAATCCTGTGAGGGCGTTGAAAGGCAAACCAGAGCAAACAAGAATGGGAGGAAGAATTACCGTAAGAAAAGTAATGATCACGCTTCAGTTCATTTTATCACTAGGCTTCATTACATCTGTCGTAATCATGCTTCAACAGTATCGATATTCGGTTAATTATGATTTCGGTTTTGAACAGCAAAACATTCTTGATGTCGAGTTGAAGAACGTTGATCCGAAAATATTCAAGAACGAATACGGTAAACTTTCTTCAATTGAAACGATTTCGATGTCTTCGCATATTCTTGGGCTGGAGTATAATTCAGCCAACTACATAAGAGCAATTGGCGGCTCGGATTCTATCGAGTCGGCGGTGATTGCGATTGATGAAAGTTTTATCGGAAACCTCCGTTTAAAACTTTTGGCGGGAAAGCAGTTTACGGAGAATGCCGCGGAAAATGCCCAGTTCATTATTGTGAATGAAGAGCTTGTGAAGAAACTGGAAATCGAAGATATCCACGCTGCGATTGGGAAGGTAGTCGTTCTGCCAGGTGGTAAAGCGGTGCACATTGGTGGCGTTGTGAAAAACTTTAACTACGCAATGCTTACCGAGCCCATCGGAGGCCTCTATTTTGAATATGATCCGCAACAATTCCGGTATGCGAATATGAAAATGATGTCGCATGAAAATGTGCGCGATATCGCCGCGCTCGAAGCACTTTGGAAAAAAATTGGTGGGGATGATAAATTTACTGCTCAATATTTTTCTGAAGAGGTAGCTGACGCATATAGCTTCTATTTTGAGATGATTAAGATCTGGGGGTACTTAGGTCTGCTTGCAATCACTGTTTCCTGCCTTGGGCTGTTAGGAACTGTGGTATTTACGATAAAGAATCGCATCAAGGAAGTGAGTATCCGCAAAGTCGTCGGTGCGTCCACTGAAAAACTTGTCATAATGTTGTCGAAGGAGTTTGTTATTTTATTGGTTGTTGCAAGTGTTATTACTTTGCCGCTTGTGTACATTGGTTTCAGGGACTGGCTACTTCCAAGCATTCAACAACAAAATGTGGAAATAGGATTTCTGGAGATTGGTGTTAGTCTGCTGATCATGTCTGCCCTGGGCTTATCGACTATTTTATCGCAAACAATAAAAGCGGCGAACGCCAACCCGGTGGATAACCTGAAAGTAGAGTAATGACCGATGCCCGTCGGAACGCTCCTACTTACTGCGACAACTGTCGTACGTGGGCGGTTGCAAGACACCACGATTTGTGATGTTAGAAGTTTGCCTTCAATGACTTCGCTATTCCACCGGATGAAATCGCGGACTTTTACATCTTTTAACCCTGGCCCCTCACACCGCGCCAGACGCGCTCGACAAGCATGTTGATCGTTGCATTCCAGATTGGTTTGCCGGCATCTCCCCGATCCCATACACCTTTGTGTTGATCATCCATATTAATCGTGGACTGGATCTGTTCGAGCGTCATGCCCTTTTCTATCATCGCTTCAACACGGAGCTTCGTTGCTTCCAGCAAGCCCCGCATTTGCCGGGTGTACTGGTGATCGGGAAGCACTGGTCCGTGACCAGGTACTATTGCATTGACGGGTTGCGCCTCTAGTTGTTTTAAGACGTTGATCCAGGGGATCGGCCAGCAGTTGGAAGTATACGGTCGTGGTCCCTGTACGAGGATGTCACCGGTAAACAAAATCTTTTCTTTAGGTAGAAAGATGGCAACATCGTTTGGGCTATTGGCAGGGCCCATGTTTTTTAAGACTATCTGTCTTTTGCCAAGATCTATTTTTAGTTCTGCGTCGAATACCTGATTGGGCGGCACGACCGTCAATCCCTCAAGTTCGCTTAATTCATTCTTACGCCACATAATGATGGTATCCATTGACCCCTTCTCTTCGTCGGTAAATTCTTTCCCGGATTTGTCTTTTCCGCTAGAACGGGTAGCCTCCAGTTGTTGAAGGGATTTCCGCTTATTGGAACTTTGTGCAGTTACACTACGAGACCACCAGTAGCCGTTCAGTTCAATGAACCGGCGCGTGTTTCGTTCGCTGATGATCTTGATATCTGGGAACGCCTCCAGGTATGCAATTGTGCCGTTGTTGTGATCAAAATGCCAGTGCGTAAATACAAGATGTGTAATCGGCTTGTCCGTTATCCGCCGAATCAGTTTGATGTCTGCGCGTGATCTTGAGGGCAGATAGTTGGCATCAATTACCATTACGCCTTTTGTTCCGACAACCACTCCCGAATTCCCATGTGGCCACTCGTCTGTCGCCGGATCGTGTATGATTGCATAAACACCATCATGTACCTTTCTCATTCTGGCGGTGCTGTCTTCCACGACAATGGGGAACTGTTCCGCTGCTGGCCGATCCTGCGCGTAGTTCCAGGTGAAGGACGCCAGGAATAATAACACTACGTAATACATTTTATGAATGCTCATATTAATCGCTACTGATTTGCGAGGAAGTTGGAGTGCATACAATCTCATCAAACATTGCGGGAGCAAGTTGACAAGATTTGCTGAGTAACAAGTATGCATAAAATGCTTTCTTCCTGTAGATCTAATTCCGCATCCGTGTCAGCCCCTGCAGACAGTACTCATCGACCATCTGCCGTTCACCTTACGCCTGCAACACTGCGTGTGTGATCAATATTTTTGAAAGAATTTTCTTTTAGGAGAATGATATTTGCGTTGTGCCCGGAAATGAAGGAGCCAAATGGAATTCTGTCTGTCGTATTGGTATGAATGAATTTCGCCGGATTGATCGTGGCAGTTACTAACGCTTCCGCTGGCGACAGGCCAATATGGATCCTTTTTCATCAGGTAGGTATGCAGGAAATGCGGTTTTTGCACATACCTCACTCGGGGTGAATTCATGTATTGCGAGTGAACTGAAACCAAATAGGCATTTTTCGCATACGCTCTCATTAATCAGGCGATTTAACTTCAGGGCGAACGCAGTTGCATTTATGTTAAGTGCTTATACGAAGAATATGAGAAGTATTTTCATAATAGTGACTGAACGTTTGTTGAAATCATTGAAAGATTGTTGCCAACGGAACGGTTATCCTTCAGATGTACCGTTGTCTGGGCGCGTGTTTTCGTAAACCATAAAAACAATTCGAGTCTCATGCTCACAAATTATATACGATTCTTCTTTCGGCTACTGCGGAGAAATTCGATCTATTATCTCATTAATGTAGGGGGACTCGCAGTCGGCATAACCGGGTTCCTCGTCGTCCTGATTTACTGTTCGTTCGAATTGTCCTTCGACGATTTTCATCAGAACAAAGAGCGGATCGTTCGCGTTGTCGGAAAATCGGCTCGTACTCCCATCCCACTTGCAGCCGCAATGATCACGGAGACATCCGGCATCGAAACAGCCTCCCGCGTCATCTATTCGCATTCCGGCCTGGTGCTTATTGATTCCGCAGGAAACGCCCATGAAGAAAAAGGATTTTCGGTCGACTCTACATTTTTTGATGTATTCTCATTTCCATTCCTGTACGGAACATCATCCGCGCTCGACCATCCGAAAAACATCGTTGTCACCGAACGCTTTGCGCTGAAAGTTTTTGGTAAGCGCGATGTAGTCGGGACTTTTATGAAAATTGACGGAATGCCGGCTGCCGATGCGGATTATAGAATTTCAGCTGTCATTGAGACTCCTCCAATAAACAGCCAATTCGACTTTGATATTCTTACCAGATATTCGCCGCATTCAAACCTTGACAATTGGGGAAATAACCTTGTCTATACCTACGCGTTGATGAAAAAAGGCGCGAATAAGATGGAGGTCGAATCTAACATCCGGGATCTGTTTCGAAAGAAGACGCAACGCAATGAAGATGACATCAACGTCATTGAGCTTCAATCGCTCGCCGACCAACATTTCGATTCGTCACGAAGTTTTGATTTTGGACCGCATACAAGCAGCGCCGGCGTTTACATGCTAATGTGCGTGGCTGTACTTATCTTATCAATCGCATGTATCAATTTTGTCAATCTTTCAACCGCGAGGGCAGCGGATCGTCGGAAGGAAGTAGGGATGAAAAAAATCAACGGTGCAACGCGGCAGCAGCTGATATTTCAGTTCTTATTTGAATCACTGCTCGTAAGCCTATTTGGATTCCTGGCCGCGTGCGCATTATTCTACTTCATCATACCGGTGGCTCAGACACTAACTGGTCTCGATCTGATAAACGCGCTGAACTTGATGGAGTGGCCGATGCTTTCATTTTTGATAGCCTTGCCAGTAGCCATTGGTCTGCTATCCGGGATCTATCCGGCGCTGCTTGTTTCGTCATTTGATTCTGTTCATCAACTCAAGGATAATACCGGCATATTTAAGACCACTACGATCAGGAAAATATTGGTAGGTATCCAATTTGGCATAACCGCGTTTCTTTTCATTGGCACACTAACCATCCTCCATCAGTTCAACTTTATTAACGCAAAGGACCTTGGTTTCGATGATGACCAGGTTGTGGTGCTCAATATCGGATTTCCGGGCCTGGGCGATAGAATCGAAGCAATCAGAAATGATCTCGAGAAAAATCCTGATATCCTAAGTGTTTCTGCCGCGCTCACGGTACCCGGAGACCTTACGTACACCATGCCTTATTCGATATACGACACACTTGCCGACGTTGAGCATCGGCTCAGTTGGGCGGGTCTCTATGTCGATCCCGAATTTGTTACGAACATGGACATCAGAATAAAGCAAGGTCGCTCGTTCTCCACAGGAAAGTCTTCCGATACACTTAATTTTTTGCTGAATGAAACCGCCGTTGCGTTCATGATAAATAAATACGGAGACCAATGGTTGGATCCGGTAGGAAAAACGCTGAACTACTTCCGCTCCGACAACACTGGCTATCACCTGGCAAAAAAAGGAATGGTTATCGGTGTGGTAAATGACTTTAACTATTACTCTCTGCATCAGAAGGTCGATCCGCTAGCAATACAGGTGGACTACAGGTTGTTCTTTAAACTCCTGGTAAAAGTCAATCCATCGAACATAGCCAGTACGTTGCAATATCTTGAAGCGACGTGGAAACAGCATGGGATTACAAAGCCGTTCAACTACGTTTTCCTGGATAAACACTTCGGCATGGCCTATGAGAAAGAAGAGAAATTCAAACAGATTTTCTTTGCCTTTTCTGTGTTGTCGATTCTCATATCGGCGTGCGGCCTCTATGGACTGGTGCTTTTTGCGGCTGAAAAGAGGATCAGGGAAATGTCAATCCGTAAAGTGCTTGGCGCGAATGCTGTGAGTATCATCGTACTTTTCATAAAAGAATTCATCACACCTGTCATCCTATCCTTTATTATCGTTGGGCCATTTGCGTGGTGGGCAATGAGCAGATGGCTTGAGCAATTCGCATACAGAGTACCATTGGAGTTCCGTATTTTTCTGGTTGCGGCAATGATTACATTCTCGCTCGCATTTATCACAATCTTATTCCGAACGATGGGAATTGTGCGTTCAAACCCATGCAAATCTTTAAAGCAGAATTAAGCTGATCGTGTTAAAATGATTTCCGGTACCAACACATACTGTTGTTCGATTTACATTGTCTTACATTAAAATAAATTCAACCAACTTTTAGTCGTCGTCTTTTTTATGTTCTCAAGCCTGTCCAGTGTTCGCACGCGGACAACAATCTCTGAAATCGATCAGCGAGAATGTCAATAACGAGCCATTCCTGCACGCCGACCTCGATGGTACGCAAATTGCGAATGAAGAGCCATGAGAAGTTCCGATTGTCCGTATTGTGGCCTTGCAGAAAAAAGAGGAGATCTGTATTGTTCGAAGCACGATACAGACATGCGTCAGCTTAAAAGCGGAATCTTCTTCATAAACACGAAGCATTTCGAACTTTGTGATCCGCACGTTACTCGTTTCTCGCTTAATTTTAATCTCGACAGTTCACAAAGCTATTTCATCGAGTCCAGAAAGCATACAGTTGATCCTGGGCGATATCTGATCATAAACGAAGGGCAGCAGTTTCGCACATCTGCGGCTTCTGAAGTTTCATCGCGTATGCTAACGATCGCGTACGAAGTAGGGCTGCCTTCAAAAATGTATTCAACATTGACATCAAAACATGAAGCTTTAGTCGACGACCCTACGTCAGCAGCGCAAGAACTTTATGTCTTTGATAAAACCCAACAACTCAGCATGTCATTAATGGCAAAGGCCGTTTCACTTTGCAATTCACGAAATGAACATACTGGAATTGATCTTGGAAATGATCTCGAAGATTTGCTTGAAGATGTTCTGATCTCGCTCATTCCAGTTCAAAAACAAATGCTTGCGTTGACAAAAGTTCGGGTCAGCACAAGAAAGGAATTGTTTAAAAGGCTACACTGGGTACGTGAGTACATAGAATCAAATTATCAATACCCGCTCACCATCGGTGAACTGGCGAATATCGCATGCCTCTCCCAGTTTCATTTTAAAAGAGTCTTTAAAGACGCGTTTAACCAGCCACCTTATCAATATATCAAGTCATTAAGATTATCGAAAGCGAAGGAGCTGTTGTCTACGGGGCTTTCCGTAAAAGAAACATGCCTGGCTGTCGGGTGGGACGATCCATCATCCTTTGTAAGACTTTTCAGACAAACCTTCAACATCACGCCGAGCAGGTACAAACTGCAGCAATTTCCAAAGCTGTAGCATGCTTTTCTATCTTTCTATTAGTTCGACTGATCAGTAATACCTTCCGTGTATTCCTTTCCTTACCGTTCCGGGAGAATGCAGCCTCCTTATAAACAGTGTCCGGGCTCCTTACTCACCCGCCGATTTAAAAAAACGTATTAGCTTTGTGCGCCTGACTAATTTTTCTGAATGGACACACGCTGGATATCCCTGACGCTTTTTACATTCCTTATTAATATTTCATATGCGCAAAAACTGATTAGCACAATTAAGCTTCGCGGCAATGCTGTCAAGGATATGCAGGCGTTTGCTATGGGCGATTCTCTTTTTGTATCCTTTTTGGACTCGTACCCCAGCTTTCATACGCTTCTGGTGCTTCCCGATGGGAGTCAAAAGGTTTTGCCAGTGCCCGAATTATATGGAAAAATTCTGCTTTCGGCTAAGAAGGCTGGGGACAGTGTTCAGTTTTCCTATTTAGAAGATAAAGGGAAAACGGTTGTATTGAAAATCACAGCCGTACATGGCATTACAGGAAAGAGGCATACCCGATCAGAATTCCTAACGCTGCCTGATAATCTTATCGGATCCTTTTTTCAAAAATATCTCTACTTATTCCGGCTGCAACGAGAAGACTATTCGTTACGCGTGAGCAAGTTGGACGGCACAATGGTTATAGATGAGAACGTTTACAAGGTTGGAAAGAACGTTTATGAAAAACTCACAAGTGATGTGGCATTCATTACAAATTTCAGCCACATCACCCCATCTCAAGCTGAATCGCGTACGAAAGTTTATGTGTTTGAAAAGGAAATTGCTATTTGCATTGACAATGTTTTTGAGTCTAACACGACCCTTACTCGCATTGATCGCATATCAGGTGACATTTCTACCACGGTTATTCCTGAATACACGAATACGTCATTTCGTTCAGCGCTTTGCAACGACTTGCTATACCGGATCTGGAGAAAAAAAGGTATTTCAATGGCAATCTATGATGGAGCCCGGGTAGTTGATTCAATTTCGATTAACAAGGCAACATCTTTCAGCAGCAAGAAAAGTTTTATGAGGAATGATGCTTCTAATCTTGTTTTGGATAATAGAACCGTCTGGGATGCTATTAGTAACGTTGGGAGCGTTTTCATCTCTCCTGTTCCTATCGATTCAGGATCGACGTTCATTCAAATCGGGACACATAAAGCGATTTCAAAAGGGACGCCAATTTTATTCGGAGGCATCCCGTCTGTTATGGTTGCCTCGATCTTTTTGCGCACATTGACAAATTCAATTGTCAAAGACGCCGGTATCGACCATTATTTTTATCTCTCACGAAATGCCGGAAAGGAATTTACCTACACAGACAGCCCGACCACTGTTCAGCAATCAATAGACAAGTACGAATTATTTGACTTCGGAAATCCCAGGAATTATTCCTTTAAAGGATATCTCACAGGCGTTGATCGTGTTTTCGGCTTTTACATTGTTAAAAAGTCGGACGTAGGAGAGCTGCTTATCGTAAAGTTCTAGAAGTTTCTTTCAATCCACCCATTGCCAACACTTTCCTGAATTCCTTTTCTTTTACTCTACCCACTGATAACCGAGACAGCCGGACAAGATCCATGTCTTCCAACATCGGCTCCGCTTTTACCTGTGCCAAAGTTACTGGCTTAGGGATCGCCGTCAACGGTTTAAGATCAACAACAACCCAGTTCGGATCAATGGTTGTTGGATCCTGATAGCTTTCCTTCACCACTTCGGCAATACCAACAATGGCTAGTCCTTCATTGCTGTGATAAAAAAGCACACGATCGCCCTTTTTCATCGCTCTTAAATTATTGCGAGCGCCATAATTCCGCACGCCATCCCAAAAGGTTACCCCGTCTTTGATAAATTGATCCCAACTATATTTAAATGGTTCCGATTTCACCAGCCAGTAGCTCATATATAATTTGATTCAGCGGCGAAGGTAAAAAAATATGTGTTATTGGATCTTACAGCAGACTCGGATGGATCATCTACCCAAACCCATTACTCTATTGTCATTTAATCCCAGTGTATTTGATGCAACTCCAGTTCGGCCAGGAGAACGTTACCACTCGCAACCAACATATCTCATGGAAAGTCTCAATGAAAAATAAAGATCGGGATTTGTGCATGGAGAAAATGTAGACTCCACCAGACCTCAATACCATCACCATATAACGTTTCGCTGGACACCGGCTTTTTAAGTGAGAACCAAATAAAAGTTTGATATCATCAACGAACACAAAAAAATATGTACACTTCTTTATAAATACTTTAGGAATATTTCACTGTTTCTATATCTTCGCGCCCGATTCATTAACCTAAACAAAACCTTAAATGAAGAAAATTCTATCCTACCTCGCGGCAGGCTCACTGTTTTTTGGTGCCTGTTCAGATCAAGATCTAATCGAAAAAGAAGAAGTAGTACCAACATCACCATCGGCCGAAGTGTATTCAAGAATGTGCGCGACCATGGAAGTACTCGAAGCACAACTGGCTGCCAACCCTGGTTTACAGGATCGTATGATGGCCATTGAAAACCACACTTCAAGAGCTATTGCAAGCGGAAGATTGAACGCACAAGGAAAAATTGAAATTCCTGTTGTTGTGAATGTTATCTACAGAACAACTGCTGAAAACATTTCTGATGCACAGATTCAATCTCAGATCGACGTCCTTAACGAGGACTTCAATGCGACAAACGCGGATGTTACACTTACCCCGTCGATGTTCCAGGGCGCTGTTGCAGACATGGATCTTCAATTCGTGCTTGTTGGAATCAATCGCAAAAAATCCACAAAGAAGAGTTGGGGAACTAACGATGCGATGAAGAAGTCAAGCCAGGGTGGAATTAACCCTACTAACCCTACTGAATACCTGAACATCTGGGTAGTAAATAAAATGACTTCTGGCCGTAGCACAATTCTTGGCTACGCACAATTCCCTGGTGGAAGCCCATCAACTGACGGTGTTGTAATCGGGTACAACTTCTTCGGAAGAACCGGTACATTGTCTGCACCTTTCAACAAAGGAAGAACAGCTACACACGAAGTTGGCCACTGGCTGAACCTTCGCCACATCTGGGGTGACGCAACTTGCGGCAATGACTTCGTAAGCGACACACCAAGCCACAATGCTTATAACTACGGATGTCCTTCATTCCCGCATTACAGCACTTGCGCAGGTTCACCTGTTGAAATGACAATGAACTATATGGACTATGTTGATGACGCTTGTATGTATATGTTTACAGCAGGTCAGAAACAGCGCACTGCAGCGATCTTCGCTTCTGGCGGACCACGTGCGTCATTCGCTGATTAATCTTAACCTTACAAATAATGAAAGCTGCGCATCACTGCGCAGCTTTTTTTTATCTCTCCACTAACAGGACTGCTTCTCTCCTTCTAAGCTGCCGCAGGATCTTCCTTCACCGGATGCGTGAATAAAATCACCCCGAATAAAACAGCGAACAAAACATACAAGCCAATAAATACTAAGGCTGGCCACTGACCTGTCGACCACTGATCAGACTTCACCAGCGCCAGCGCAGCAGTAACAAAATGCGTTACGTTACCAATTGCGATCGGCCGACCATAAATGCCGCCGATTAGATTAGCGCGTGCCGTCCAGTTGATCATACCGAAAGCAAAATACAGTGCACCGATTACCTGAAGCATCAGGTTGATTCGTTTATCTATTGATAAATTCATCCAGCGCACCATTTCATCAGGCGCGAATGTTAAAAAAATTCCTGCGGCTATCATGAGTATCGCACTGGCCGACATCACTAAACGGGTGTTAATCATCGCGTAAATTTTATTTTTACTAGCAATATAGATAATTACCCCTCTCGGTGTTGTCACTCCCCTGTAACTAACCTGGCATCAAATACCCTTCTCTTACAATGGCACGTTTACCGTTACACGCATGAATGTTGCAGGGACGAGCGTGCGGTCTGGCGTTGGACTCGTATTTTGTGCTTTTAATAAATTCTCTAATTCAAGCTGAAGATCATCGGCTCTGCCAGCCTTCTCTGCAGAATCAAATGCATTCATCGTCGGTCCGTAGTAGTTTCTGAATTCCTGAACGAAAGCTTCCGGTGTTCCGGCATAATCAAAAACGTAAGTATCACGGAAGAAAGAAATATTCTGCGATGGAATTCCGGCAGCCCCAAACCTTTCAATTACCTGCGATGCAATACCCCACTGCATCGGACTAACAAACCCGTCCGGTGGTGGAGGCATGTAGGCTGAGGTGATCCTCAGAACCTGTGATACCATCGTAGGATCGCCGGGGATCCAGTTGCCCATCACGATCTTGCCGCCCCTCTTTGCAACGCGCACCATTTCGCGTGCTACCTCAAAAGGTTTAGGTGCGAACATTGCCCCGAAAATACTCACGACTACATCAAAAGAATTATCAGGAAGCTGATTTAAATCACACGCATCACCGTGCTGAAACGTAATGTTAGATAATCCCTCCCCCAGCGCGCGTTTCTTACCGGCTTCCACAAGGTTTCTGGCAATGTCAACGCCAAAAACTTTCGCTCCTGTTCTTGCGGATGGTATGGCAGTGGTTCCATCACCACATCCCAGATCAAGTACGACGTGGTTCTTTGTAATACCGAGTTGACTGATCAGCGCTTCTCCGCTTTTGCGCATGCTTTCTGCTATGCGCGTGAAATCACCTTTTTCCCATAGTGCCTGGTTAGGGCTCATTGTTGCTATCATTTCTGTTTAATTTATGTGAAACTTATTTTACTGAATTGATGATCACTAAAGACTGACTCCATCCCTGAGTAATTGGATAATGATTACTACCATGATCACAACCCCCATTAATAGAGTCATGATCCGTTTTGGTTTTGGAGCCCTTGTGTGATGCGGTAATGCGTTCGATGTCTTGTTTCTGTCGCTCATGATGTGGTTAATGAACGGCAAAACTATGACGCGGGCTGCTTCTTGTGGTTGCAAAAAACGACCAATAACATGTTATTATGTATCCTGCTCTCCGGAGTATTGAAATTCCGGCAAATTCATTGTGGATTGGCACACCATGACATGATCATGGAACAAAGACACAAATCATAATTGCTAATGGCCAGAGGTTAGCTATCTAACTCGACGGTCTGTTTAGCATGCTGTGTCTCGTAACCGGATGGCGACACGCCGAAATGCTTTTTAAACGCTTTGGAAAAATGAGCGTAATCCTCAAAACCCACAAGCAAAGCGATCTGTGAAATAGTGTCAACCTTATTAATGATCAACTTGCCCGCTCTGCGCAAACGAATACTGCGAATCAACTCACTGGGAGGAAATCCTGTAATGGATTTTATCTTTCGATGCAGGTTTGTGCGGCTCATATTCATTTCCGCAGCCATCATCTCTACGCCGAATTGCGGATCGTTCATGTTAACCTCAACAACGGCGATTGCCTGTTTCAGTAACTTCTGATCGTGCGATTCAAGTGTTTCCCCCGCCTGATCTGTAAGCCATACCTTGTATCTGTCAGTTGTTTGTTTTTGCTGTTGCGTGAGGTAATCGATCTCAAGGTTGAGCATCTCACGGTTCTTCCTGAAGCGGTAACGCTGCAATGCGTAGATACTCCCTGAAAGGATTGTAATAAAAATGACGAGCACAACAAGCAGGTTATTCCATAAGGTGGTTATGCGCGCCTCCTTTTCAAGAATCTGCATATGCTGTTCTTTGATTGCAGCCGCGTGTTTTGCTTCAAGCTCAACAATTTGACGGATCTTTGAAGAGTTTAACAGACTGTCGCGCACGGCATAATATCGCCGGAGATATTTTACCGCCTGATCTCCCCGTCCCTGCGTCACTTCAATATCGACAAGTCCAGCATACGCGTAGCGAATTGTACGACGCAGCCCGAGCTCGCGCGCTAATACGAGAGCCGACTGCAAATGGCTCTCTGCTCTTTCAATATCATTTCGCTGCAGTAGTGCATGACCGATTATCGCAGTGATCGATGCCTCTGTTATCCTGTTACTCGTTTCCTTTGCAAGAGCCAGCGCTTCGTTAAAATACCTGAATGCCTTTGCTGGATCTTCTTTTGCGTAACATTCGCCGATGTTGGAAATAATTCTCGGAAAATGAAGGGCTGCAACACCGCGCTTCTTCCCCGTCTCATGCGCAAGCGTGTAATAGTGCAGAGCGCTGTCAGGCTTATGTTCAATGAACATGATGACCCCCTTCAGATTATAGATGCTGCATTGCAACTCGCCATTTTGAGATTTCTCCGCCAGTTGCTCAGCCCTCACTATGTATTGATTCGCTCTTGCGCGTTCATTCAAGTCCATGTAGCCACGTGCGAGGATGTAGTAACTTTCGGACTGAAGAGCGATGTTGTTTTCCTTCTCCGCAATTGCAAGCGCGTCCATGGCAGATGCGATCGCCAGATCATTATCACCGAATGACCAGTAAGAAAAGCCGCGTAAATTGTTTGCCATCGCCATGCCTTGTTGATGTCCGATATCGCGGGCCAGGTTCAATGCACTATCAGCATAATCCAGCGACTTGTAGGGGTCAATCCACTGTAACGCTTTGCTTGCGCGAATGAGCGATTGTATTTGAGCAGTGTCGCGAGAATTGACAGTTAGTTTTTCAGCACCAGACGTCTCCGAAAACGAGGTTTGAATTATCCCAAGGATCAGGATCAGATAACACGATCTCATGGAAGAGTGATACGTGTTTTGTTGTGAAAGGTTCGCTTCAATACGCCATGTAAACCCTTTGGCGAGGAATCGGATTATAAATGATTATTACCTACTTATTCGCCTACCGAAATGACAAGCTTTCCTTTATGCCTTGATTTTCCGAATAGCCCGAATGCCTCGTGAATATCTTCAAGCTGGTAATGACCATCGATTACCGGCTTCACTATCTGTTTTTCGAAAAGCTCATTCATATAGACAAGGTCTTTGTTGGGCTTCAGCATCACCACCCGTAAACTTTTGTTGGTGAACATTCGGATCCATCGTCCCATTGCGAATATGTGAAGTATCTTTGCCATCGTTCCACCCACCGTTACGTAACTTCCGTTTTCTTTCAATACGCGAAGATAGTTGAGTACAGACCTGTCCGTCTTTACATCAAGGATGAGATCATACTGCTGAATCGATTTTGTGAAATCTTCTTTTCGATAATCAATAACATGTGATGCTCCCATGCTACGCAACATATCCAGTTTGTCGGCGCTGTCAACTGCTGTCACCTCTACATCGAACGACCTCGCTATCTGAATCGCGAACGTACCAACACCGCCACCTGCACCATTGATCAAAAGCTTTTGCCCGGGTTTCATTTGCCCGACATCAAAGAGGCCCTGCACGGCAAGCATCGCAGCTTGCGGGATTGCGGCGGCCTGTACGAAGCTCATGCTGGCAGGCTTCAAAGCAAGCGCGTTCTCATCCGCACAGACAAATTCTGCAAAGCCACCCCATCGTCCGCTTAGATCACCGTAAACTTCGTCGCCTGGTTTAAACATCGTTACTTTTTTGCCGACCATCTCAATACGTCCGGCAACATCGGAGCCTACAATTTGTTTTTTTGGCGTAAACAATCCGTACATAAGACGATTCACGAAAGTGGTGCCTTCAACAAGTCCCCAATCCCAGTCGTTGATCGATACGGCATGTACCTTTATCAGGACTTCGTTATCACCTGGAATTGGTTTCGGAACCTCTTTTAAATGAAGAACTTCAGGTCCACCGTATTTGGTATAAATAATCGCTTTCAAGAATAGTGGGGTAATGGTTAAGGCGATAGACGCCAGGCTTCAATTTTTATTGTGGAAACTACCTGAATTTTGATCCTTCATCAAAAGATCTTTCGAGTACGATTCCTCCATTATCCCTCCTGGCGCAAGCATTACGCTTCTAAACAAACTTTATTACGTGCACACCCATCCGACCAAATCGACAGGTGCGACGTATGCGATCAGCTTTTTGTTTTTAAATCAGGACGCTGATATTGTTTAAGCACAAGCGCGAAGCTTGCGCTAAGTCGAGTTAAACTTTTAACACTTTAAAGACTTTAAACCTTCCGTCACTCCGACCGAAGACTCTTCGCAGGATTCGTCATCGCGGCTTTGATTGCCTGTGAGCTTATCGTCAAAAACGCAATAGCAAAGGCGATGACGGCTGCAATTACAAAAATCCACCACTGCATGCTGATACGATACGCAAAGCCTTCAAGCCATGTATTCATCGCATACACGGAAACCGGAATCGCGATGACAAATGAGATAGCTACAAGCTTCAGGAAATCAGTCGACAGCAGAGTTACAACCTGCGTTACAGACGCGCCCAGCACTTTTCGGATGCCAATCTCCTTGATGCGTTGCTCGGCGGAGAATGTTGCCAGGGCGAACAGTCCGAGACAGGCAATGATAATTCCAAGTACTACGAGTGTAATGAACAGCTTCTGAAACCTGGTCTCAGCTGCATACATTCTCGAGAATGATTCATCGAGAAACATATACTGGAACGGCGTTTCCGGAAAACTTTCCTTCCAAATGGATTCCAGCGCTGAAAGCGTTCCAGGGATCTGCCCCGCTGATAACTTCACTGTAATGTTACCCTGGTTCCGGAGATTCAACAGAAAACCGTACGGCTTGATCTCATTTCTCATTGAAGTGAAATGAAAATCCTTTGTAACACCGACAATCTCGACATAGTAAGTCGTATCTGCATCGGTAGCCCAAACAAGTTGTTTGCCTACAGCCGGAAATTCGAGATTGAACTCGCGTACAGCCTGTTCGTTGATAATGATTGCACCAAGACGCTGCATCAGTGGTCCGCCCGCAATTCCATTATTCAACGTGTCTGCCGGGAACTCTTCCGAGAACGAACGACCTTCGGCCATTTCAATTCCGACAACATCCAGGTAATTGTAATCGACAGCGGTAAAATTTAATTGCTGATCCTGCTCCGCGCCTACTGCCCGAAGCCGGGTGGTGTTGAAACCTTGCCCGAGAATGGTTCCCGATGCCGCAACCTTTTGTACACCCGATAACCCCCTGATCGTATTCAGATATGCACTCCTGTCAGCGCTTGATAACAAACCTGTATTGCGGATGACCACCACATGTTCCTTGTCAAAGCCAAGCTTTGCCGACTGGATAAAATCAATTTGCCTGATAATAATGAGTGCACTGATGATCAATACAATCGAAATAGAAAACTGAACCACTACCAGTGACTTACGCAGGTTAAGCGCACCTCTTTCGTTCAGCTTAAATCCCTTTAATACTGCAACAGGTTTAAAAGAGGAAAGATAAAGCGCCGGGAAAATTCCCGCGATCACACCGATCAGCAACGTAACGAGCATCAGGTATAGAACAATCGTAGAGTTGAATCCGATCGAAAGCTGTTTTTGTAATACATCGTTAATGAACGGAAGCAATGCGTACGCAATCGCGAATGCAATGATTGCTGCAACAACTGAAAGAATAACAGACTCAAGAAGAAATTGAAAAACAAGAGATCCACGCTCAGCACCAGAAACTTTTCGGATACCGGTTTCTTTGGCTCGCAACGATGACTTCGCGGTGGAAAGATTGATGTAGTTGATGCCGGCAATCAGCAGGATGAACACGCCGATGATCATAAAAATATAGACATACATGCGATCACCGTTCGGTTCCAGCTCCCACTTCAATCGGGAATTGAGATGGATATCAAGCAACGGCTGAACATAGAACGCGCTATAGCTTTGGTCTATATTCTTGTCGTGAACCGCCTGGATCTTCTTTTCGAAGTCGGCGATGTTTGTTGCTGGTGTGACCTTCACATACGTGTAGTAGTTGTAGCTGTTCCAGTTTGTATTGGCAGCCGCGTAATTGAGGCGTCGGTATGACAAGAGAAAATCGTAATGCAGATGCGATTGTGCCGGAACGTCTTCAATGATTGCCGTGACTGTAACATCGTCGCGGTTGTTCATGCGCATCGTCTTCCCGATAGGATCTTCTTTTCCGAAATGCCGGGCGGCTGCACTTTCGGTGAGAATAATTGAATTAATATCTTTCAACGCTGTTGCTGGATCACCTTTCAAAAATTTCACGGTAAATACATCAAAGAAACTACTGTCTACCCGCCACACCTTTTCTTCAGAGATACGGTTGTCCCCTACCTGCATCAGCGTGCTGCCACCCCAGTTCGGGTGAACACGCGTAATACTAACGACTTCGGGGATTTCGCGTTGCATCGCGGAAGCTAGCGGCCCCGGAGTGGTCGCATCCGGTATTCTGCTTCCATCATCATTGATGAAATCCTTTACAACACGGTAGATATGAGCTGCATCCTGATGGTGCTTATCGTACGCCAGTTCATCCTGAACAAAAAGAAAGATAAGGAGACTACAAGACATGCCGACAGCCAGGCCGAACACATTGATAAATGAAAGTTTCTTGTTTTTCCACAACGTGCGGATGGCGATCTTCAGATAGTTCTTCAGCATGCTTTAGCGTTTAAGTAACCTGACGCGCCGCAATATTGTGCCAGAATAAAAACCGAATGGACGGGCTGTTTTGCAGGAATACAAATTCTGTTCATGTCCGGAACCACGCAGGGGTGTGCGAAAACGCAACACCGGCAGCGGGTTTAGAATGATTAAGCACCATGCGCTCAAAATTCGCCGCTGATTAGGGAAACGGTAGCCTCAAGCAGGCGGCAACCTCGCCGGGCGTAGTCGAGAGCGCTTATTAGTTCGCCGACATACGGCATTAGTCCTTTGGTACTCGTTATTAGTCCTTTGATACTCCTTATTAGTCCTTTGACACTCCTTATTAGTCCTTTGATACTTCTTATTAGTCCTTTGATACACCTTATTAGTCCTTTGATACACCTTATTAGTCCTTTGATACACCTTATTAGTCCTTTGATATAGCATCTCACTACCATTGAGCGTCCGAGGTAGGTACTTGAGAAGGCATCGTACTACACTCGAGCGTCCGAGGTAGGTACTTGAGAAAGCGTCATACTACACTCGAGTATGCGAGGTAGGTACTTGAGAAGCCGTCATACTACACTCGAGTATGCGAGGTAGGTACTTGAGAAGGCGTCATACTACACGTGAGTATGCGAGGTAGGTACTTGAGACACGGTATTAACAGGCTCGGTAGTGTCTAGGTAACTGTGTAAAGGCACGATTGACCTCTGGTGAGCCGGAGTTGAAAAGCCCGGTTATCAGGTCAATCGATGGTATTCAATTATCTTAGGCTCTGTTCTATAAACTGTGTCAGTATAAAATCAAATACTAGTTTAGTATTTTCAGACTATTGAGCAAAACGGACCCTCTGCTGGGAAGCAACCAATGAAGGGATGACTCAACTGACTGGAACGGTCTGAACGTGCTGCGGATGTAGCACGTGTGTTTTTTGTAGTCCATTATATGAATTTACTGTACCCAAGCGGGATACTTCCACCATTCAAAAATTGTTAACGAATTCTAAATGCCGCTTCGCGAAATGTTCACAGGCGAACAATAACTTTCGATCATGTACAGTGCGTATTTATCTGGCCTCGGAAATTCTCCGGTTGTCGCGGATTTCATACCGTATATGTAACCGGTACGGTCATTGTCAAGGAACGGACGTATCAAACGGTAAACCCACGCCCCTATGTTCAAAAACTATTTCAAAATTGCCGTCCGCAGCTTCATCCAGCAAAAGTATTACTCACTGATCAATACGCTTGGCCTGGCCCTCGGAACTGCTGCGTGTATCCTGATCCTGCTTTTTGTTCGTGATGAAATTAGCTATGAAAGCCCTTTCGCTAATCATGACAAGATCTACAGACTCGTTGAAGACTTTCCGATGGGAACGCACTTGTCGCAATCCGCAACGGTACCATTCCCTGTCAAGGCGAACCTGATGAATGACTACCCTGAAATCAAAAACGCCGCGATCATTTATCGCCCGTCGAGCTGGGGACAAACGCCAATCATGAAACTGGGTGATAACGAATACTTCGAAGACAATTTTGTTTTCGCTGAACACTCCTTTCTTGAAATCTATGGGTTTGAATTTATCAAAGGTGATCCTGCGAAGGCACTGACCGGACCGAATGAACTTTTATTAACGGAAAGTCTCGCGAAAAAATACTTCGGCGACGAAGACCCGATCGGTAAAACAATCAACCTGAATAATTTCCGTGATCTGCAGGTTATCGGCGTTATTAAAGACCTTCCCGATAATACACACCTGCAATTTGATCTCATTGCGTCCTTTGAAACATTCAGGACATTCTTTAATAACCCACAGTTTTTTGAAACACAATGGACGTGGGTTGCAGCGTGGATGTACTTTACCGTTGATGATCCTGCGCATGCTACAAAAATCGAAAAAGGATTGCCTGAATTTGTAAAGGCGCATTTCCCGGAAAACCTTCGCGAGGGTGGCGTTGTGCTCCGCATGCAAAAAGCCGATGATATCCATCTCACCTCGAACCTTGAAATTGAATTCGAACAGAATGGAAACATTCAGCACGTCTACCTTTTCTCGTTCATCGCGATCCTTATTCTGCTGATCGCTATTATTAATTTCATGAATCTCGCCACAGCGCGTGCATCCAAACGCGGTAAAGAAGTTGGTCTTCGAAAAGTACTGGGCGCGCAGAAAGAAATGCTCGTAGTACAATTCATGGGAGAAGCAATTCTTACAACGGCACTTGCACTCATCATTGCGATCGGACTAATCTATACAGCATTGCCCTGGTTCAACGACCTGACAGGGAAAAACCTGAAGGTCGATCTGCTGCAGAATCTTCCTTTGCTTGGGAGCATAGGCCTACTCGGGCTCGTCGTGGGGATATTTGCAGGAAGCTACCCTGCATTCGTGCTCTCGGCATTTCAACCTACCGAAGTGTTGAAAGGCAAGGCAGGTGGCGCCGGCAGCAAGAATTTGTTACGTCAGGGTTTGGTTGTCAGTCAGTTCATTATTTCAATTTCCCTGATCATTTGTATCGGCATTGTTTACAAACAACTGCATTACATCCATAACAAAGATATGGGGTTTGATAAAGACCAGGTGATCATGATCGATTTTGCTTTTCCGTTATTCAACCAATACGCAGGGTTCAAATCAGAATTGCTTAAAAATCATGAGGTGCTGGCCGTGAGCCGCATTGGCGGAAGCGTTCCCGGAAAAGGAGAAGTGATCGAGAACGCGTTCATTCCGGAAGGCGGAACGGTAGAAGATCAACAGTGGTTCAGTGCGATGTTCACAAATCACGATTTCGAAAAAGTATTAACAGTGGAATTTCTTCAGGGCCATGCGTTCCAGATCGGAAGCTCGAGTGATTCGACCGGCTACATCATTAACGAATCGGCAGCCAGAGCGTTGGGTTGGGAAGGTGATGTCATTGGCAAGCGTCTCGACCAGGCCTTCAACGGCAACGTACAGCCTGGGGGCGTCGTGATTGGTCTCGTGAAAGATTTTCATTATCAGCCCTTGTATGTACCGATCAAACCGCTTGTTATTCGTTTAGGTGGAAATGTGTTGGCAGTGAAATTGAAATCAGATGATCTGCAACGCACGGTTGCCTACCTCCAGGAAGAGTGGAACAAGCAATTTGCCGGAAACCCTTTCAGGTACTCTTTTATGGATGACAACTTCAACAAGCTGTACAGCAAGGAAGATAAATTCAGTCGCACGATACAATATTTTTCAGTGCTCGCTGTATTCATTGCATGTCTAGGCTTGTTAGGTCTTTCCTCTTATGCCACAGAAGGACGCAAGAAAGAAATAGGTGTCCGGAAGGTAAATGGCGCGTCTACTTTTGAACTTGTTCTGTTATTGATCAAAGACTTTTCAGTACTGGTTGTTATTGCATTCGTCATCGCAATACCGGTTGCGTGGTATTTTGGAAATCTGTGGTTAAATAATTTTGCGTATAAAACGGATATCGGTGTCGTTATATTTATCGTAGCGGGAATTGTCTCCTTGTTGCTGGCAGCGCTAACCGTGAGCTATCATACATTCAGGGCAGCACGCGCGAATCCGGTCAAATCACTCAGGTACGAATAGAAAAGCGTAATCTTCATACTTTATAAAGGGCCTGCAAGGGCCCTTTTCTCTTTTGTGTCAGGGGCAATTCCAGCACAACGGCGAACGGCGATATGGCCAAAATTCGTTATCTTAGCAGGATAGTAATGGCTTAAATCATGTTTCCCCACGTTGGCTTGAAGATCGTTGGTGTCTTTTTATTTTTAATTATTACCTGGTCTTCCGCCTACGGCCAGGATCCGTTTATCCTCGATGCAGCGAGCTCAGTATATCGTCTTGATACAGTAGTTAGCGTTTACCTTGACGACACGCATCAGCTCACAATTGATGACGTTAGCGCACCCAACTTTCAATCGCGATTTGAGCAACGCAAAGAAAACCTGACGTTCGGATATATTGACCCAACGCTGTGGCTAAAGGTCGAATTGCAGAACGGCGATGCAAGATCCTGGTTGCTGGAGATACCCGCGCCTTTCCTTGAACGTGTCGAGTTTTATCAGATCGCAGACAACAATAAACCGGTCTATGGCGTCTCCGGATACTATGTTTCTTTCGACGAGCGAAACACCAAGAACACGGGGCATGTGCTTCCCCTCACGTTCGGCACCGACCGAACAACAACCGTGTACATTAAGATCACCGGGCTTAGCCCGAAAACATTTCCGATGTTCGCCATCGAAAAGGAAACGTACCTCGGGCAAACACGATGGGAAGACCTCGGCTACGGCGTGTTCTTTGGCATCCTGGCCGTGATGTTTTTTTACAATTTGTTCATCTTTCTTTCCTTGCGACAAACAAACTATCTCCTGTACATTTGCACGATTGTCTGTACCTTCTTCATCTTCGCTTCAGCATCCGGCTATGCGGGAAAATTTCTCTGGCCGCAACATCCACATCTCAACTATTACGCAGGCCGACTTTCATTACCCGTACTCACGATCTTCCTCTCCATTTTTACAATTCGTTTCCTCGAGGTAAAAGAATACTCAAGGGCGATGTACTACGCATTGCTCGCCCTCATTCCATTATCGGTGATCGCGCTGGTATTGATCACAACAACAGCCCTTTCGTCAGCGGGCAATAACCTCGTTGCGTTGTCGACATTCATTTACATCGCAACTGGCATTATTTGTCGAATTCGCGGGAACAATACGGCAAACTACTTCATCGCTGCCTGGACGATCTACATCACTGGTGGATTGTTGCTTACACTGCGCAACGCCGGTATCTTCGATTTTGATCCCGTGACAACCCATTTCGTCGAAGTAGGCGCAGCGCTCGAAACAATTATTATCGCCTTCGCATTGGGTGACAGATACCGAAAACTCAAACAGGAAAAAGAGGCAGCACAAATGCACGCATTAAAGCTTCAGCTTGGCGCGAACGAAAAACTTGAGCTGAAAGTAAAAGAGCGAACGGAAGAACTTTCGCGCGCAAACCAAGAGTTGGAAGACATGCTTCAAAAGAACAGAATTCAAACCAAGATCATCGAAAACAAAAATGCTGAGCTTGATTCTTTCTTTTATCGCATCTCACACGACCTGAAAGGACCGATCTCATCGCTCCTCGGATTATCATCGCTGGCAAAACTTGAAATAACCGATGCCAATGCGCGCCTGTATTTCGAAAAGCAGCTGCAGCAGATTGAGAGACTCGACCATGTTATCAGCGGACTGATCAAGCTGACACGGCTTAACCATACGGACAACCAAAAAGAGTCAATTGATTTTGGAAAACTGATCGCCGATTGTATCTCATCGTTCAGCGGCATGAAGAATTTCGGCGAGATAACGTTCAGGACTGACATCCAGCCAGGAATAACTTTTCACTGCGAGTGGGCATTGTTAAACGCGATCATTCAAAACCTGATAGAGAATAGTATCAAATACGCACGGAGTGAGAAACCTTTTGTACACGTTCGTATTACAAAAAACAGTGTGCATCAGGTCATGATTGAAGTCGCAGACAATGGTGTCGGCATCCCCGCAGATCACCAATCTCGGATCTTTGAAATGTTTTTCCGGGCAACACACAATGCCACAGGTTCAGGACTGGGATTGTACATCCTGAAACGTTCGGTTGATCGTCTGGATGGAACTATAGACATCAAAAGTGAGGAAGGTGTCGGCTCAACGTTTACAATCAGGCTTCCGGCCACCAGCCTCGCAAGTACGACCGCACATTAACAAGCAAGCGATTACCTGAACCAGTATGTAAAAACATGGTAAATAAGATGCCATGTTTAATGTTCAACGTTTTAAAGTTCAAAGTTGTTTAGAAGTCCTTAAGGTTGAAAGCGGTAAGCTAATCACCGCAGAGAAGCACTCGGGGTTTTCGCTTTGTTTGGTGCGAACATCGCAGAGGAAACGCACCTCATTCAGAAATACGAGTCGCAAACATTACCTTCAGCAATGGTGATCTTACCAGCGTTTGGGCCTTTATTCCTTCGTCTTGAATGCTCCTTTTATCAGATCTTCGCTAAACCCTTCAGCAACCATGCTATTATTTGCATAGACATATAAGGCTGTATTGAAAATGGTATTGGCAACGGTAAAGATCAGTCCGCTGAGTAAAAGCAAACCACCACCTACACACAGTCCGATCAGTACACCGCTAGTACCAAAGGTTTTGCCTAATCCGATTGTAAGCGCAAGCGATGCTGCAATGATGATCATAAAAACCAGGAACTGGACAAGGCCTAAGCCGATGGTCTTGATCAGGCTTTCTCCCCACGTTTTCTTAATAACGCCAGCAGACTTCTTGATCGCATCGATCGGTCCAAGCCCTTCATATACGAGAACCGGTACCACGAAGATTGTCATGATACTCCACGCCATGCCGAGTAGTGCGATGAGGATTTTCGCGACGATCTCCCCCACCTTTCCGAGCTTGGCTGCACCGTCGTGCAACACACGAAGCAATAGCCCCACGGTAGCAGAAAGCAGGCTCCATTGAAA
>Ga0196965_1000421_pt1 | contig 25924 bp, 25 predicted proteins | sample S1_20metaG_FD_148668 | JGI IMG/M metagenome (GOLD analysis project Ga0196965, IMG submission 148668) | Soil microbial communities from Anza Borrego desert, Southern California, United States - S1_20 | ecosystem: Environmental > Terrestrial > Soil > Desert | place: USA: California | collected... | reverse complement strand
CTGGTCCACTGCTTGAGTTTCTCGTTGTTGTTGGCGCGGCTCGTGATGCCGGTGGCGACGATAACCACGGCGATGATCGCCGCCACAATGCCGCTAATGCGCAAGGTGCGGCTGGAGGTGCGCGGTGTGACTGACTCAGGTGGCATTCAATTCTCCGATAGGTGTTGGTGCAGCACGGTGCAGGCCGTAGCGCCGGTGCACGATGCTGAATACGACAGGTACAAAAATGAGTGTGGCGACGGTGGCGAAAATCAGGCCGCCGATAACAGCACGGCCCAGCGGCGCGTTCTGCTCGCCGCCTTCACCCACGCCCAGCGCCATCGGCGTCATGCCGATGATCATGGCGAGTGCGGTCATGAGCACCGGCCGGAAGCGGACAAAACCTGCTTCCAAGGCAGCCTGCGTGGAATCGCCAAGCACTGCCAGGCGTTCACGCGCAAAGCTGATAACCAGCACGCTGTTGGCCGTAGCTACGCCCATGCATATGATGGCGCCAGTCAGCGCAGGCACTGACAACGGCGTGTGCGTCACAAACAGCATCCAGACAATGCCGGCCAGCGCTGCCGGCAGAGCGGTGATGATGACGAACGGATCGCTCCACGACTGGAAATTGACCACGATCAACAAGTAGATCAGCACGATGGCGCCCAGCAGGCCAAACAGCAACCCGGAGAATGCGTTGTTCATGGTTTTCACCTGGCCCAGCAGTTCCACCTTGGCGCCCTTGGGTACCTGCGCTGCTGTTTCGTCCAGGATACGCTGGATGTCCTTGGCGACTGCGCCCAGATCGCGTCCCTGCGTGGTGGCGTTCACCTGCACCATGGCCTGGATGTCGTATTGGCTGACCACGGCATTGGCATTGCCGCGCTGGAAGGTGGCAAGCCCGCCCAGTACCTGCTGCGTGCTGCTGTTGGCGCCGCTGATTGGCAGGTTGGCAAGATCGGTCAGCGAATCCATCTGGTATTCCGGCGTCTGGATCACAATCGGGTACGACACGCCATTGGCCGGGTTGAGCCAATAGGTGGGCGCGACCTGCGAGCTGCCGGCGAGGTTGACGACCATGCTGTTGGTGACATCGCGTGTCGTCAAACCGACTTCCTGCGCCCGCGTGCGGTCCATGTTGATGTCGAAAACGGGTGTCCTGCGTGACTGCTGGATCCGCACATCCGCCACGCCCGTCACCTGCCGGATTTTGGAGACCAGCAGGTTGGCGTAGTCGAAATTGTCATCGAGCTTGCCGCCACGAATCTGGATATCAATCGGCGCCGGCGAACCGAAATTCAGAATCTGGCTCACGATATCGGCCGGCGGAAAAGAAAACACCGCGCCCGGGAATTCGCGCGGCAGCCGCTCACGCAGTTCGCGCACGTATTCCGCCGTCGGTCTGCTGCCGTCCTTGAGCGCAATCTGGATGTCGCCATCCTGCGCACCGATGAGACCGGTATTGTTATAAGTCATATTGATGCTGCTGATGGGAATGCCGATGTTGTCCACCAGCGTTTCGATCTGCTCGGGAGGAATCACGCGTTTGATGGCCGCCACGATCTGAGCGAACTGCACCGCTGTTTCTTCCACGCGCGTGCCGACCGGCACACGTACATGCATGAGAATCTGGCCGCTATCCACCGTCGGGAAGAAATTGCGTCCCAGGAATGGAATCAGCGCGCTGCTCAGCAGCACAAAGGTCATGAACCCCAGGATGAAGGTGCGCCGATGGGCAATGGCTTTTTCCAGCAGGCCTCGGTAACCCAGCCGCACGCGCTCGAACCTGGCCTCAAATCCGCGCTGGAAATTGACCAGCGGATTGCGCGAAGCAGGTTTCTCTTCGCCGGGTTTATGCGTATGCAGCAGATACTTGGCCATGGTGGGCACCAGCGTGCGCGACAGGATGAACGAGCTGATCATGGCGAACATCACAGCCAGGGCCATGGGCACGAACAGGAAGCGCGAAACGCCTTCCAGGAAGAACATGGGCACAAACACGATACAGATGCACAGCAGCGAAACGAACGCCGGCGTCACGATCTGCGCCGCGCCGTCCATGATGGAAGTCGTGACATCCTTGCCCTGCTCCAGATGCCAGTTGATGTTCTCAATCGTCACTGTCGCATCATCTACCAGGATGCCTACCGCCAGCGCCAAGCCGCCAAGGGTCATGATGTTGAGCGTTTCGCCCATGGCCGCCAGCGCAATAATGGCGCCCAGGATGGAGAGCGGAATGGAAATGGCGATGATGACCGTGGAGCGCCAGCTGCCCAGGAACAGCAGTATCATCAGGCTGGTCAGCACGGCGGCGATCACGCCCTCATAGGCGACGCCGCTGATGGCTGCACGCACGAATAGCGACTGGTCGTTGATCGGCGAAGCCACCAGGTTTTCCGGCAGCACGGGCTTGATTTCCTCCAGCTTGGCCTTGATGCCGGACACAATGTCCAGCGTCGAAGTAGAGCCGTTCTTGAGTACCGACATCAGCACCGAGCGGCTGCCGTCCACGTGCACCACATTAGTCTGCGGCGCATTGCCGTCCCGCACAAAAGCCACATCACGCATGTACACCGTGGCGCCGTTGACGACCTTGACCGGGAGGTTGTTGAGCTCTTCGATGGCAGAAGGCGCATTGTTGAGGCGGATCATGTATTCGAAATTGTCGATCTTCTGCGTACCCACCGGCAGGATCAGGTTCTGCGCAGCCAGCGCATTGGCGACATCCTGCCCGGACAATCCGCGTGCCTGCAGCGCGGCAGGGTTGAGGTCGATCTGAATCTGGCGGCTCTTGCCGCCGAAGGGGTATGGAATGGCTGCACCGGGAACGGTGACCAGCCGTGTGCGTATGGTGTTAAGCCCAAGGTCGCCTAGCGCCTGCTCCGACAAACCTTTGCCGGAAAGCGCCACCTGCAGGATAGGTACAGTAGATGCACTGTAATTCAGGATCAGCGGTGGCGTGGTGCCGGGCGGCATCTGCCGCGTGGCGACCTGCGAAATCGCAGTGACCTGTGCATTGGCGACGGAGATGTCCACATTCGGATGGAAGTAAATCTTGACGATGCCAAAGCCGTTATACGAGTTGGCTTCGATATGCTCGATGTCGTTTACGGTTGTCGTCAGCGAGCGCTGGTAAAGCGTCGTGATGCGGCCCGCCATATCATCAGGCGGCAAACCGCGGTACTGCCAGGCAACGGCAATGATGGGAATGCGGATTTCGGGGAAGATATCGACAGGCGTACGCAAGGTGGCGAGCACGCCCATGATGAGCAGCAGGATCGCCATTACGATGAAGGTGTAAGGGCGCTGCAATGCAATTCGTACTATTCCAACCATGTAACCTGACTTTCCAAAACGTGAGCGGCTTGTTAAGAGCCGGAGAATGCTTGCGTGTTACATCCTTGTTTACCGGACATACGTCTCGGATGATTTCTTCACCAGAGCCGCATCTACCAGTGCTGTTGCTGCGTGCTGCAGTGAGGCCAGAATCGGGTGCCCCACAGGGTAGGTCTGGCTCGCCGTATAAGCCCCATCGAGCAGCAAGGCCAGGCCATGCGCCAGACCCCGCGCATCGTCCGCACCGGCCTGTTCTGCCAACGACTGCAGTCGTCCCAGCAGCCTGAGCCGGTTATCCGCCACGAATTGCCGCGCTGCATGCTTGCGATCGGTAATCTCGGTGGAGATATTGACGAAAGCACAGCCCCGATAAGAAGGTTGCTGGATGCGCTCAGTCACATCGGCAAAGAAGTTCAGGAGTTGCTGTCTCGGGTTGCCCGCTTCCCGCGCGAGACCGGCCTCGAAGTTCTCCCAGAAGACATTGCAGCGCCGCTCCAGAAAGCGCTTCAACAATTCATCCTTGGACTTGAATTGACGGTACAGACACATCTTGTTGACGCCGGCATGCCTGGCGACTGCCTCCACCCCGACGGCGCGCGCGCCTTCCTGGTAGAAGAGCTCATCTACCGCATCGAGTATCTGTGCTTGCGCGATTGGACCCTGAATGATTTTGCGTGCTGGCTTGGTTGCAGGATTGCTCACACTGTCTCCGTAGTGGGATGTTACCGAGCGGTACGCAGTCTAGCACGGCGTGTACTAGTCGGTAACATTCAGAGCGGCGAGTCTTCTGTTCGTTCCCCGGTTTGGATACTATGCATGAAATTGATTGCATCTCCATGAACGAACCCGTCACCACATTCCGCATCCTCTCCATCGTCTTCCCCGTCATCGCGGTCGTGCTGGTCGGCTGGATTTACGCCAGACGCCGCAGCACAGAAATGACGACGGCAAACGAGACCAACATGGATGTCTTCGTGCCCGCGCTGGTGTTCTCCGCGCTGGCTGACCGTTCATTTGATCTGACAGGACACTGGGCCTTCGCCATCGGCGCTTTCCTCATGATTGTCGGATCGGGGATTATCGGATGGTTGGTCGCGCGCCTCACGCATATCGAGCCGCGTGTGCTGGTACCCACGGCCATGTTCAACAACTGCGGCAACCTGGGCCTGCCGCTCGCATATCTCGCTTTTGGGCCGGAAGGCCTGGCGGCTGCGGTAGTCATGTTCATGGTTTCCAACCTCATGCACTTTTCGTTCGGCAACTGGTATCTCGATCACCAGGCAAGGTGGTGGAATGCCTGGCGCTACCCGGTCATCCTGGCAGCATTGGCGGGTTTGGCAGTGAGTTTTTCGGGCGTGGAAATCTGGGAGCCGCTGCGCGTGGCGATCAAGATGCTGGGCGATATCTCCATTCCGCTGGCGCTATTCGCGCTGGGCGTGCGCATCGCACAGTCGCGCGTCTCAGCCTTCCGCATCGGTTTCATCGGCGCCATCGTGCGGCCCGCTGCTGGCATTCTGATCATGTGGATATTCGCGACCGCGCTTGGGCTGGAGGGCGAGCAGAAAGCCATGCTCATCATCTTCGGCGCGCTACCGCCCGCCGTCATCAACTATGTATTCGCCGAGCGCTACAATCGCGGACCGGATGAGGTCTCCGCCATTGTACTCATCGGCAATATCGCCGCCGTGCTGGTGATTCCTGTCGTACTGGCAGTCGTGCTCTAGCCTAGGTCAGGCATTCAGGCGTTTTCTAAAACTCGCGACCTTGTGCCGGTTGCCGCAGACCGCCATGCTGCACCAGCGGCGTTTGTGGCCTTTGGTGCGGTCATAAAACCATAAGACGCAGTCGGGGCTTTCGCATTTGCGGACCATGCTGAAATCGTCAAGAGCGATCAACTCAGCGGCAGCTTCCGCAATGGGCGCCAGCAACTGCTCTATAGATTCCTTATGCCTGACGCGCTCGATGCGATATTGGTTTGCGTCGGATTTTGCCAGCTGCAGATAGCTGGCTCCATGCTGCAGATAGGCATTCAAGGCATCAATTTTCAATGCCGCCCCTGCCTTTTTTGCGCTGACCAATTCCCGGATGATCTCTCTGAGCGCGTGGGTTTTCTCAATGAGATCAAGCCCCGCAATTTCCAGGGCCTTGGGGTCGGGTGCCACCGCATGTTCCAACAGCCATTGATTTACATCTGCATCGGTTTGCAGGCTATCCGTCAATTGCCCATTCGCAACGGCAACCGTGTTGAGCAGATCTAGCGCCAGATGCCCGCCGATGTTATTCCTGAAGTAAGTCGATCTCGAAACTGTTTTCATATCAGCTCATGCAGTGATAAGTGGCCAACCAATTGATTAGCCACTTATACCATTTCTACTGCAATTTGCGGCCCAGGAAATCTAGGATTTTGGCAGCGATTTCCTTGTTATGCGTTTCCAGTGCGAAATGGCCGGTGTCGAAAAAGTGAATCTCGGCGCCCGGCACATCCTTGGTAAATGCCTTGGCACCGGCCGGGATGAAAAACGGATCATTCTGTCCCCAGACTGCCAGCACAGGCGGCTGGTAGTCACGGAAGAATTTCTGGAATTGCGGGTACAACGCAACATTGCTGGCGTAATCGAGGAACAGGTCGAGCTGGATCTCCTCGTTTTCCGGCCGCGCCATCAGGGTGGAATCAAGAGTGTAGGTTTCGGGCGCGACCAGCGAAACATCCTTCACGCCGAATGTGTACTGCCAGGCGAGACCCTCCGGCTTGAGGAATTGCCTCAGCGCTTCGCGATTTTCCTGGCTGGGTTCGCGCCAGTATTTCTTGATCGGGTCCCAGGCATCGCCCAGACCCTCTTCATAAGCATTGCCGTTTTGCGTGATGAGCGCGGTCACCCTTTCAGGATGTGCCAACGCCAGGCGAAGACCGACCGGAGCGCCGTAATCAAACACCTGGATCGCATATTTCTTCAAACCCAGCGCCTGCGTTAATCCATCCAGGACATCGGCCAGATGCTGGAATTTATAGTCGAAATTCGCCCGGTTCGGCGACTCGGTAAATCCAAAGCCCGGCAAGTCCGGAGCCACCACATGATATTGAGTTGCAAGGATGGGAATCAGATCGCGATACATGAATGATGATGTCGGGAAGCCATGCAGCAGCAGAATCGTAGGTTTCTTGGGGTCACCGGCCTCGCGGTAAAACACCTTGGTATCTTTCACCTGCACTTTTTGATACTTCACAATCGGCGCGGTTTGCTGAGCCGGTGCAGCCTGCGCCGTCATTGCTGCGATCCCTAAAGACAATGCGGCCAGCATCTGTGTGCCGCTCGATAAGAGGTTGCTTTCCATTTTGTACTCCTCACTAAGTTGGATGAGACGAAACGTCAGTCGGGTGTCTGCCACTCGCAGGCTCTCGAACTGTAGTAACTGTTTAAATAGTTGTTAAATGGTTACACGTTAATTGTAACCTGTCAAATATATTTAATAAGGTTACATATTTGGCTGACGCTAAAGCTACCAAGTCACCATTAGTTAGCTAACTCACGACTGGCTGTTCGCATTGCAGGTACTATTCGCCTTCGCTGATCAAAGTTACGAATACCCCATGCAAACAGATGCTAAAGAGCAACCCAAGTACGCCATCGTGGCAGCCGTTCAGCTGCCGGAGGTGAGTGATATCGAGTTCGAAGTCTCGCTCGCCGAGCTGCGCGATCTTGCAAAAACGCTGGGATATAAAGTCGTGCAGACATTCACGCAGAAGCGCCCCAGTTTTGACAGGACGGCCTACCTGGGCATCGGCAAACGGGAGGAGATACGCGATTACGTGAAGATCCAGCGGGATTCCACAGAATTAGCCGAGCCAGATCCTGATGCATACGATATCGAAGCCGTGCTGGTGGATCACGAAATCTCACCATCGCAGGCACGCAACCTGGAAAAAGAAGTCGGCTGCGAGGTGATGGACCGTACCATGATCATTCTGGAGATTTTTCATCGCAACGCGCGCTCAAAGGCGGCTAAAGCGCAGGTGGAGATTGCCCGTCTCGGCTATATGGCACCGCGTCTGCGCGAAGCAGCGAAGCTCGCCGGCCCGCAAGGGCGGCAGCGTAGCGGTGTGGGTGGCCGGGGTGCGGGCGAATCAGGCACAGAGCTGGATAAACGCAAGATTCGCGATCGCATCGCCGAGTTGCAGCAGGAGATTGACGCCATGCAGGCCGATCGAGATATCCAGCGTGCCCGCAGGCTGGAGCGGCAAGGCAATGCCAGCGTGGCCCTCGTCGGCTATACCAATGCCGGCAAATCCACCCTGATGCGCGCGCTTACCGGCAGCGAAGTGCTGGTTGCCAACAAACTTTTCGCCACGCTGGACACCACCGTGCGCACGCTTTACCCCGAGAGTGTGCCGCGCGTGCTGGTCAGCGACACGGTTGGTTTCATCAAGAATCTGCCGCACGGCCTCGTCGCCTCGTTCAAGTCCACGCTTGATGAAGCGCTTGATGCATCTCTGCTGATGCATGTGATTGATGCAAGCGATCCTGGTTTTGAGCGCCAGCTTGAAGTCACGGACGAAGTGCTTAAGGAAATCGGTGCCGATGTCGTGCCGCGCATTCGCGTATTCAACAAGATTGACCATGTGGGCGATGCGGCTGCACAAGCTGAGCGCGAAGAAGCTTTGCGCGTTCAATACCCGGGTTGTGTAGTGATGAGTGCAAAACGCCCTGAGGACGTCGCAAAATTACATCAGGCAATTGTCACGTTCTTCCAGAAAGATCTGGTGGAAGCCGAGCTTTTCCTGCCTTGGACCGCACAGCAACTGCGTGGCGAAATCTATGCGAATTGCCAGGTATTGGGTGAGCGGTCAGAGGAGGAAGGAGCGTTCTTTCAAGTTCGTGGTGAGCCCCATGTTGTGAATGGTTTACGCGAGCAGCTAGGGCCAGACAAGCTCTAGATATTTATTACAAACCTGCCGTCGCATACGCCCTTTTGTATCCTGCTACTTGAAAAGCCAATTCCGCACGAGCCTGGTGTAGCGGGGCATCACCACGTACACCATCAGAAACACGATGACCGCCGTGGCGATGAGCACATCCAGATAGCGACTCTCCGGAAGGTGCAGCCAGCGTAATAGCGGAATCAATGCGAACGGCACGCCGAGCACCAGCGGATATATGGCGGACCAGGTAATCAGAAACTGTTTCCACCGCACGGGGATTTTGGCCTTGGCCCCTTCAGGCATAAACCAGAAATCCAACCCGCTCTGTATGCGATATTCATCCTTGCCGATAAGCAAACCCTGCACCTTGGCAATCAGCCGGTTGCGAATGTCCGATTCCATCCACCTCCTGAGATTGTGCTCCGAGTCGTAGCGGATCATGATCGAGTAGGTGTCCGTAAGGCCGCGAACCGGTCGCACGACATGCAAATCCAGTAAGCCTTCGGAAGCTTTTGCAATCGGCCCGATCTCCTTCAGCCACTCTTCGTATTGCGCCTGCTTGTCTTCACTGACACGGTGCGTGATCACGACCGTGGCGCCGCTTTTCGTGATGGTCTGGCTTGAAGCAGTGCTCATGTAATGCGTTGCCTTTCTTTATCTTGATTTGACGGAATCATGGTGCAGGTCGTCATCAAACCACTGCTGCAATTCCGCCTGCGCAAGATCGATGAAGGCGCGCAGCTTTGGCGGCATGAATCGTTGCCGCGGATAAACGAGATGCACTGGGTCGGCTTTGCCATACCACCCGGGCAATAGCTGCACCAGATCTCCCGCAACCAATCCCGGTTTGCATACGAATGTCGGCAACAGTGCCACCCCTTGCCCATTGAGTGCCATGGCGCGCACCACACCGATGTTGTTCGCCATGACGCGCCCAGTGAGCGGTATGGTGATGCTGCTATCTCCATTGCTCATGTCCCAGGCATCGCGGCCCATGGGTGTGAATTGCAGGCAGTTGTGTTCGAGCAGGTGCTGCGGCTCTTTAAGTGGCGGGGCATGTTTCAGGTAATCCTGACTCGCGAATACGCCCCAGCAGATCGTGCCCAGCGATTTTGCGATAAGGCTGGAGTCGCGCAGCGTGCCTGTCCGTATCGCCACATCCACACCATCCGCGACCAAATCCACATAACGGTCAGTCAGCAGCAGTTCCACCTCAAGCGCCGGGTATTCCTGTTGCGTACGCTCAATCAGGCCCGCCAATAAGGCATCGCCCAGGTCGGCAGGCGCAGTAACTTTCAATCTGCCCTGCGGCTGCTGACGCGCTTCATCCACCGCAGCTTCGGCTTCCATGATGTAACCCAGGCCGAGCGAGGCGTGTTGATAATAAGCGGTGCCTGCTTCGGTGAGATTGAGCTTGCGTGTGGTGCGCTGCAGCAGCGTAATGCCGAGCCGCCGTTCCAGCCGCGAGACGCGCATGCTCACTGTTGAAGTCGGCAATTTCAATTGCCTGGCCGCAGCGCTGAATCCCCCTGCCTGAACAACCCTTACGAATACCGCCGCTTCATTGAAATCCATGATTGTTCAGTTAAATGAAAAATGATTTCGCATTTAACCATCTAGTGCCCCTAATGTCACCCGCCTATAGTGGAACCCATCGCAACACATCACTGAAAAAGAGAGGAACGCATCATGAAAAAACTCGCATTCATCAAGCGCAGCAATGGCAACCACTGGGTGGGCAACGGCTTCCCAGTCCAAAGCATTTTCTCTTATCGCGACATCGCTGCAGAAATCTCCCCATTCCTGCTCATGGATTACGCCGGCCCGGCCAAATTCGAGCCGGCGGAAGAGCGCCGCGGCGTAGGCCAACACCCGCACCGCGGTTTCGAAACGGTGACGATTGTTTATGACGGCCAGGTCTCGCACCACGATTCCACCGGCGCAGGCGGCACCATCGGCCAGAGTGAAGTGCAATGGATGACGGCGGGCTCCGGCATCATCCATGAGGAATATCACGGTGACGATTACGCCCGCATGGGCGGCGCTTTCGAGATGATTCAGCTGTGGGTCAACCTGCCGGCCAAGGACAAGATGACCAAGCCCGGCTATCAAGGCATTACCAAGGCGCAGATTCCTGAAGTCGCGCTGCCTGACAACGCTGGCAAAGTGCGCGTGATTGCAGGTAATTACGAAGGCAATCAGGGCCCGGCGCATACCTACACCCCGATGAATGTCTGGGATGTGCGGCTCAATGCCGGCAGCACCACGACCTTCACCCTGCCGGAAGGCCACACCACTGCCGTCTTCGTATTGAAAGGCGCGGTTATCGTGGGCGATGTCCACACCATCCGCCCAGCCGAACTGGCTGTCATGCAGAAGGAAGGTACCGAGCTCGTGCTCGAGGCCCAGCAGGACACCGTCTTGCTGTTGCTGAACGGTGAGCCGCTCAATGAACCGGTGGTTGGCCATGGCCCATTCGTCATGAACACTTGGGAAGAGATCGACCAGGCTATCAACGATTACAACCAGGGGCGTTTCATCGCCGCTGCCGCGTAACAAGACTTACGACCGATTTAACGATTTGCATTGATAAACATTGAAAGGAAATACCATGACTAAGCCTTACACCCGTCTCGATCGCGACAACGCCGCTGTGCTGCTGGTAGACCACCAGGCCGGGCTGCTCTCCCTGGTGCGTGATATCGAACCGGACAAGTTCAAGAACAACGTGCTGGCCCTGGCCGATGCCGCCAAGTTCTTCAACCTGCCGACCATCCTCACCACCAGCTTTGAGAATGGCCCGAATGGTCCCCTGATGCCCGAGCTGAAAGAGCTGTTCCCGGATGCGCCTTACATCGCCCGCCCGGGACAAATCAATGCCTGGGATAACGAAGACTTCGTCAAAGCGGTCAAGGCCACTGGCAAGAAGCAGCTCATCATTGCCGGCGTCGTTACAGAGGTTTGCGTGGGGTTTGTCGCGCTATCCGCCATCGAAGCAGGGTTTGAAGTCTTCGTGGTGGCAGATGCCTCCGGCACCTTCAATGAAATGACGCGTGATGCCGCCTGGCGCAGGATGGAAGCAGCCGGCGTGCAATTGATGACTTGGTTCGGTGTTGCCTGTGAACTGCACCGCGATTGGCGCAACGATATCGAGGGCTTGGCTGCGCTGTGCTCCAACCACATCCCGGACTATCTCAACTTGATCACTTCGTACAATGCTTTGAATGCTAAGCAATGATGCTCTTAAGCTAAGTAAATGGATGAAAAAGGAGCTTTTGCTCCTTTTCGTTTGTTACTACTAGTTTTAATGGGTTTCTTTTTAATTCTCTTCTAGCGCATACTCTTTAGCAAAGAAATAGGGGGAATTATGGAAAGCAGAATACCGTTACCTACAGATAACATTTACAAGTTTTATGCCTTGTTTGGATTACTACTTTTTGTTTTCAGTTTTGGTGCTGCGATCGTTAATAACTACTCCACCAATGATCAAATTTTCGAGATTGTAGTTGAGTTGGAAACGCTTAAGTCTTTACCAAATCCCAACGCCGTGGATGTAGTTAAAAAGGGAGTGCTAGAGCGTAAGCTGGAAATAGTTAAGTCAGATAAGCAGTTTTATAAATATGCCGTAGCTGCAATCGTAGCGATTGCGACATTGATGATGCTGTTTGGATTTGAAAGATGGCATAAGCAAATACAGCCATTACAAGACGAAGTAGCCAAACTTCAATTAGAAAAACTTCGTGCAGAGATTCAAGAGTTGAAAAGCGCTAGACCGAAGCGTTCGAAATAAAAATAAGGGGATTGGTTATGCCTGGAGCTTTCGCACATATAACACTCGTAAATGAGCTGCGAGAAACTAAGAGGCTGGAAGCTATTTCGAGTAAACATCTCCAAGCTGTTCCGGCAATTCTCAAATATTTTAAGTTTACCGAGCTAGGCGCAGTTAGTCCGGACTACCCTTACTTGGCAGTTGCCGATAGGGACTCAGCAGAATGGGCGGATTTGATGCACTACACCCGAACCGGCGAAATGATCCATAAAGGGATTGAGTTGCTCAAGGTCAAGGAAGGCGTGACAAGAGAGAAGGGATTGGCTTGGTTACTTGGATATACCGCTCATGTGGTAACTGATGTAACTATTCATCCAGTGGTCGAACTCAAAGTCGGCCCATATGCGGAGAATAAGAAACATCATCGGATATGCGAGATGAACCAGGATGCTTACATTTTTAGAAGGCTTAACCTAGGGGGTGTGGGAATATCCGAACATTTTGAATCGGGTATTTGGGCATGTTGCGAAAAAGGAAAAGATCTTTTGGATAAAGATATTTTTCAGTTTTGGAATGAGATGTTAGAAGGGGTGCATCCGCAAAATTACAACCAAAAACGACCCAATGTCCATAAATGGCATCAGTCTTTTAACTTCAATGTTAATAGAATAGCCGAGGAAGGTTACAGATTATTGCCTCTGGCAAGGCATGTGGCGGTAGATTGTGGTTTGACATATCCAAACTACGAAGAAATTGATTTTCAATATATCCATCAACTCTCAGTTCCGGGAGGAGTCATGGATTATGACGAAATTTTTGATAGAGCCATAAATAACGTAGGAAGTATTTGGTCTTTAGTCATCAATAGTGTCTTTTCTGAAACTCAAGAATACAAAACGAGGATTCGCAATTGGAACCTCGATACAGGAAGAGACTTGAATAACCAGCTGGCTTTTTGGGGATAACAATGGTTCAGCTAATCAAAGTTCTATTTGCCATAGCTGCTTCAAGTCTTACTGGTTGTGTTAGCGCCAGTCCATTTGGTGATGCTGAAAATATGTACATCAAGGCATCGGCATTAACAAAATTGAGCGCTGCTGTGGAAGCGACTGTTCGCTATGAGTCACCTCCAGAAGATTTATCAGATAAAGAGTTACTTCATTTGGCAACAAAACACGACCCCTCCCTTTTGAGTCCTTTTGAGGGCTATACCTTAAAAGTGAATAGAGCTAATAGACATGCTGTAGTGCTTGTGTGTTCAGAAGATGGGGTGAGGGGACTTCTAGAAGATGTTGGATGCAGCTCTGAAATGGATAAATATTTATGGGAAACAAAAAATCCTTGTACTTTTAGTATTTCAGCAAGTGAGATGTGTAATTAATTGAGCGTATGTCCCTGAATTGTCTATGTAAGGTTGTTGCTCGGTACCGTATAAAAGCAGCTGTTGCGCAATTGATGACTTGGTTCGGTGTAGCCTGCGAACTGCACCATGACTGGCCAACGATATCGAAGGATTGGCTGCCCTGTGTTCTAACCACATCCCGGACTATCGGAATTTGATTACTTCGTACAATGCTATGAATACTAAATAGCTTGAGGGCATTGTTTCTAGCTGAACAAACGGGCTCAATGCCCCTTTTTTTGTCTTATAACTAACAGTCTTAATGGGTTTCTTTTTAAATAGTTTTAGCTGACTATTGCAGAAACAAAGGCGCGGGTGTAATACGGGTATTTGCAAGATATCTCATACCGCATAAAAAAACTAATCTTCATGGGGATATTTTGAAATCGTTTTTACGGTGGGCCGGCAGCAAAACTCAGTTACTGCCTACAATCACTGCTTTTTGGCAGTCTGATTTCACTCGATACGTAGAACCTTTTTGTGGTTCCTGCGCTGTTTTCTTTTCTATAGATCCGCCTACATCATTATTAGCCGATTTGAATTCAGAGTTGATCTGTACTTTGGCACAAGTTCAAATTTCGCCTGACTTAGTCTCGGAAGCCCTCGGTAGGTGGAAAACAGATGAAGAATCTTACTATTCCATCCGCGCATTATGTCCAGATGAACTTTCACCCAATGAAAGAGCTGCAAGGTTTATTTACCTTAATAATCTCTGTTTCAACGGACTCTATCGAACAAATAAACAAGGAAGATTCAACGTTCCATATGGAAAAAAATTCAATAAAAGCAAGATCGACTACGCAATTTTGAAGGCTGCGAGCAATCGTTTGCAAAACAGTCTCTTGGAAGTTTCAGATTTTGAAACAATAGTAGATCAAACCATGAAGGGCGATTTTCTATATGTCGATCCACCTTATGTAACCTCTTCGCAAAAAATTTTTATTGAATATGGAAGTAGAGTCTTTTCGGAGAAAGATTTGGAAAGACTATTTCTAAGCTTGGATAGAGCGGATGGCAGAGGAGTTAAATTCGTTCTTTCTTATACCTTAGCCCCAGAAATTGAGTCATTTCAAAATAAATACAGGAGCTTCATCGTAGAAGCTAGAAGAAATATGGCTGGATTTACTGGTGCTAGACGGACGGTTAAAGAACTAATCATTACCAACAGCGAGTATGCAAATGGCTGAGTCTAATCTTAAAGAAATAGATTTGGATTTGATAGACAGAAATCCAGAGAATCCCCGGATTGTATTTCGTCCATCTGAGATGGCACAGCTAATGGACTCGATTAGGTTATATGGGGTTCAAGTTCCTATTTCAGTATATCGCGAAGGGAAAAGATTCGTTTTGATCGATGGCGAAAGGCGGTGGCGTTGTTCGATCAAATTAAACTTGAAGAAAATTCCTGCACTAGTTCAAGCTAAGCCAGACCGGCTCACTAATTTGTTATTGATGTTCAATATCCATGCTCTAAGGGAGCAATGGGATTTACTTACCTTGGCAGCTAAATTGCCAGATATTCAAAAGTTGCTTCATAAGAGAAATGACCGTCCGCCTACCGAGAAAGAATTATCAATAGAAACTGGTTTATTAATCAGTGTGATTCGCCGATGCAAACTTCTAATAGCATTACCTGAGAAATATAGACAGTCGATTTTAGTAGAGCTCCAGAAACCTAAACCTCAACAGATATTCACTGAAGATTTCTTCATTGAGATGGAGCGGGCACTCAAGACTGTTGAGAGAAATATGCCGGACGTAGTTAACAACATTGGAAAAGATAAAATCAGAGAGGTTTTGATATCCAAATTCAAGGACGGAGTTATTACAAACCGAGTAGATTTTAGGCAGATTGCCAAAATCGCTAGGGCGGATAAAGTCTCGGTTGATGTTTCAGAGGCGCGTGAAAGTCTAGTCCGACTCTTTCATAACAATAGTTACAGCATTACATCGGCATATCAGGATTCAGTAGGATTTGCTTACGACGAAAGAGATCTTGTTACAAAAGTTACCGGATTGGCTTCCTTTTTAACTTCTTTTGAGAACAGTGAAATAGATGATGACGTCCGAGAAGCTTTAGAGGAGTTGCAAGCAGAAATAGATAAGTTATTGGGGGCTTGAATGGCTAATTACCGTGTTTTAGCCACACACTTACATCCTCTTGCTGATGCAGCAATACAATACTTCATCAACAATAATGGAGCTCGAGCTTCACAGATAAACGTTGAAGCAGAAATTCATCCAGAAGTTAATTTCAGACCCACAATAAGTTACAGCAAAACCGATAAACACATAATCTGCGCTGAAGTAGTCGATGCATTCAATTTGCCGGAAATTGAACGGTTCGTTTTGGCCTGCAAAAACCTCTCCCTTCCCGTTCATTTATATATCGTCATTCAGAAAGATTCGATACCGCATATAGATACAAAAGTTCTTAAAACAACACGAGACAACGGAGTAGCGATTTTAGAAATAACGTTTCCTAACCATGGCGTGTTGCTAGGGAGCGCTTCTTTATCACTATCTTTGAATGGTCTCCGATCTTTTAAGTTAAGCGATTATCCAGAGAGTTATAGAGATTCATTGAATTCGGCTATCAACACCTTTAAACAAGGTAATCCAGGTAAGGGTTGCAGTGAAGTTTATGATGAGATCGAATCATTGTGCAGACGTATAGGCAAAAAAATATCTACAAAACCTGGCGGCTTTACAACTGCCCCAACTTTCAACTGGGATACGCAAGCTTGGGCTCATATCATAGAGTTTATGAGGGATAAGCTTAATAGAGGTGTGATTACTAATTGTCCTAATCTAAAAAATCAGCTTTTCAATAGGTTGTTAGGAATTACCGAGTATAGAAATGACGCTGGACATAAGCCGAAATCACTAGCTAAGCTGATTGAAAGGGACAAACAGTTACGCACAAGGTTTGAATCAGCTATGGATGAATTGAAGAGCTTAATAGAAGCTTCTAAGCCTTTAAAGCCTTAACTGGTTGATCCATAAGTACGAGAGCAGTTTAATTGCTTCAACGCACTTTAGTCGAATGTGCTGATTCCGATTTTAAGGCTGCAACCTCCGCCCAAAACTAACTGCATAAGCAGTCGGTCTCGCCAGCAATATCTTGTCCTCACTCGGCTCAATACCTTCTACCAGGTTGAGCGGGCTGAACATAGTCTTTTCGTAGACTTGCGCATTTGCACTGACCTTATCAATAGTCAAGGTCCCAAGCTCGACAACACGGCGATCTTCCGGCCAGAGCACCGTCGGGTCATTGACTTCATCGCCTGGATTCGCAAGCTGAACTGAGATCTTGTAAGCGTAAGAACCCTTTTGCAGTCGCGTCGGGAGCTCATTCGTCAGATATTCGGTGGCCGCAGTTTTGCTGGCATCTTCATTCAGAAAACGCGCACTTTCTATCGGCTCTACACGATAGCGGCCGTATTTCGTTTCCCCTTTCGCATTGGTGAACTTGAATGCATTCACACCAAAGAACGGCTGTGTGGCAAAGCTCTCAGGCAGCGGCTTGGGTGTGGTGACGAAACGCATTGCAGCAGGGTGCTCGGCGAGAAATTTCTCAATGGTCTTAGGCTCTTTCTTGGATGCGGCGACGGCTTGCAGCAGGCCGAGAAACTCTTCCGGCGTTGCAGCGGGGAAACCGTTGACCGAGATCAGTACAAGGTCAGCACGGCTCTCGTCCTGCAGTAGAAAGCGAATGGCCATGCCTTTTGGGAAACCGCCACCGTCGTTATCTGCAATGGTGGGCAATCCGCCGGCATGCGAATACCTGACGACAACCGGGTTTGCGGTAGTGAAGATGGAGGCCTTGGTAACCTCTGCCGCAGTCGGCGCGGGTGTGAAATGCCCTTGAACGACCAAGCCTTTCGCGTGAGCAGAAATGCGGCCGTCCCTGTATCAGCCGGCTACGAATAGATGAGCTAACCGGAATAATGCCATCCTTTACTGATGCTTCTGTTACAAGAAATCATGAGTTTCGGCTAATCAATCTACTTTGTGCCAGAGAAACAAACCCTGAATTGCGGACTCGAATGAAATGGCACCTAGAATAAGCCAGACATCTCAACGAAGGAGATCGATGATGAAGAACCAGGTTGTTTCTCGCGAAGAATGGCTTGAGGCCCGGATCGCGCTGCTGCAGGAAGAAAAGGAGCATACGCGGCGCAGTGATGAGCTGGCCCGCAAACGTACGCAGTTGCCCTGGGTGCGCATCGACAAGGCGTACCGGTTTGAGACAGACGATGGAGAGGCATCACTGGCAGATCTGTTTCATGGCCGCTCGCAGCTACTGATTTACCACTTCATGTTCGGCCCTGATTATCAGGCTGGATGCCCTTCATGCTCCGCGATTGTAGATGGCTTCGAAGGCATCTATGTTCACCTGGCGAATCACGATGTGACGCTATCAGCCATTTCACGGGCTCCGCTCGCCAAGCTGCAAGCCTACAAAAAGCGTATGGGATGGACGTTCCCCTGGGCCTCTTCATACGGCAGCGACTTCAACTTCGATTTCGGCGTCTCGTTCACCGAAGGCCAGCAAAGCCGGGAAGGCATTGAATACAACTATCAGCGAGAGCCGGCAATGCAGACTGGCGGCAGCAGTAATCCCACGAGCACAACGCCTGATGATCCATTTGCTGCTGCAAGCGGAACCGATACGGCCACGTACACACGCGAAAGGCCGGGTATGAGTTCATTCATCATTGAAGACGGCGTTGTTTATCACACGTATTCCGCATATGCGCGTGGATTGGATGTGCTATGGGGTATATACCCCTGGCTCGACCGTGCACCCAAAGGCCGCAATGAGCCGGAGGTTTGGTGGCGGCGCCACGATGAATACGCGAAAGCTTGAGTGATAGAGCCGGGCTTCAGATAACAAAAAAGCCAGCTTGCGCTGGCTTATTCATGCTTCTCATGGAAGCGATCAGCCCGCAATGTGGCGGCTGATATTTTATTAATTAATTCACTGCGTCTTTAAGCGCTTTACCTGCGGAGAAGCCAGGGGCCTTGCGAGCGGCAATCTTGATTTCCTTGCCGGTTTGAGGATTGCGGCCGGTGCGAGCTGCACGTTGGCTTACCTTGAAAGTGCCGAAGCCGATCAGGGTAACGGTGTCACCCTTCTTCAAGGCTTTGGTGACGGTAGCGGCAAATGCATCAACGGCCTTGCCTGCGTCAGCTTTGGAGAGATTTGCTTCTGCAGCAACTGCAGCAATGAGTTCTTGCTTATTCATAGGATTCCTTTGTCTTGTTGAATGAATAAATACACTAACTGAGCAGAACCAATGATGCCTGGCGGCCCTGACAGTGGCTTTTTAACACAGTTTTGCCTTGAAATACCATATTTCACCGCGATTTCGGACCAACGGCGCTTCAGGCATAATGGCTTCGCAGGTCTTTTTGATGATGAGCCGATAGTTGCAGATGCAGAATTTACCTTTTGAGTATGTGGTTTCCGTGCGTACTCTTTGCGACCTGACGGCCAAGTTGGGTGACCTCGATCAGCGCTTCACGCCCGCGCCTACTGCGCTGGAAGGCATGGCCGGGCATCATGCAGTCACCAGCAGCCGGGATTCCGGCTACCAGACCGAAATATCCCTCACCGGCGAATTCGAGAATATCTTCGTGCGCGGCCGCGCCGATGGGTATGACCCAGAGCTCAACCAGCTGGAAGAGATCAAGACCTACAAAGGCTCTATCGAGCGCATCCCCGAAAATCATCGCATTCTGCATTGGGCGCAGGTGAAGGTATACGGCTGGCTTTTCTGCCAGGAACGCGAGCTGCAGGAAATCAACCTGGCTGTCGTGTATTACAACGTCTCGTCGCGCGATGAAACGCAATTTAGCGAGACGTTCACGGCGACAGAGTTGGAGGCATTCTCCATCGACCTCTGCAAAAAGCTGCGCACCTGGGCGGCGCAGGAGGTCGCGCACCGCGAAGCGAGAGACAAGGCCCTCGGCGAAATTGTTTTCCCCTATCCGGAATTCCGCACCGGCCAGCGGCAGCTTGCCGAGGCCGTGTATAAAACCGTGAATCGCGGCAAGGCGCTGATGGTGCAGGCGACGACTGGCATCGGCAAAACCTTGGGCACGGTTTTCCCCATCATGAAAGCCATGCCGGGGCAGAAGCTGGACAAGATATTCTTCCTCACCGCCAAGACCTCTGGCCGGCGGCTGGGCCTTGAAGCGGTGAAGGCGATCCGCAAAACGAATCCGGATTTGAACATACGCGTGGTGGAGCTGGTGGCGAGGGAGAAAGCTTGCGAATACCGGGATAAGGCCTGCCACGGTGAATCATGTCCGCTGGCAAAGGGTTTCTACGACAAATTGCCCGCTGCGCGGCAGGAGGCGCTGACATTGGGCGAGATGGACAAGACCGCGATTCGTCAGGTGGCGCTGCGTCACGGCGTTTGCCCCTATTACCTGGGGCAGGATCTGTCGAATTGGGCGGATATCGTGGTCGGCGATTACAACTATTATTTCGACCTTTACGCCCTGCTGTATGCCGGCACCGCCATCAATGAGTGGAAAGTCAGTGTATTAGTGGACGAAGCGCACAACATGGTGGACCGGGCGCGTGCCATGTATACGGCGGAACTGGACCGCATGAAGCTGGCGAATCTCATAGACCGTGCGCCCAAATCGCTGCGCGGGGTGCTGGATAGGCTCGCGGACGCGTGGGACATGGTCGCGATACGGCAAGAGGCCGAGTACCAGGTGCATCCGGAAATTGATGAGGGCCTACAGATTGCCCTGCAGCGCGCAGTAACGCGCATCACGGATTACCTTGCGGATCACCCCACACAGAACGAACCTTTCCTGCTCGACTTCTATTTCGACGCGATGATGTTTGCGGCGCTGTCGGAATCGTTCGGCGAGCACAGCCTGTTCGACATCACCAAGAAGCCGACAATGGCGCATCTGCTGGCCGAGCATTCCGTGCTGTGCATCCGCAATGTGGTGCCGGCGTATTTCCTGCGGCAGCGGTTTGCCACAGCGCAGTCGAGCACGCTATTCTCCGCGACCTTGAGCCCCAGCCACTATTACCATGACATGCTGGGCCTGCCGGACAAGACGCCTTTCCTCGAAGTGGAATCGCCGTTTAAACCCGAACAGCTGGAGGTGCGCATTGCGAGGCACATCTCAACTCTATACAAAAGACGGGAAAGGGCTATTGCTCCGATTGTCGAGCTGGTGGCGAAGCAATATCAGGCGCGGCCAGGCAATTACATGTTTTTCGCCAGCAGCTTTGAATATCTGGAACAGGTGCGCGAAGTGCTTGAAGCGCGACATCCCGAAATCCCCATCCGCATGCAGCAAAGGTATATGAACGAAACCGAGAGGCATGCCTTCGTCGAAGGATTCACGGAATCATCCAGCGGCATCGCCTTCGCTGCCTTGGGCGGCGCATTCGGCGAGGCAATTGACCTGCCCGGCGAGCGGCTGATCGGCGCTTTCATCGCCACGCTCGGTATGCCGCAGGTCAACCCCATCAACGAGCAGATGCGCGAGCGCATGGAACTGCTATTCGGCGACGGTTTCGATTACGCGTATTTTTATCCCGGCATGCAGAAAGTCGTGCAGGCCGCAGGCCGCGTGATACGGACGGTATCCGATAGCGGATTAGTGGTGCTGCTGGACCAGCGCTACAACGAACCGGGTGTGCGAAAGCTGTTACCGAACTGGTGGCAGCCAGATATGCATTGAATGGGTATACCACGAACTACTAGGTGAGACTGCCAGAGTGGCGAGTAATCCATCCAAGCCGCAGGCGCCTGGATGTTAAACTGACTAAAAATCAATTATTCCGTGAGCAACCCTCACATCAGCATTTTCCCGGCCAATAAATAAAGGTAAAAAATGTCCCAAATCGTTGTAGAGCATCGTCCCTCTGAAGAGCAGCTAAACAAACTAGGCGTCAGTAAATGGTCGACCTGGAGTAAAGAGGTTTCCACCTTCCCATGGGTTTTTCATGAACAGGAGATTGCGTACATCCTGGAAGGCGAATGCGTCATTACACCTTCAGGCGGCTCGCCTGTATCTTTCGGCAAGGGGGACCTGGTGACATTCCCCGGGGGCATGAAAGCAATGTGGGAAGTTAAAAAGCCGTTGCACAAACATTACAAGTTGGAAGGCTCAACGATTAGCCAGCTATTCCGGCGTGCCAAGGCTTTTCTGTGTAGGGCCTGACCCTCTTGTGCAATGCCAGCAGCGGCCATTCCGGACTTCAGCTGAACAAGCTGGATACCGGCTTTCTCGGGTGACGAAGTAGAAGATCTCAAAGCCTCTCGGGATTTGAAAAGAATCTAACCGGCAACAAAATAAAGCCCGCGATGCGGGCTTTATTTTTGCGATCCCGGGATCAGGGGACAGCCATTTACATCAGCCGCACTTGCTTTCACCGCAATTAAGGCAGGTAAGGCAACCGTCCATGATGATGGCAGCCTTGGTACTGCACTTGGCGCATAGCTGGGCCCCGGAAGGGAAGCCTTCGTTATTGATCTCCGCGCCGGATTGGGTGATTTTCTCCATGTATTCGGCGCGCTTCTCGGAAATGAGTTTTTTCTGGTGCTCATCCGGTTCGGATTTCTTGAGCATGCCGATTTCCTGCAGATGCTGTTCAACGACTTCGCCGATCTCGGCCACCAGGCTCGGGATATACTTGCCGCCCTTCTTGAAGTAGCCACCGCTAGGGTCGAACACGCTGCGTAGCTCTTCGACCAGGAAAGTGACATCGCCGCCCTTGCGGAACACTGCAGACATGACGCGCGTGAGAGCGACGATCCACTGGAAATGTTCCATGTTCTTGGAATTGATGAAAATCTCGAACGGGCGGCGATGCTCCTGCGGTGTGCCTTCGTTCATAATGACATCGTTGATGGTAATGTAGAGCGCGTGCTCGGTGACCGGCGTCTTGATCTTGTAAGTGTTGCCGACCAACATATCAGGTCGGCTTAGCGGCTCGCCCATCTGTACGATGGTGGCCTGTTTGGGTTCGGCTGCAGCTTGCGTGATTGGAGCAGCTTCTGCTGCCTTTTTATCTTCTTCGCTGACGACGTTATAGCTGGTGATTTTCTTTTCAATTTTGATTGCCATGATTCCTCCTTGGTGCCGTGTGTCGGCGATACTACGCGGCATTTGACTGTCTCTACAGGCTATTCTGCGCCTTAGTGTTAGCAGCATCATAAACCACATTATCTGGTAACGCTACCCCAAACGCACCACAGCATATAGATATTCAATCGAAATTTGCAGAGCATTGTTTATGCGGAAGTATTTGCCGTATGTCGGATAAAAATGCCGATTGTCGTCAAGGTTTGCGCTGCCGCGCTGGGAGCCGGTAGATTACATTGGTTCCGGCTCAGTCTGAGCGGGTTATTCTGTCAGCGGCATGGCATCCTGGGCAGAGCAGAATGTGTTTTTTATTTAGCACTACGTGGCGGTGAAAATACGAATGGCAACTGATGGAATCTGCTTATAAAACCGCGAATTTTGATCCGCATGCCCTTGCGAGGGAACAGCTCAGGCATATCTACCGGTACCGCAATCGTGCTTTCCTGATTACTGCCATTATCGGGCTGGTTTCCGCAGTCGTGCTGGTGCTGCAGATCAATATGGCCGCGGCGGTTCTCTGGTACCTCTGGCTGCTGGCCGCTTCTGCAGCGCATTGGCGTATCGGTGGTACAAGCTGGTTGGATAACGGCCTGCGTACTAATCACGTGAACATCAACCGCCATATAGCGACCGCGTGTCTTGCGGGCATGGGCTGGGGCGCGCTGGCGATATCCCTGCCCTGGCTTGGGCGCACAGGGCAGAACATTGTGTTGATCCTGATGGTGATTGCTATCACCACGGCGTTGCCGCGACTGGTCGTGTTGCTGCCGTTTTTCCTGGCTTTTGCCGCAGGGGTGCTGGCGCCATTGGTACTGATACTGCCTTTTGTTGATGGCGAATTGTTGCGCGTGGTAGTTCCCATGCTCGTCATGATGGCTGTGGCTTTGTGGTTCTCCGCCACGGAAACGCGCCGCGTGCTGGTGGATATCCTGCTTAAGCAGATATCGTTCGAAAATGCATCATGGGAGGATCGCCTGACCGGGCTGGGCAATCGCCGCCGTTTTGATGAGCGGCTGGACCTGAGCTGGCATCAGGCCGTGCGCCTGCAGGTACCCGTGTCGCTGATCCTGCTGGATATCGATCATTTCAAGCCCTACAACGACAACTACGGACATCCGGCCGGAGATGCATGTCTGCAGCAGGTGGCAACCGCACTCAACGGTTGCGTCAAGCGCGCGGGTGATCTGGTGACACGATACGGTGGTGAGGAATTTGCCATCGTGCTTTTTCATACGCCCATGAATGACGCCAAAGCCATGGGGGAAACCTTGCGGGCCGCTGTGGCTGAACTTGAACTCAAGCATGAATTTTCGATGTCAGGCATCGTTACCATTTCGCTTGGCGGTGCCACTGTCATCCCCAGGCAGGAAGGCAAGATTGGCGATCTCGTAAGGGCGGCGGATGAAGCCCTCTACCGGGCAAAGGCCATGGGCCGTAATCGCGTGGAATGGACCATGATGCAGCATCTTGGAGCGGCTTAGGTGTAACTCAAGCGCTGCAGAAAAATAATATTTGATAACAAGGGGATAACTGGGGAAGCGATGAGGTTGAGATATATAGTCAACTATATCTAGTGAGGTATATAGTTTGGCTGTAAAGAACCAGCCTGATTTTCAATCACTGATTCAGAGGAGAACAACATGAACAATATCAAGAAGAAACTGGCGGATTTCTGCCGCGACGAGGAAGGTGCAAGTGCCATTGAGTATGCCCTCATTGCTGCCATGGTCGCAGTTGCGCTAGTCGCTTTTGTTGATCCCATCAACCAAGCAGTCACCGGTATGTTCCAGGGGATCCAGGACGCCCTGACGGATAGCACGCCGCCAACAAATTAATTGAGGCGGACGCTCTAATGGTTTTAACCATGCTGGTTATTGCCTGGGCATTGGGAATTGCGCTCGCAGACATCCTGTCACGGCGCATTCCCAATATCTTCAGCGTTGGCGCCATTTTCTGCGGCTTGGCATATCTGGCTTATGCTGGGCAGGCTATATTGGGCGCCGGCTGGTTTGAAGTGATGGCAGGTATGTTGATTGCAATTTTGCTGACGCTGCCGGCCTATCTCATGCGCTGGCTCGGTGCGGGTGATGTGAAACTTCTACTGGCGATTGCTGCGCTAGGCGGCTGGAAGTTTGTTCTGACCAGCTTTGCAGTTGCCGGCATATTGGGTGGCGTCAGTACCGTCGCAGTGTTGCAGTATGCGACCTATTTCGGCCAAGGCCCTGCCAGTAAACGCTGGTTGCCGTTCGGAGCAATGCTGGCGATGGGATTGATCGCAAGCATGAGATTCAAATGGTGAGGCGCCTGAATTGTCGACTGAGATCGCGGCAGGCGGGCGCCGCCGCCATCGAATTCGCACTGCTGTTCACTCTGTTCTTCGCCATTTTTTACGCGCTGGTGAGCTATGCCATCACAATGCTGCTCCAACAATCCTTCACCCATGCGGCGTCTGAAGGCGCGCGTGCTGCCATTGCGGTGAATCCATTGGCTTACCCGGATACCACCAGTTTCAATTCAGCTGTAGTAACACGTGTGCGAGGCACGATCAGCGAAGCACTGGCGTGGCTCCCACAGAAAGCCAAGACTGCAGTCACAGGAAACAACATAGATATTAATTGGGCAGGTACCACGATGACGGTACGTGTGGTTTACAGGGGCTATGCGGCGGACCCCATGCTGCCTGCGCTGAGCTTGCCGGTGATTGGTAATGTGCCCAGGCTGCCTGCGGATCTGGCAGGCTCGGCCAGCATCACACTTTAGACATAACGAGGGGCGAACAAGAATATGAACAGCACCCTGATGCGCATGATTGCCATCATCCTGGCGGCCGGAGCCATTATCACAGGCTGGCTCGGCTATCGCATGAGCACCCAGCCGGCCGTTTCTCCATTACCGGCCGTGCAGGTCACCTATCCTCAATTAACCGCTGTCCGCGATATTCCTGCGGGGGATATCCTGACGGCGGCCGACGTCAGGGTGGAAAAACTCACGCAGCGCGATCCTGCTGCTCTAATTGACAAGCAGCAGGCGGTTGGCAGGCTGACGATGACGCCCATCGCAAAAGGGACACCTATCCTGGCTTCATTTTTCCCCGCGGTCAGCCCGGTCGCCCAATCCTTGCAGCCGCATGAGCGCGCACTGGCCATCAAGGTCAGTGAAGTCATCGGTGTGGGCGGCTTTCTCAAGCCCGGTGATCATGTAGACGTGCTCCTGTATCTGCGTGCCGACAAGGAAACCGGCGACGTCAGCTCGGCCCAAGTGGTGCTAGGCAATGTGCGGGTATTGGCCTATGGCGATGACACTTCACCGGTGGCCGTGCAGCCAGACAATGCGGGGGTGGATGGCTCTGTCATCCAGCAGGGCGCCAGCAAGCTGGAAGCCATGA
>Ga0196965_1000420_pt1 | contig 25980 bp, 17 predicted proteins | sample S1_20metaG_FD_148668 | JGI IMG/M metagenome (GOLD analysis project Ga0196965, IMG submission 148668) | Soil microbial communities from Anza Borrego desert, Southern California, United States - S1_20 | ecosystem: Environmental > Terrestrial > Soil > Desert | place: USA: California | collected... | reverse complement strand
CGGGGTGCAAAATAATATAAATTCTCTCATTCATGGCTTTGTAGCAGCGATTCTGAAGAAGTATGCGCACTATTCTGATGGACGATCATCCAGGCGAAGCAGCGCATCTTCGAGTGATTTAGCCATGTTTTGAAACCGGTTAAGACATTCCGCGATAAACGGTTCATCCAGCAAGGCGGGTAAATCAGCCTCACGCATGATGTCATACTCATTGATTTTGAAAGTTTGTTCCAATAGACCGTTTTCCAATTTGATCAGATACCGGTTGTTCCACAAAAAGATCGTGATCTTACATTGTGGATGAGTAATTTCACCAACTACACGCATACCTTATTAGTCGTTAATGCGTAAAAATAGAGAAGAAGTTCGAGTCGGTGAAACAATTTGATATCACCAGTAAGAAGGCTTGAAAGGTTGACAGACTAAAACTACCGGCCTGGTTTTTCTACTGGCCCGGTCAGTTTTTCTTTAACATCATGAAGTTCGCGCTCCAGGTTTTTATAGACAGAACTACTGTTGAGGTGATCGGATTTCATCTGACGGATAAGTTGCTGAAGTTCGAGCTCGCGTTGACGCAACGCTTGCTTCAATGCTTTAACATTCAGGTTCATGATAACGAATAGGTTCGGTTAGGTTCGGAATAATCGGCGCAAATATAGTAATTGACCCGTAACAGGAGCCGAGCCATGGTTTTTTATCCCTGAAACTGAAGGAATATAGAATTTTATCGTGGTCCTTTCAACCATAGGCTTGTACAGAGTGTCCATGATAAAAGCGGATTTTTGTCCATGGAAACACCTGCTGGGTTAAAAAATGATCACTTCATCCCTTTTTAGTAAATTTTTTCATGCTTTATAAATAATTTACGCTGGCTTACCGTTTTATTTAAACGTAATTTTCAGCATCCAGGAACAAGATTTTATATCTTACATATCATTAGAATTAATTAAACTGCTTCAAGGTGCGCACTGCTCAAAAAGTTATATTTTCTGATCTCTTCCGGTTCATTGCATCTTTTCACGGCTTGTATTTTTTGTTTTGCATGGCGTTTGTGTTTTCAAACAGTACAGAAGCCAATGCAACACACCTTCGGGCTGGGCAGATCACCGTTACACGCGACGCGCAATGCAGCAGAAAGGTGTTTGTTAAAATTGAAGTATGGACCAATACCGTTGGAACAAACGTACTGTTCGGCGGAGACCAGGACTATGTTGACTGGGGTGATGGTTCAACACCGTTAAAGTTTCCGCAGATACCGAATCAGGTAAAAACCGAATTGAACCCGGATGGAAGTGTGGCCTACGCTTACATCGAACTAACACACACCTATAACGGAATTGGTACTTACATTATAAGTTATCGCGAGCCGAATCGCAATGAAGGGGTGCTCAATATGGATCGGTCTGTAGAAACTACGTTCTATCTTGAAACACAAATCAAAATTGATCCCTCTATTGGCTGTAACGAGTCTCCTTATTTAAGCATACCACCGATTGACCGCGCTTGTCCCGGTGTAGCGTTTACACACAATCCCGGCGCTTACGATCCTGATGATGAAGATAGCTTGTCGTATGAAATGGTGGTTCCTTTTGCCGACAGAAATACAGAAGTGCTCAACTACAGGGATCCAAACAGCGCTCAGTTTTACACAAATTTTAACAATGGTAATGAAGCGCAAAACGGGCCTCCAGAGTTTAATATTGATTCTGTTACCGGAACCATTACCTGGGATGCTCCCGGAGCAGTAGGGGAATATAACATTGCCTTCCATGTGGTGGAATGGAGAAACCGGGATGGTATATGGCGAAAGATCGGCTATGTGCGGCGTGATATGCAGATCATTGTTGAAGACTGTGATAATGAAAGACCAGATCTTGAAATTCCGCGAGACACATGTATCGTGGCAGGAACCAGTTTAACAGATGTTGAAATCATTGGTACAGACCCTGATGGTGATAATGTACAGGTTGAAGCATTCTCACAAATTTTCGATGCCGGGTTTCCTTCATTTGCTTCATTAACACCTGTAACAGGATTTCGCCCTTCACCAGCAACTTCTTTATTTAACTGGACTACCAATTGTAATCACGTACGATTACGTCCTTACGAAGTAGTGTTTAAGGTTACTGATAACCCCGGCAACGGCACGCGCCTGGCCACCTACAAGACATGGGCAATTACGGTAGTGGCGCCGAAACCGATTTGGGAACCTGCTGTAGTAAATGCTGCAGAACGAAGTGTGGCGCTCGAGTGGCAACCTTATATGTGCCAGCAAGCTACAACCATGCAAATCTGGCGCAAGGTAGAGGGAACAGACTTTCAGCCGGAGAATTGTGAAACAGGTATGCCTGAATATCTTGGATATGAATTAATTCAGACGGTTCCCATAAGCGATGCAAATGGTCCGGTTACAACATTTACAGACACGAACAACGATCAAGGGTTGTCACCGGGTGCACGTTACTGTTATCGGCTTGTCGCTGTATTTCCTGGTCCGAAAGGCGGAGAAAGTCTGGTGTCAGACGATATCTGTATCGAACCTTTTGATATTAATGTGCCACTCGTAACGAAAGTTTCTGTTGAACGAACAGATCCGTCATCAGGTGAAATCCGGGTAGCATGGTTTCCTCCGACAGATTTAATCGCTACACCAGGGCCGCATAACTTAACATACTCCGTTTTCCGCGGAGAGGGTTTTCAACGCACAAGCGCGGTAGAGATCGCTACTAAAATTACAGGACTGGAGATCGTAGACCAGTCACTCGATACAGAAAACAAAATTTACAATTACACCATCGATATTTATGACAATGATGTATTCATGGGTACATCGGCCGTGGCTTCATCTGTGCGTCTGGAAGCAGAATCACAATTTGAAAGGATACGATTAACGTGGAGTGCGAATGTACCCTGGTCGAACCAGATTGCAGGATACCCGACACACATCATTTATCGTGGACCCGAAAACGCAGCCGATGATGAACTGGTACAGATTGCAACAGTAGATGTAACACAGCAAGGTTTTGAATATATTGATGAAGGCCCGCTCGACGACGACCTCGTGTATTGTTATAAGATCGAAACGTTTGGTGGTTATGGCAATGACGATGTACCCGAGCCATTACAGAATTTTTCACAAAGGCTTTGTGCAAGGCCGGGAGATAGTATTCCACCATGTAAACCGCTCGCCATCATGCCCAATAACAACCGGTGTGAAGATTACGTCAATGATGCATCAACGTGTGGAAATAACGTTTTCTCCAATACGATTCAATGGAGCAGGCCCACCGATGAATGTGGTGATGACATTTCATATTACAATATTTATAGTTCGAGCTCTCCTAACGGTACATGGAACTTGTTACAGGGCAACGTGCGTGATACGTTCTACATTGATAATGTGAAGCAATCGTTTAAGCGATGTTACCGCATCACTGCGGTAGACAGGACATTAAATGAAAGTGAAATGAGTGATCCAATCTGCGTGGATAATTGTCCGTATTATGAACTTCCAAATGTATTCACGCCAAACGATGATGGCTGCAACGATGTGTTCAGTGCTTATCGCGAATTCAACCTGGGTGAAAATGGTGAAGGTTGTGGTATGGTGGAAGGCGTGGAAGCACGGTGTCCAAGGTTCGTTATAAGTGTTGTCTTTCATGTTTACAACCGCTGGGGGAAAGAAGTGTATAATTATGAATCAGGCGGAGAAAATACCATTTACATTAACTGGGACGGACGCGATTCTAACGGCAGCGAACTTTCTACCGGTGTATATTACTACATCGCTGAGGTGAACTTCGATGCAATTGACCCAAAGAAAAAATTCCAGACGATCAAAGGATGGGTGCATTTGATCCGCGGTGAACAGTGATCCTCATATATTGATCCTTTTCGATGGTGTATGTAATCTCTGCAACGCAGCAGTAAACTTTATTATCAAACGGGATGCGGCGGCTAAATTTAAATTTGCTTCCCTGCAATCCAATCGCGCAAAGTATGAATTAAATCGCTTCAGATCAGGCGAGAATACATTACACAGTGTAATTCTTATCGACGGTGATACGATTTATAAAGAAAGCGATGCTGTACTCAGAATCGCGGCTGAACTTGGGATGCCCTGGTCCTTTTTTCGGATATTTAAAATCCTTCCACGCAAGTTCAGGAACGCTTTATATAACGTGCTGGCCCGGAACCGCTACCGCCTGTTTGGCCGCAAATCCGAATGCATGATTCCAACACCAGAACTAAAATCTCGTTTTCTTGATCAGTGATAATAGCAGGTAGATTTATTTGCTTTTCTTTATTTTGCGGGGAGATTAACCCAATTACAGATGAAGGCTTATGTATTTCCCGGACAGGGTGCACAATTTACCGGAATGGGTAAAGACTTGTACGACACCAATCCTAAGGCAAAAGCGCTGTTCGAAGAAGCAGATGATATTCTTGGTTTTAAACTAACAGAAGTCATGTTCAACGGTACGCCCGATGAACAGAAGCAAACCAATGTTACACAACCTGCGGTTTTTGTGCATAGCGTAGCCGTTGCGTTGTGCAGTGATTCTTTTAACCCAGATATGGTGGCAGGCCATTCACTGGGCGAGTTTTCAGCACTCGTTGCAAATCAGGCGTTGTCATTTTCTGATGCGCTTATCCTTGTTTCAAAGCGCGCTGCTGCGATGCAAAAGGCTTGCGAAAAAAATCCATCGACCATGGCGGCTATTCTCGGACTGGATGATAAAGTGGTAGAAGAAATTTGTGCGTCTATTGAGGAGGTTGTGGTAGCTGCCAACTACAATTGCCCTGGCCAGTTGGTGATATCCGGTTCATTAAAAGGTGTAGAAATTGCATGCGAAAAAATGAAGGCTGCCGGCGCGAAACGTGCTTTGCCACTTCAGGTAGGCGGAGCATTTCATTCACCACTCATGGAACCTGCACGTGAAGAGCTCGCCGCTGCTATACAGCATACACAGTTCAATAATCCGGCTTGTCCGATATACCAGAATGTGAACGCATCGCCTTCTGTTACCGTAAGTGATATTCAAACAAATCTTATTGCACAGTTAACGGCACCTGTACGGTGGACGCAATCCGTTCAACATATGGTGATGAATGGTGCGCAGACTTTTATTGAATGCGGACCAGGAAAAGTATTGCAGGGCCTTGTGAAGAAAATTGCTCCGCAGGCGGAGGCGTATAGCTTATAACTATGGCGTGACTTCTTCTGCCGAAAGCGGATCGGAACAAACGTCGAGTAGGGTATTGATTGTGTTGTTTAGAACAGGATGCGTTTGTTCACCGGCAAGCTCCGCAAGCGGCACCAGCGTGAATCGTCGGTTTTCCAGTTGCGGATGCGGAATTGTTAAATGGTTTGTTTGTATCACTTCATCCTGATAAAATAAAATATCAAGGTCGATCAGGCGCTCACCCCATTTAACAATTCTTTCACGGCCCATTTGTTTTTCAATGTCAAGCAAGGCGGAGAGCAGGAGTTCCGGGCTAAGCGAAGTTTCAATGCGAATGACCTGGTTCATAAAATAAGGCTGATCCGTTTTTCCCCATGCGGCAGTTTTATAGACGGATGACGTTTCGATAATTTGAGCGATGGCCGCAATGTGGTTCAGCGCCTGTTTCAAATTGCTCATCCGGTCGCCAAGGTTTGAACCCAGTAAAATAAAAATCCCAGTCATGGAGGTAAATTAAACTCTGCAAACATACTTTTTTTATTCAACCCCGTATTTGCGTATTTTACCACGAAATCACTTTTATGAATTTTTTTAAGACGTTTCTCGCTGCTTTCCTTGCCCTGCTCGTGTTTTCGATGGTGGGATTTGTTTTCTTTTTGATTGTCGTGATCGGAGGAATCGGCAGCCTTACGGAGGAAACAAAAGTTGCTGTAAGCGAGAAATCGGTGCTTCATCTCAAACTCGATGGGCCCATTACGGAATTGCAACAGGAAAATCCATTGGAAGGATTGCCAATCCCGGGTGGTGATGAAAGAAACGTTGGCTTATTGCAACTCAAACGCGCCATCGCAGAAGCGAAAGGCGATCCTAATATAAAAGGCATTTACCTTGATGTATCGTATATCCAGGCCGGCTTTTCAACGTTGGAAGAAATCCGCGGATCACTCATCGATTTCCGCGAAAGCGGAAAATGGGTCGTTGCTTATGGAGAGGTAATGTCTGAAGGCGCCTATTACCTGGCTACTGCAGCCAATGATATTTTTATGAACCCCGAGGGAGAAATAGAATTTAACGGATTGACGCTTACGGTTTCTTTTTTCAAACGCCTGTTTGACAAACTGGAGATCAAACCACAGGTATTTCGTGTAGGTGAATTCAAAAGTGCTGTTGAGCCGTTCTTGCTGGAAAAAATGAGCGCCGAGAATGAAACACAATTAACTTCGATGGCGAATTCAATTTATGATCATGTATTGGGCAACATTGCTTTAGCACGACAAGTGCCCCACGAAAAGCTCGAAGAATACTCGGATAAAATGATGGTGCGCAACGCGGCCATTGCCAAAGACCTCGGCCTCATCGATGATCTTTTCTATGAAGACGTTTTTTTGGATACGCTGCGTAACCGCTTATCGCTGGAAGCAGATGCAAAGATCAGCTTTGTAACGTATAACCAGTATCGTAAGAGTTATGCTGAACTTGAGAGCGCCACCCATGAAGTCGCTGTGATTGTTGCGGAAGGAACCATTATGCCAGGTGAAGGCGATCAGAGTAACCAGGTGATCGGGGCCCAAACTTTTATTGAAGAACTGCGCAAAGCGGTGAAGAGTGATAAGATAAAAGCCATTGTAGTCCGAATAAATTCTCCCGGTGGAGAATTTCGCGCTTCAGATATGATGTGGCGCGAGATCCAGGTAGCACGGAAAAAGAAACCGGTGATTGCATCCATGTCTGACTATGCGGCATCCGGCGGATACTACATGGCCATGGGATGCGATACCATCGTAGCACAACCTAATACTATCACAGGGTCCATCGGTATCTTCGGGATGATGTTTGATATGAGTGACTTCCTGGGCAATAAGATTGGAATTACCTTCGATGAAGTGCGCACCGGTGAGTTCGGTGATATGTATACAGTATCCCGACCGTTGACAGAAGCAGAGCGTAACTACTGGCAACGAAACCTGGAAGAACATTACGAAACCTTTACAACAAAAGCAGCTGAAGGAAGAAACTTACCTGTGGATGATATCCTGGCTGTAGCTTCAGGTCGCGTGTGGACAGGCAGTCAGGGTAAAGAGCATAAGCTTGTGGATGTGGAAGGTGGTTTCGATGATGCTGTGCGTATTGCCGCGGAGGCTGCAGGTGTAAGGGATGACTACCGTGTGAGATTTTATCCGGAACAAAAATCATTTTTCGAGCAATGGCTTTCCGAAAGGGGAGAAGCTGCGGCACAGGCTGCAATCAAAGCGGAGTTAGGCGAATATTATGGTTATTATCAGCAATTGCAACAACTGAAAACATACCAGGGATCGCAGGCACGATTGCCATTCAGAATTACGCTGGAATAAACGCGATTCTTTTTGATTTACATTTACAAGGAAGGGAAGACTTTAATATACTATGACACCAATCAGAACCAACTGGACAAGAGAAGAGATTTCAACCATTTATAATTCGCCTGTACTGGACCTTATTTACAAGGCAGCAACCGTACACCGCGAATACTTTGATGCACAAGAGGTACAGGTTTGTACTTTACTGAGTGTAAAAACCGGCGGATGCCCGGAAGATTGTTCGTACTGCCCGCAGGCAGCGCGTTATCATACCGATGTAAAAGTGCAGAAACTCATGGACGTGAAAGAGGTGATTGATAAAGCGGTGGAAGCAAAAGAGAATGGCAGTACACGCTTCTGCATGGGTGCAGCATGGCGTGAAGTACGCGACAACCGCGACTTCGATAAAGTACTCGATATGGTAAAAGGCGTTAATGCCATCGGTCTTGAAGTGTGTTGTACACTGGGTATGCTTACGCATGATCAGGCGGAGAAACTAAAAGCTGCAGGGTTATACGCTTACAACCACAACCTCGATACCAGCAAAGAATTTTATGGCGATATCATTTCCACACGCACGTACGATGACCGTCTGGAAACACTGGAAAATGTACGCAATGCAAAAATTTCGGTTTGTTCCGGCGGTATTATCGGTATGGGAGAAGGCGAAGCAGATCGTATTGGCATGTTGCACACCTTGGCAACTTTGCCCGAACACCCGGAGTCAGTTCCGGTGAATGCATTGGTACCTGTTGAAGGAACCCCACTGGAAGACCAGGACAAGGTTTCTGTATGGGAGATGGTGCGCATGATTGCCACGGCACGTATCATCATGCCCAAAGCCATGGTACGCCTTTCCGCAGGCCGTGTACGCATGACATTGGAAGAACAGGCATTGTGCTTTATGGCCGGAGCCAACAGTATTTTTGCAGGCGATAAATTACTCACGACACCGAACCCTGGTGTTGTGCAGGATAAAGAAATGTTTCAGGTGTTACAGTTAAAGCCCAGGGAATCTCACAAAGAGCGTGTGCCCGTTGGTATTTAACATAGTGAAGCTTTCATAGAGAACCAAGGTTGCTGATTAACGGCAACCTTTTCTTTTTGATTTGTATTTATTTATTTATCTTCATTAATCGTTTTATGAAGAAGTTATTTCCTTTTGTAGTAATCCTGTTTTGTAGTTCAACCAGTATTCATGTTTTTGCCCAAACAAGAGCGATTGATTCGTTGAAAGCTTTATTAAATAGTACAAAGGGAGATGAGCGGTTTGATGTCCTGGATGAAATTATTTATTTATCACAGATAACAGATGTTGAGTTAGCTATTAAATGTGCGGATGAAGCATATCAGCTTATTCCAGAACTTCTCGATAGTTCAAAAATTGCTCGGGCGTATCGGTTTAAAGCACATTTTTTAATAGGAATGAACAGGGAGAGTGAGGCTTTGCCTTTTTTAGATAGTGCTTTGGCGATTTCATGTAAAATCGATAATTATTACGAGATAAATTTTTTAAATAATTTGTTTGGATTGGTTTATACCTTTCAGGGTGAGTACGGATCAGCCCTTAAAAGTTTCTTTAGCGCAACGCGCCTATTACGTAGTGATGAATCAATACGCTTGAGTAATTTACAAAATAATATTGGCGTTGTTTTTTACAAACTAGGGAATAATAGAAAAGCTATTACTTATTTTGAAGACGCCCTCGAGATTCGAAAGAAAGAAGGAAGTCATTCCGATACACAAACTTTACTCATTAATATCGGATTAGCATATTCCCAACTCAGGGACTACGAGCAAGCCCGCAACTATATCAATCGTGGGCTGATTTCATGTAAAATAAATTGTGAACAAATAAAAATACAGGGAGAGTTCGCCTTGGGATTAACTGAATTTAAGCGTGGTCTTATTGTGGCTAGCGAACCCAATTTTAAAACTTCTCTTAAGTTCTCTCGGAGAATGAAAAACAATCGATTCATCATTGAAAATTTGGTCTACCTGGCTCGGATATATATTGAAAGGGGTCGATTCGATTTATCGAAAGAGGCATTGCAGGAAGCAGAGAAATGCTCAATTGAACACAACTTTAATGAATTGCTATTGGATACATACAGGGTCTTCCTTTCAATGTATGGCAAGCAAGATAATTTGATAGAGCTGTCAAATTATTACATAAGACACAACGCCTTGCGGGAGCAGTTGCATGGTCGCGAATTACTTCAGCAAATTTCGGTATTTCAGGTAGATATGGAGCATGAGGCCAACCTAAAAACCATTGCAAATCAAAAACAAGTAATAGGCCTGCAGAACGATTCACTTCGTCAGGAGCAGCGGATTTATTATGGAATTTCAGTATTGATCGTTTTGATTGTATTAATTTTTTTGCTGCTTTCGGGGAGAAGTGTTCAAAGGAAAGAGATCAAAGAACTGTTAGAGGAACGAATTAGCCAACGGATGGAATATCTCGAACGAAAGGCGAGGCAGCTGGAGACAATCAAAATTGATTTAACTGAAAATGCAGATAAGCGATTCGGAGTTGTATCTCGACTACTCGATGAACTCCAGGATGCTGGTACAGACCACCCTGTGCAATATAAATTTCAGCTCCGTTCAACAATCACTCAAATGAGGTTTGTTTTTGATTCGATAGAGGTACTACAAGAATCAGGTAAGTCAAGAAAAAGTTAGGGTTAGGCAATAGTTTGCTTTAAGAATTAATAGCCTTATTGCATTTTTTATTTACTTTCAAACAACCGTTACAAGCACCCATGCGATCTCTTTTTAGCTACATTTTCTGCTGTAGTATCACATTCAGTGTTTGCGCACAAACATCTCAACTTGATTCATTGAATTCTTTGTTAGATGGTAAGAAAGGAGATGAACGATTAATTAAATTATATGAGATCGCCTCTAGCGTTCAGAGTACTAATATTCCATTGGTTAATTTATGCGCGGATGAAGCCCTTCTGATAATTCCTGAACTTTCAGATAGCCTTAGAATTAAAGCATATAAAGCGAAAGCTTTTGCCCTGTTTTTCAGTAATAAAGAAACCGAAGCGGTTCCTTTATTATTGAAGGGCTTGGAGATTTCCCGCAGGATTAAGTCTGACCGGGAAACGGGTTATCTCTTAAATTTTTATAGTGTCATCTGTATTTCAAAAGGGGAATATGGAAAAGCGCTCGAGTATTTATTTGATTCGATTAGCTTTGAAAGATTGAAGAACGAAGAGTTGAGACCCAGGTATACGAATATTGGACTGATTTATTATAAAGTTCAAAACACACAAAAATCAATTGATTTTTATAGAAAGGCTTTGTCTGTTATTGATCGGGGCGACAGTCAATATGGAATTTTATTGATTAATGCAGGACTTTCATATTTTCAGTTCAATGAATATTCAAAAGCAATTAGTTATATCGAACGCGGTTTAGGATCATGTAAGAAAAATTGTGCGAGAACAAGAATACAGGGTGACTTTGCGCTTGGTTTCGGTAATTATCGCATGAAGAACTTCAAAGCAAGTGAGACTTATTTAAATAGTTCGTTAGCACTATCACTTCAAACGAATGATCCTCGCTTTACCTCGGAGAATTTGGTTCTTTTGGCGTACATATACCTAGAGACAAATAGGCTGGATCTTGCCGAAGAAGCGTTGCGGAAAGCTGAGAAGATTTGCATGGAATTTAATTTAAAAGAATTGTTATTAGCGACATACGACGGTTTCATTTCTTTCCATGAAGAGCGTAATAATTTTTCGGAGTTGTTAAACTACTATGTAAAATACAATGCGCTGCTGGAAAAGTTGCGTGGCCGTGAGTTACTTCAACAAATTTCTGTTTTTGAAGTTGATATGGAGCATGAGGCAAACTTAAAGACCATAGTGCATCAAAAGCAGGTATTAAGTCTGCAACAGGAATCGCTTGTTAGGCAACAGAGGATTAATTATGGCATTTCTTTATTGATTCTTCTGGTTGCCGTAATCCTTTTACTTTTATGGAGACGGAATATTCAACGGAGAAAAATTAAGGTATTGCTGGAACAACGAATTGTGCAGCGAACCGAATACCTAAATAATAAAAGGCAGTTAATCTTGAAATGTAATGATGATTTAATAAAGTTAGTTCAGGCACGGCAGAGTAAAATTTTGAGACTTGCCGCTAAAATTCAACGTGAAAACTTTCATGGATTTTCTCAGCGTAATTATGACATTGAGATTAGATCAACAGCTAATCGACTTCAGGATCTCTCATGCACGGTCTTGAATCTTCATTCTTCGGCGTTGTATTAATCTATCCTTACGTTTGATCGTCAGGGCTAAAATCGGCGCCAAACAAACTTGAACTATAAATTCTTTTTTATTTCGCTAGTCTTTTTTTATTTTCAACGAGCCGTTAGACGAAAACATGAAGTTTAATTTACAATACGATACGTTGTTGTGGTATTTTTCCCAGTGTTTGCGCACAAACATCTCAGCGCGACTTATCAGTATAAGGATGCGTAAAATGATCATGCATGAGATCGCGATTCAATCCAGTTATTTTAATATTCGTAGGCCATCACTCATATGAAGCAGAAAATTTTTATTTCAGTTCTATTTGTCATTTTAGTCACTCCCATGTTTGCCCAAAATGATGAGATCGATTCCTTGACGAAGAAGCTGGAACGTTCCAATGAACAAGCTAAAGGGGATCTGCTTAATGCGCTTGCGTTAGCGTGGGTGAAGGTTGACACGGCACAAGCGCTTGCCTTTTCAGATTCGTCAATTGCTGCTGCATTAAAAAATAACGACAGTCTGAAATTTGTTAAAAGCACCTTACAAAAGGCGCTGGTTTTGCGTCGTATGGAGAAATTTCACTTTTCTAAAAATTTGATATCAGCAATTATACCAGTTGCCGACAGGAATAAGAGTGATGAACTTAGGCATCTTTTTAATGTGCAGGGTGTAAACTATACCGATTTAGGGAATTATGCCAAAGCCCTGGAGTTTCATTTAAAGGCACTCGTGCTCAACGAGTCAAAAGATAGTAAGACCGATATAGCACGGTCTTATTTTAATATTGGTCTTGTTTACTATAAACTAAAAAATATCGACAAGACACTGGAGTACTATCAAAAGGCACTTCAGTTAAAACAGCAATTGAAAGAAACAACTGGCATGGACTTGCTATTAATCAATATGGGACTGTGTTATGGTGATCATAAAGAATTTTCGAAAGCACTAAAATATATCGAAGATGGCCTTTCTTCCTGTAAAGCGTCATGTTCGGAGAAAGTAAAAATTACCGGCGAGTGGGGCTTAGGCGCGACGTATTATAACATGGATGACAAAGATAATTCTTTGAAACATTTAAATCGATCGTATGAACTGGCTGTAGCAAACAATGATAACCGGTATCAGGCAGAAAGCCTGTTGTATTTGGCAAGATTGTATCTTGATGGTGGAAAAATAAAATCGGCTGAATCAGCTTTAGCAATTTCGGAGGAGATTACCTTAATATATAGTTATAACGAATTGCTGTTGGATGTGTATCGCCAGTTTGCAACATTATATACTCAGTTGAAGGACTATAAAACGGCCACTGATTATCAAGCCAAATTCGTCGCGCAGCGCGATAAACTTTACGGAGAGGAATTGCTTCATCAGATTGCTGCTGTTCAGGTGGAGTTTGAAGAAAGGCACCAGGTGAAAAAGATTCAGGAGCAAAACGAGTTGATGGCGCTTCAGGAGCATACGTTGAAGCAAGAGCGAATTGTTAATGTGGTTATCGGTATAATATCAATTCTCTTGTTGGTTGTACTGGGATTGCTGTATAAGAACTATCGCACAAAAAAGCGAATGAATCAGGAGCTTGATCGCCTCGTGCAGGAAAAAACTGCAGACCTGGAGCGACAGCATGAGCAACTTTACGAATCGAATTTAAAGCTAGCCAGTTTCGTACAGGATACAGCGGGACAATTCAAGGCACCGCTATCCACCCTACGTGGAATCTGTTACCTGGGAAAAAAGGAACTGACAGACGCGGAGGACCTCGCACAGTTGGAGGTGATTGAGAAAACTGTTGAGGAGATTTCGAAAGTTATTGAACCACTAAGCAACGGTTCGTTAACAGGTGATATATTAAAGGAGAGTCATTGAATTATGTTGGGGATAATTGTTTAGGCGACTGACAAGTGAATAAAGCATTCTTGATTTGTGTGGTTATTAGCGGCTTTCTTGTAAACGAGACAAAGGCTCAATCTTCAAAGATTGATTCATTGAGGTTATTATTGCCATCGGCAACGGGAGATTTACGATTGGATGTGCTTCATGCTCTAGCTGTTGAATTGGTTACTTATGATACCCATTTAGCGATACCTGTTGTAAATGATGGAGTTCGATCCATTGATCAAGCCAATGATAGTGCCAGGATTGTACGGGCCTACCGAGATAAAGGGCATCTTCTTAGTTTTCATGGCAAGTATGATAGTGTTATTGTCTTATTTAAATTCGCGCTTGCGATTGCGAGAAGGAATAAGGTAGATGAAGAAGTAAATCGAATGTTAAATTCGCTTGGAATTGCATATACTTATTCCGGTAGATATGGAGAGGCGTTACAGTATTTTTATGAAACTTTGCTAATACGTCAATCCATTGGAATGGAAACATGTACAGTTTATAACAATATTGGATTTTCGTATTATAAATTACGTGAGAATAAAAAGGCACTTACCTATTTTAAGAAGTCCATTCACCTTCATGAGGATTATAATGAGTGGATTGATCCGGGGCTGGTATTGATAAATATCGGACTATGCTTTGGTGAACTTAAGGTATATGATTCAGCTTTGCACTATATTAACTTAGGGTTAGCGAAATCCCCTATTGAAAATGAGATAGGAGGGCAATTTGCATTGGGCTTACTAAATTATCGACAAGGTAAGCCGGTATTAAGTAAGGTTCATTTTGATCGTTCTTTAGTAAGAGCATTGGAAAGTTGTGATGCGAGATTCATTTGTGAGAACCAGGTTTATCTGGCCAGGACTTTTATTGAGCTATGCAAATATGATCTGGCAAAAAACGCCCTTGATCATGCAGAGGCCATTTTGTTTAGTAATAAATATGATGAGGTGCTATTAGATACATATAGGGTATTTATCGAGTTATTTCAAGCTAATGGGAATTTCGACGAATTAGCCGGATACTATCAGAAATTTATACCACTACGTGAAACAATTTATGGAAGGGATGCTATTCAAAAAATAATAGCCTTTGAAGTAGACCTGGCACAACATGAAAATAGTTCAAAGCTTGATAATCAAAGCAAGATTCTGAAATTACAAAGTGACGCGATAAAATTCTATAATCAGATTTTTCTGGCAATCTGCTTATCTGCGTTGTTGTTTTTAATTATTGTTTTTCAAATTATCTATCTCCTCAAGAAGAAGAAATCGATGTATGTTAGTTTGAAGAAGCGCGTGTTCGAACGCTCTAAATTTTTAGGGGTCAATCTTCAACTACAATCCAAGGTCAAAAAGGAATCCCGACAAATATTAGAAGACGCAGTTGCATCCTTAGACCTAGCGTTATCAAGGCTCGTGTTGACGGAAGGACACTTTGGTGAGAGAAAAATATTATACTCACGGTTAATTGATGAAAATAGTTTTGTATTGCGCGATGTAAATATCCGTTTGAAGTTATTCGTTGCGAAAGATGAGAGGTAGTATAATTTTGTTTTCTATACCCTTGTGGATGATGACTGTTCCCCTTTTTTCACAAGATTTTCCTCTTGTATCTCGGTTGATTAAATCGCCAGAAGAAAAGAAAGGTTTATGGAGTATTTTAGTTACTCAGGAAAATACTATGAGGTCACAATGCGTTTTCGATTTATCTGATGATTTTGATGTTTCTTTAGAAAGAATGAATATTTACATACGTAGCCGACAGTATGAAGATGCCGTCTTTGTGGCAAATCATTGTATAGAATTGGCGGTAAAAAATTGTGATACATTACAATTAGTGCAAGCAAACAGACTAAAAGCATCTGCATTGCGAAGGTCTGGTAATTTGCAGAGTGCAGATCCTATTTATAAGGCAACTATTGAAGTGGCACAAACCAAAGGATACATCGATGAAGCTAAAATATTATTAAATAGCCATGGAGCTTTGTATGTGCTAACAGCAGAGTATGATAAGGCTTTGGGCCAGTTTCTTAAGTCATTGCCTTTACGGGAAAGGGGAGGCAATAAAGATGAAATAGGAACTTGCTTACATAACTTGGGCTTAATTTATTACAAACTAAATAACTTTAATAAGGCTATTGAGTATTATAAGAAATCATTGGGTGTTAAAGGAATCATAACACCAGGTTCGATGAAGAGTCTGATAAATATCGGGCTTTGTTATTCAGGGCAACGAGATTATGAAGAGGGATTACGATATGTGAAACGTGGGCTAAAGCTTTGTCAGGATCGATGTAGTCATGATATTTATACAGAGGCTAAATTCGCGCTTGGAATGATTTACTACTACATGCAGGATTGTGTAATGGCCGAAAGATTTTTGCTCGAATCTTTAAGTACTTCCCGTATCACACAAGACAATAGGTTTATTGCAGAAAACCTCATCTACCTGGCCAGGGTTTTTCTTGATAATGGAGATCTTCAAAAGACTTACAACTATCTTACTGAAGCGAGGCACATTGCTGCTAAGCATGGGTTTAATGAGTTGCGATTAGATACCTACAGAGTTTTTATCTCATTCTATGAGAGGAAGGGTGATGTTGCGCAACTAGCGGATTATTACCTTAAATACAATGCTCTAAGAGAGGAAATGCAAGGCAGGGGTTTGTTACAGCGGGTATCAGCTTTCGAGGTCGAGATGGAGCATGAAGAAAACTTAAAAACGCTTGCTTATCAATCTAATGTTGTGGCGCTTCAGACCAATTTACTTGTTTCTCAACGCAGGATCTATTTTGGTATTACGGCGTTGTTTGGTTTAATCGGCATTATTTTCTTTTTAGTCTGGCGTAAAAACGTACAAAAGGCCAAAGTTAACGCACTACTTGAGCGGCTTGTTATTCACCGGATTAATCGTCTCAATTCAAAAGCAAAAATTTCTGTTGCTCGAAATAAGCAGTTAACTGAAGGGCTCCGGAACCGAATAGAGTCGGTTAATATACTTATACAAATCCTGGGCTCTTCACTTAGAAAATCGGTGACGAATAAAATTTATGGGGTTCAATTCGAATCCGTAGTAGAGCAGATGGTGATTTTAAATTCATATCATGACGTTCACTTTTTAGATGGAATTGAGTCGTTGCAAACTTATGATTGAGAGTAGGAATGCAGATTGATTGTTTATGCTTTTAAATGATACGATCAGATGAAACGTTTCTATTTTGCGTTTGCGGTGTTCTTTTATTGCCTGTCGCCTTGGGTTAATGCACAAACAATCCGGTTCGATTCGCTCAATGCTTTGTTGCCCACAACAAAAAGTAACGAACGATTTGATGTTTTGTATCAATTGGTACGGGAAGTTTGGGCAGACGATATGGAACTGGCACTTTGTTATGCAGATGAAGCAATCGGAATTGTTCCACAATTATCAGATAGCATGCGAATTGGAAAGGCATATCGTGTAAAGGGACATTTACTCTTTCTGGATGGTAGAGTATCAGAAGCTTTGCCATGGTTACACATAGCCCACCGGGTCTGTCGGAGTGTTAACAATTTTTCTGAGCTAACGTATATTTTGAATCTTTTTGGAATTACGTACACATATAACGGTGAATACGGAGAGGCGCTGAGGTGCCTTTTAGAAGCGATTGAATTAAGAGAAACCAATGACGGCCTTAACTTAGGTGTTTTATATTCTAATTTAGGGCTTGTCTATTATAAGCTTCGCAATTTTAAAAAGGCACTTGCTTACTATGAGCTCAGCTCAACGATAGAACTCGAGGACTTTCAGGGTGATGCGATTTTGTCTATTAATAAGGGACTTGCGAGCGCTCAAAATAAGAAATTCTGTGAGGCATTAGAATATATTAATCATGGCCTTAGTCTATGCAAGCGTGGTTGTGATGATACTTTTGTTGACGGGGAGTTTGCGCTTGGATTAATTGACTTCGTGCAAGGAAATTCAATAGAAGCTGAAGGTCATTTTAATAAGTCTCTTGAGATTTCACGTAAGATCAATGATCAACGGTTCGAGGTTGAGAACCTGATTTACCTAGCGAAAATAGATATTGAGTCCAAACACTACGATCAGGCCTATTCGTCTTTAGGGGAAGCGCAGCGAATAGCTCAGATTCATAATTTTAATGAGCTATTGATAAATATTTATGACGCCTATATTTTGTTTTTTGAACAACGGAAAGATTTTAGGCGGATGGATTTTTATTATCCGAAGTATAATGAATTGCGGGAAAGATTACACGGACAGGAGATGCTTCAGCAGATAGTTGTTCAGGAGGCTGAACTGGAACACGAAGAAAATAAAAGAACAATTGCATATCAGAAAGACTTAGTGGAAGCCCAGGTCGAGGCACTCAAACTGGAACGTAGGATTCAACTGGCAATAGGTTCTCTTACCTTAATCGTTGGGATAATTTTGTTTTTGCTGTATAAACGCGTTTTGCAAAAAAGAAAAATCAATACACTTTTAGCCACACGCGTAACGCAACGGAAAGCGGAATTGGCTACGGCGGTTGACGGGTTAAAAAGTGACCGAAGGATAATTCAGCAAATGGCAAGTTTAGCGATGGAGGTATGCGGTTCACTTTCTGATAAATCCTGTGTACAATTATCAATGTTTAAGGTAAACAGGAATAATGGTTTCGTTAGGATGATTCAACTTTCACTTTTGGAATTGAATCAGCTTTCCAATAATACAGTTAAAACGAAGGAAGAGTTAGTCAGAAATTGAGACCCTTTTTTTTGTTAGCCAAAAAAAAGGGGCAAACCTTTCTAATATTACCCACAAAGCGAAAGGTTTGTTGTTCCCCGGGAGGCTAACGTTTATTTTTCACAACGATGTTTTGTCTTGTATTTAATGATTTGAAATTAAGGGAAAGCCAATCAATTTGGGTGCAGCATGGATCGATTACCAGGAAAACCAGACAGTGCCCCGGTCAGGAATTCCTTATCGATTGTGATATCATCCATTTAAAGATGATTTTTATGACGAAATAGATTGATCATGAATCGAAAGCGATCCTTTTTACTGGTGGACGATGAAGCTTTAATCCGTGAAGGATTGAAGTCGTTGTTACAAACAGAATCTTTTGTAAAAAATATCTACGAAGCAGCTTCTAAATCTGGAGTGGAAGAACAGCTTGAAAATCAAATCGACATTGTTTTACTTGATTTCCGATTAGGTGAAGTGAATGGGATAGACCTTATCCCAGTGATCAACAAAAAGGATGATGGAATAAAAATTATTGTCATCACCGGATTAGAAGGTGCCGAGTTGATCATTAACCTGCTGAGGGCTGGGGTTCATGGGATAGTCCATAAACTGGATGGATACAAGGAAATAAGGAATGCAATCCTCCATGTTATGGAAGGGGATACCTATTACCCTCCCGGAATTATACAAATTATTCAGACCAATGCTCATCGTTGGGACAAAATGCCTTCGGTGATGCTTACCCTGCCGGAACGCGACCTGTTAAAAGCCATAGCCAGTGGGTTGACCACAAAGGAAATCGCTGTTAAACTTAAAATGTCTGAAGCCACGGCAGAGACATACCGGCTGAGGCTGATCAAAAAAGTAAACGTTCCCAACACCGCTGCGTTGCTGGCCTTTGCCTACCGAAACGGCATGCTCTAAGATGGAATACCATATTCAATTACGGCGAGGAGTCCTTTTTCACCTTGCTTATATTGGATTTTTGCGCCAATGGCCTGGGCCCGCATGCGAAGCGTATTGTGTTTCTTTTTAAGCCGCGCTACAAATTCGTTCACCCGGGCGAACCCGGAGCCATCATCTTCTACTTCGATGACCAGTTGTTTGGGCTGCCAGTTAATTCTCACCCACACATGCCATGCGGAGGAATGCCGCAGCGCATTGTGAATTAGTTCCTGAACCATCCTGATCAAATACGTCTCCGTTGGCCTTGGTAATTGCTGTGGATTGCCGGTAATGGACGGGTGAATCCTAAAGGATCCCGGCGTGTCCATGTTTTGGCAAAGCAATTCAAGGCTCTTTTCCAGCGAATCATCATCCATCCTGGCATGATGCAGGCGACGTGATATTCTGCGCACAGCATCAGTAATTCCCTGAAAATCATGTTGCATATGCTGAATTGTGGCCTGTGTTTCTTTAGGATTGGTATAAGATCGCTCCAGTTTATCAAAATGAAGCCTTAGAACCGATAGGCGCTGAATCAGATCGTCGTGGAGTTCGGCTCCCATTTCGGAAATAATGTGCTCACAGGCCTCCATAGCCTGTTTTGAGGCTTCTTTTTCAACACGGCGAGTCAAGAATAACGGAATTTTCATTTTGATCGGACAGCTATAAAGGTAACCGGATACCTTAGAAATCCGGTATGTTTTTGATGTAAGGTTTAACAAGCAATCTGTCAAAAATAACACTTAAAGTAACACTTTAAGTGGATGTCTTACCTAAATTTTGAATGTACCATCTTCAAAGACGCTTTCGATACCCAAAATATTTGACAGACCTTGTTAGTTGGATAAACTCTCAAAGGGTGTTTGACTCGCAGAGCAACTTTGAAACTTCGTTAATCCATTAATTCAATTGGATTAATAGCCATGTGAAGACCGCCTGGCCAAGCGTTTTCCATTCATGCACAACTACAAATAGAAATGCTGCGCCTAAATTAGGTGCAGCATTTCTATTTGCGACTCGACTAGATAATACTATAATTTATCCTCTAGGGCAAAGCCGCCAAGCGGTTCTGATTGAGCCACCTCTGATTTGGGTGATGACTTTTCAGTTTTTGAACTGTTAACTGAAACAAACGTAAAAGACAATGTCATTAAAGCGGATATGGCAAGTAGAACTATATTTTTTGTTTTCATAAGTCAAATGTTTGAGCTAGATTAATTAATATTTTGTTTTGGATTGAGAGTTTACAGTTGTCCCGGGGTACTCGCTCCTCCTGCTGGATTAGTTAACTGTGGTTTTGGTTTAACTTCTTCTTCAGTGCATGATGTTAATGCCAAAGAGGTTGAAAATGCAATAAGTAGGATGTAAATGATCTTTTTCATACATATAGGTTTAGTGGTTTACAATCGAGATTTTAGGATTTAAACTGTTTTTATGTTTAATTGTAAACCAAAGTTGGATCCCTTGAACACTATTTTTTTCAGGATAAATTTCTCTAAACTACACGTGTACGAAATATTTCCTTGTCTGACTAAAACTTTCATATTCATCACACTCTTCGTGTTTTGTTGTCTTAATTCATTCCCACAGTCCTCAAAAATAGACTCTCTTAAAAATCAACTTGAAGCAAGCCATGAGGTTTCCAAATATGATGTACTGATTGCCCTAATGCAGGAGTATTATAGACAGAATGAAATCAATAAATCGTTAGAAGTTTGTAATGCAGCCAGAGCCTTAGCATTTGAGATTGGCGATTCCGCAAAAATCGTTAGGTGTGGTCGAAACCAAGGTCAGATATTAAACCGATTGGAAAGGGCAAAGGAAGCCTCTGAAACATTGTTATCTGTTCTTCCGATCGCGAAAAGAAATGGGTTTTTGAATGACTATAAATCAATTTTAAACAACCTTGGGATTGCGTACACTTTTCAAGCCAAATATGATCAGGCTTTAAAAATTCATTTTGAAACTTTAGTGCTGAGAGAAAAGGATAAAGATAACGTTGAGATAATCAATTCATTAAATAACATAGGTCTTGTTTATTTTAAACTAAAAAACTACAATGAAGCAATTGCTTACTACGCTAAGGCTATAGCGCTTGCGAAGGAAAGTCCACATTATGAAGACGAAGAAAGAATTTTAATAAATATTGCGTTATGTTATAACCAACTAAACCAGTTTAAAGAGGCTGAAAAATATTTTGATGAGGCTTTCGAAAAATGTAAAGGACAATGCGGTAAGCAATTTGAGATAGAAGGAAAATTTGGTCTTGGCCTGGCTTATTTTGGATTAGAGCAATATGAGAAAGCGGAGATACTTTTTAAGCAATCTTTGGCAACATCTAGGGAGATTAAAAATAGACGATTCCAAGCTGAAAACTTATTACATTTAGGGCGGACTTTTATCAAATACCAACAGTGGGAGGAAACAATCAATGCCTTAAACGAATGTGAAAGAATTTCAAGAGAAGAACAGTATAATGATGTGCTAATTAATTGTCTTCACGAATTTTCTAATGTTTACAACCTTCAATTAGATTTTCAAAACGCTTCTTATTACCAAGCCAAGTATATTCATTTAAAGGATAGCATTTACAGTGAGCAGCTTATAAGCAATATTGCCAAAATCCAAACCCAATACGCCGAACGGGAAAACATCAAAACCATCGCATCCAAAGACGTAGTAATCAAACAACAGCGTGACCTCAACGTTGCCATCGCCGTCATCGCGATACTTGCTGGGTTATTGATCCTGGTGTTGCAGCGGAGTAACCGGGTTTCGAAACAGGTGAATGCGCAGTTGTCGGAGGCGAAAACTACGATCCAGGAACAGAACAAGTTGCTGGAGATCAAAAACAAAGACCTTGACCGCGAGGTGGAGAAAAAAACGATTGACCTGGAGCGTGTTAACCTTTCACTGAAACAGGTAAACGATGAACTGGATAACTTCATCTATAAAACATCCCATGATATCCGCGGACCACTGGCCAGTCTCAAAGGCATGTGTAATGTGGCCCTCATGGACGTTACCGATCCTATCGCACTCGACTACCTCAAGAAACTGGATGCCACCGCTGAACGACTCAACTCTATCCTGACGCGACTGCTGATCATCAACCAGATCAATAACTCCAAACTTTCCGTGTCGCGCGTGGATTTTGCGAGGATCATTGATGATGTGCTGCTCCTCGAAAAGAAACGTGGCTTGCCCCCGAAATTAGAGATACGCAAGAACATCGATCCTAATATTTCAATCCAATCCGATAAGGAACTTGTTCGTATCGTACTGGAGAACCTTATCGATAATGCCATCAAATTCTTCAACGACGCGGAGCAAATTAATTCCTTCGTTGAAATCCACATCACCCTGGAGCAAGACGGTTTTGTGAAAGTGCGCGTGGTCGACAATGGTATTGGCATCAGCGAATCTAATCCCGGAAAGTTGTTCCAGATGTTTTTCCGTGCTTCCGAACGATCGGAGATCGGCGGTATCGGATTGTATATCGTTAAAACCGCCACTGCAAAAATCGGCGGGAAAGTAGGGCTGCTCACCACACCAGAAGGCTACACCGAATTTTTTGTACTCCTGCCCATTCACCCGCCACAGAGCAATGACTGGCCGGAAAAAGCCGTCATCTAACATTTTTTTCCTGCTTTTCTATGAGCATCTTTGCCCCCTGATTGGGCCCAACCCAATACCTAATGCCAAATTCCCAATGCCTAAAATTGTATGAAAGAGTATAAACGCCACACCATCACCGCCGCCTTACCTTATGCCAATGGCCCCTTACACATCGGTCACATCGCCGGGGCCTATTTGCCTGCAGATACCTACGTCAGGTACCTGCGCCTGAAAGGAGAGGATGTGCTCTTTATCTGTGGGTCTGATGAGCATGGTGTAGCCATTACGTTGGGTGCGAAGAAGGAAGGTGTGTCGCCGCGCGAGTTTGTGGACAAGTACCACAACAAAATGAAAAAGGCTTTTGAGGATTTCGGAATATCTTTCAGTATCTATTCACGGACTTCCAATCCCGGACATTACGAGACTGCCCAGGAATTTTTTACCACCATCTATAAAAAAGATCTCTTTATTGAAGAGACGTCGGATCAGTATTATGATGAACAGGAAAATGTTTTCCTGGCAGATCGTTATATCATTGGTACGTGTCCGAATTGTGGCAACACCAACGCTTACGGTGATCAGTGTGAGAAGTGCGGAAGTAGTTTGAGTCCGAAACAACTGATCAATCCCCGTTCTACGGTGTCCGGTAATACACCCGTGTTGAAGCCAACCAAACACTGGTATTTTCCCTTAGATAAATTCGAAACATGGCTGAAGGAATGGGTGGTGGAAGGACATCGTGACGATTGGAAAATAAATGTATACGGTCAGTGTAAGTCGTGGCTCGACCAGGGACTTCAGCCGCGTTCCATAACACGCGATCTGGATTGGGGTATTCCTGTTCCGCTGCCAGACGCGAAAGGAAAAGTATTGTATGTGTGGTTCGATGCACCCATCGGTTACATCTCTGCGACAAAAGAGCTGCGCCCGAACGACTGGCAAAAATACTGGAAGGATCCCGAGACAAGGTTGATCCACTTTATTGGTAAGGACAACATCGTATTTCATTGTATCATCTTTCCGGCCATGTTAAAAGCCGCCGGAGATTTTATCCTTCCCGATAATGTTCCAGCCAATGAATTTCTAAACCTTGAAGGCGATAAGATTTCAACATCGCGGAATCACGCGGTATGGCTTCATGAATACCTGGAAGATCTACCGGGTAGGAGGGATGAACTGCGGTATGTACTAACTTCCATTTCACCGGAAACAAAGGATGCTGATTTCACCTGGAAGGATTACCAACAGAAGGTGAACAGTGAACTGGTTGCGATCCTCGGTAATTTTGTAAACCGTGTGATGGTGCTCACCTGGAAATACTTTGATGGTAAGGTGCCTTCAGCGCATAAACTGCCGGCGACTGATGAGCGGCGGAAGAAAATTGTTCAGGTCTACGATCAGGCGCATACAGACCTGAATGTAGCTGTAAAAGAGATGTCGAATGCGTTAAAGGATTTTCGATTCCGCGAAGCGCAGTTCCAGATGATGCAGCTGGCGCGGATCGGAAACAAATTTCTGGCGGAAACTGAACCGTGGAAGCTGGCGAAAGAAGATATGGAAGCGGTGGCGAGTATACTGAATTATGCGTTGACCGTAGTCGGTAATATCGCCATTGCCTGTGAACCTTTTCTTCCGGATGCATCGGCAAACATTAAAAAGCAATTGAATAGTGCCGCACTTGAAGGATACTGGAATGAACTCTGGAAAAAGGAAACCATGATTGAACCGCTTCCGGTACATCATCAATTAAATAAGGCGGAATTGCTGTACAGAAACGTAGAGGATGAGGACATCGAAAAACAGATAACACGGCTGAAGAAAACAGCACCAGTTGAAACAACGCCATCAGCTGCAGTAGAGAATGCATTGAAGCCACTGAAATCTGAAATTGTTTATGATGACTTCGCCAAACTGGATCTGCGTGTAGGCACTGTGTTGTCGGCAGAGAAAATGGAGAAGTCGAACAAACTTTTGAAACTCGTCGTGGACACCGGTATTGATAAACGCACCATTCTTAGTGGTATTGCGTTGCACTATACTCCCGAGGAGATGGTTGGAAAACAAGTCACGCTCATCGCCAACCTGGCACCACGCAAGATGATGGGCATTGAATCACAAGGTATGATTCTTATGGCAGAGGATATGGATGGTAAATTAAAACTGGTGGGGCCCTCGGATGTTGTCGCACCGGGTTCTCAAGTTAATTAGATTGTGATCAATTGATTTGAGATGCTGCTTTCGTTGTGAGCAGCTTTGGGACTAAAGTCCCTTTTGAAAAGATATCAAATACCAGGCGCTGAAGCGCATGGCAATTGATTCTGATGGTGAAGGATATAGTAAGATATTTTGATTTTTTTGTTCCGTTTTAGAATGCAGGCAAAGACAATGCACTGGAGCGCCTGGCAATTGATACCTGGGGCGAGGGCGCTAGCTCACATCGTGTCCTTTTAAAATATGATTGCAACCACACCGGATTGGAATGACGTTAATTGACCGTTTCCGATTGATTCGTTTAAGCTAAAACTTCCCCAATTTTTCTTCCCACGTTACATCGCCATTTTGTTTGGCGTGTACCTTCATCGTTACTACTACTTCGTCGGCGCCTGCATTCAGGCAGGCTTCCTGTGCTTCTTTTGCGATTTGCATGAGTTTATCATAGGGCCCTTGCATCACGGTTTCCATGGCGCCCACACGATACTCGACTCCGGAGTGGGCAATTACTTCGATGGCTTTGTCGATGATGGGATAGGGGTGACCTTTCGCGATGGGAACAATTTGTATGGCAATATGGACTTGGTGTTTCATATTATTAGTTTTTGTTGATGGTGAAAAATAAATCCCAAAGGCAATTTAGGGCCACGAAGGCACGAAGACACAACGAAGGCAACGATCTTATGAATTAAACTGACTCATCGTTTTATACAGTATTCATTGTACAAAATAGGAAAGATTTGGATAGCAATCGCGACTTGATTTATGCTTTTTGCCGGAATCTATTTATTAATCCCA
>Ga0196965_1000419_pt1 | contig 26085 bp, 14 predicted proteins | sample S1_20metaG_FD_148668 | JGI IMG/M metagenome (GOLD analysis project Ga0196965, IMG submission 148668) | Soil microbial communities from Anza Borrego desert, Southern California, United States - S1_20 | ecosystem: Environmental > Terrestrial > Soil > Desert | place: USA: California | collected... | reverse complement strand
AAGATTTTCGATATCGTACAAATCCGGCTTGTCCGGATGATAGAGTTGCTCCAGACCATGATCTGACAAACGACATCCATGCGTGTGAAAAAAATCAATACGATTCTCCAGGGCGGAGAGTAGGGTTGAGAATGACCGGATCGTTACGCCACTGGCTTGCTGTAATTTTTCAAGATAGCGAACATAGTTTTCCGCATGCTCAACGGCGTATGCTTTATCCGGGCGAAATGTGGGCAGGATAGCTGTACTAAATTCGCTTTGTGCAAGCTTTTGATGGTCCGCCAATGTATCGGCAGGATCATCGGTGGTACATACCACTTCCACATTCATTTTTCGGAGAAGATGTTGTGTCGAGTAGTCAGGCCGTTGCAACTGATCGTTGCATCGCTGAAATATATCCGCACTTGTCTCAGGACTCAGCAATTCATCGATATTAAAGTAGCGTTTTAATTCAAGGTGTGTCCAGTGATAAAGCGGGTTTCTAACGGTATATGGAACGGTGTATGCCCATTTGTCAAATTTTTCTTTTGCTGAGGCTTTCCCGGTTATAAAGTTTTCTTTTATTCCGAGTGTGCGCATAGCCCGCCATTTGTAATGATCACCATCTAACCAGATGTTTGTTATCGTTTCAAACCTCCGATCTCGAGCGAGGTCTTGCGGCGAAAGGTGACAATGATAATCGATGATTGGAAGAGGCTTCGCATAGGTGTGATAGAGTTTTTTTGCGAATGCCGTATCCAGTAAAAAGTCGTCGTTTATGAAGGCTTGCATAGATTGATAAAAAGCAAATTATTTTTTTCTTAAGGAAGATTCACGAATGATGAGTTCAGGTTTCAGGACGATTTTCTGCGGAATGAATTTTTTGTTTCCAGCAGCAATTTCTTCAAGAAAGATTTCAGCAGCTGCATTACCAAGACGCATACTATGCTGGTCTACAGCACTTAGGCTGGGCTCAGTAAACGACGTGAAGATCTCATTACTGAAAGCTACAAGTGCAACATCGTGAGGGATTCTGATGCCACGTTCCTTCAGTACCTGCATGGCTCCCATGGTACTCAATGCACTCGACGAAAAAATCGCATCTGGTGGATTCTTTAGTTTGAGTAGTTTTTCCATACTGGTACGGCCGTCTTCAAGTTGCAGGTTACTTTCTACGACCATCGTATCACTGAATTGTAATCCATTATCAAGTAACGCTTCACGGTATCCGCGAAGACGTTCTTTAAAAATGGAAATCTTTCGTACGTTGGTGAAGTGCGCAATACGTTTGCAACCTTGTTGTATGAGATGCTCTGTTGCTTTGTACGCACCAAGGAAATCGTCAATAACCACATGACTTACTTCAATCTCATCGTTGGAACGATCAAAAAAGATGAGTGGGATGCCACGTTCTTTTACTTTCAGAAAATGATCAAAGTTCACCGTTTCCTTACCATGGGAAGCAATGATGCCGTCAACACGGGCATTGAGTAACGCTTCAACCGTAGCTACTTCTTTTTCATAGTTGTCATAGGTCTGGCAGATCATCACGTTGTATTTTCCCTTGTTCGCGATTTCTTCAATTCCACGAACCACAGAGGAGAAAAAACTTCGGTCTGCCGTAGGCACGATGATGCCAATAATGTTGCTTTTACCATTTCGCAGCGCGGCTGCAATATGGTTGGGTTGATAGTTTAGTTTCTGTGCTACCTTGAGTACTGCCTTTTTTGTTTCTGTACTGATTCTGGGGTGATCTTTCAACGCCCGCGATACGGTAGAAGCCGTAATGTTTAACTTACGCGCAATGTCGTGTATCGTTGCTCTTTCATTTTTCATAGTGGCGTACTAGATTTCATTCGCTGGCTTCCCAATGGTGGCGAGAATACCACCGTCAACATAAATGATTTGGCCATTCACAAAATCACTTGCTCGTGAAGCCAGGAAAACCGTGGCGCCCATCAGGTCATCGGGATCTCCCCAACGATTCGCCGGTGTTCTGCTAATAATAAATTCGTGAAAGGGATTGCCCGCAACGCGTAGGGGAGCGGTCTGTTCGGTAGCGAAGTATCCTGGTCCGATTCCATTTACCTGAATATTATACTTCGCCCACTCTGTTGCCATGTTTCGCGTTAACATTTTTAGTCCACCCTTTGCAGCAGCATACGCTGACACAGTATTACGACCAAGTTCACTCATCATCGAACAGATGTTAATGATCTTTCCGGATTTTCTTCCGATCATATAACGTCCGGCGTGTTTTGATACAATGAAAGGTCCTACCAGGTCAACATCAATCACTTCGCGAAAATCTTCAGCCGGCATATCGATCATCGGTACACGCTTGATAATTCCCGCATTATTGATCAGGATATCGATTGGTCCCCTTTCATCTTCAATGCGTTTAATAGCTTGTTCGACTTCTTTTTCATTGGTAACATTAAAAAGATAGCCGTGTGCATCGAAGCCCTGATCCTTATAAAAGGTGAGTGCCTTTTCCATTTTATCAGGAGAGTGTCCGTTGATGATAAGTTGTGCTCCTGCAGAAGCCAGTCCTTTTGCCATCGACATACCGAGACCGTGGGTTCCGCCGGTTATCAATGCGCGCTTACCTTTGAGATCAAATAAGTTCATACCGTTATTGATAGAGGATCATAAAAAAGTTAAATCTACATGGATAAAAGTCCGCGTCATTATTTCATATCCGTCACCTTAACGGCATCCATATCACTGTAATCAAGATTTTCTCCGGCCATTCCCCAGATGAAGGAATAATTGCTGGTGCCTGCACCACTGTGAATAGACCACGGCGGCGAAAGTACAGCTTGATTGTTTTTTATCCAGATATGGCGTGTTTCCTGTGGTTGTCCCATGAAGTGACATACCATTTGGTTTTCTTTTACCTCGAAATAGAAATACGCTTCCATTCTTCTATCGTGTGTGTGCGCGGGCATGGTATTCCAGACGCTTCCGGTCTTCAATTCAGTTAATCCCATTTGCAGCTGGCATACCTGAAGTACACTGGCCACAATGAGTTTACGTATAGTACGATGGTTAGAAGTTTCGAGCGACCCAAGTTCTACGGTGTCAGCATCGGCATGGGTTACGAGTCGCGTAGGGTAGGAGGTATGCGCAGGTGCACTGTTAAAATAATAAAGTGCTGTACCTTCGGTTGATGGATGGAATGTTACTTCACGCGTATCTTTCCCGATGTAAAGAGCTTCCTTGTATTTTAAGGTATACACTTTTCCATCGGCCGTTATGGTGCCTGTAGCCCCCACGTTAATGATGCCGAGCTCTCTACGTTGCAAATAATAGTCTGCTTTTAGTTCAGTGAAGGGTTCCAAAGTCAACGATTTTGAAACCGGTTTCGCACCGCCAACAATAAGTCGGTCATAATGCGAGTATGTATTAACGATTACATCGTCCTGAAAAAGATTTTCAATTAAGAAAGTAGTGCGAAGGCGATGGGTATCATAAGCCATGAAATCTACGGGGTTCGTAGCATAACGGGATGTATTCATTTGTACTTAAAGTTTATTTTTTTTCCGCAAAAATAACCTATCGTATACGCATTCCTTGATGGAATAGAAATTTTATAAGGCTACAATGCGTAATCGTTTGCGCAATATGAATAAAAATTTGATAAGAATGAAAAACATGGTTTCTCTTTTTTGTTGCCGGCAACATATTATTTGCTTTAAATATCAATGATGCAACTAATAAAACGAGATTTTGAATGTTTTAGAAAAAATATTTGGTTGATTTAAAAATACTGTTTAAATATGCAATCGATTGCGCATAATACCTGCTTTCGTTGTATTAGTAATCTTTCACGCCCACACTCGTAATGTTCCAATCACAAAAACCCAATTAGTATGACAGCGTATTTATCTATTGAAAAAATTTCCAAGGCCCCTTCGTGGTGGAATTGGAAAATGTTGCTCTCGCTAGCCTTATTTACAGGCTTATCTTCCACGGTAGTATTTGCCCAGCAAACAATAAGTGGAAAAGTAACTTCTTCGGATGACGGTTCTGCACTACCCGGTGTAACCATTTTGGAAAAAGGCACTTCCAACGGAACATCCTCTGATGCTGATGGTAACTTCCAGCTCAACGTCTCTGATCCTCAGGGAACGTTGGTGTTTTCTTTTATCGGGTACACTACACAGGAAGTACCAATGAGCTCGCGTACCAGTATTGATGTTTCGCTTGTAGCTGATATTACAGAGCTAAGTGAAGTAGTAGTTGTTGGTTATGGCACTGTAAAGAAAACGGATTTAACAGGTGCAGTGGCAACCATTGATCCGGAACAATTAACGAAGGTAGGTTCGGTAACACCGCTTGAAGGCGTTCAGGGGCAGGTTGCGGGTGTTGATGTTTCCAACCCAAGTGGCCGACCAGGAGCGAATTTTAAAATACAAATCAGAGGTCAGCAGTCCTTGATGGGGGGTGATCCTTTGTATGTAGTAGATGGTGTGATTACAGATGGTATAGATTTTCTTAATCCCCAGGATATTGAACGAATTGATATTTTAAAAGATGCTTCTTCTACAGCGATCTATGGATCACGCGGCGCTTATGGAGTTGTGATTGTAACAACCAAACAAGGTGCTTCTGTAAAACAAAAAGCAACGATCACTTATGATGGTTATTATGGTGTGCGTAAAGCAGCACGTCTGCCTGACTTTATGGATGGCGATACATGGTGGAATTACCGGCAGGATGCATATATCACCCCTGCATTAATCGGAGGTCAAAATTATGACCAGGATATTGGCAATAATACTGCGAACAAAGACGAACTGAGAAGGAGAGTTGCTGAAAAGGATTATACGGATTGGTCAGACCTTTTAATACAAAACGGAGCACAGCAGAATCATTGGATTGGTATTTCGGGGATGGGGGAAAACAGATTAGGTTATAACCTCGGTTTCGGCTATCAGCAAGAAAGTGGAAATATCATCAATGAAGGGTTTAAACGTTATAATTTTAAAGCAAATCTTAATCATACGCTAAATGATCAGTGGGCTGCAGGGGCAAACTTTAACGTCTCTATATCAGATCTGGAATCAGGAAGCTCAAATGCAATGATTAATGCATTCCGGATGAATCCATTGATGAGTCCTTATGGAACAGAAACAGGTGAACTCTTGATTCAACCTGGTAAAGATCTTCCCTATATAGATATGACAAGTTCTGTAAGTCCTCTTGTAGATATGAAGAATGCCAAAAACGACACACGCATATACAATGTGATCAGTAACGTTTACCTTCAATACACCCCAATAGAATGGCTTAGTTTCAAAACTACATTTGCGCCATCGTTCCGTTATCACAAGGCCGGTAGTTATGCCGGAACAAATTCCGAAGGGCGTGTAGGCTTGTTAGGAAATGCAAGTCTTGAAACGACTGAATCGTTCTCCTATGTGTGGGATAACCAGGTAAGTGTCAATAAAAATATTGATGATCATACCTTTAACGCCATGGCATTGTATTCACTGAACTCTTTCCGCGCCGATTCAACAATGCTTACAGGAACAAATCTGCCTTTTAACAGTGGTTATAATAATATCGGAAGCGCACCGACCACTGATCAACGCGCGGATACAGGCTTTGGTAAGTATACATTGACTTCTTTTGCATTACGTTTAAACTACTCATGGCGTAATAAATATTTTATAACCTTAACCGATCGTTGGGACGGTGCTTCTGTGCTGGCTGAAGGTCATAAATGGGCTTCATTTCCATCAGCTGCGGTATCATGGAAAATTTCTGAAGAAGATTTCTTGTCCGGTAGTAGCGTAGTGAATCACCTGGCTTTACGCGTGAGTTATGGTTTAACCGGGAACAATGCAGTCGATCCGTATTCCACTTCCATCATTGCAAAAAATCAGACCTATTATGATTTTGGAGGAAAGAATGCAGGCGGTTTTGGACCAGCGTTAGGTAATAGAACATTGGGCTGGGAAAAAACAAGTGAGTTTAATTTAGGTGTTGATTATAGTCTTGTTCGTGGCCGTGTATCCGGGTCTATCGATATTTATAACCGTGTCTCTAAAGATCTATTGGTATGGCGTGAGCTGCCTGCTGAAATGGGATATGCCGGTGTGTATGATAACGTAGCTACTGTACGAAACAGAGGTATTGAGCTTGCCTTAAATACCGTGAACATTTCAACCGATGATTTTACATGGTCTACGTCATTCAATTTTACAAAAAATGAGAATGAAATTCTTGAACTGTTTACTGATGACCAGGACGTGACAGGAAACAAATGGTTTATTGGTCATCCGATAAACGTCAACTATACATATGTATTTGATGGAATATGGCAAGAAAGCGAACGAGAGGTAGCCGTAGATGATTATGGGCAATCTCCGGGTCAGGCCAAAGTAAAGGACTTTGGTAATGATGGTATCAACGCAGATGATAGAAGAATCATTGGTTCTCCAATGCCTGACTGGACCGGTGGATTTTCAACTACAATAACCTACAAGGGCTTTGACTTCTCTGCTTCGCTTTTCACACGTCAAGGTGTTCAGGTTTATAGCCCTTTCCATGAAGAGTTTTTAAACTTTGATGACCGTGGCAGACAAAAGCTGAATGTAGAATGGTATATGGCTGAGAATGATGTTACGCCTACACGGGTGTCAAACAAATACCCGCAACCGAAAAATTTTGGACCGTATTGGAGAACAGAAAACGGTGTTGCGGCATATAAAGATGCAAGCTTTGTTAAAGTAAAAAACATTACACTTGGTTATACTTTGCCTGCAGGCTTACTCGATCGTTTAAAAGTAAAAAGACTTCGTGTTTACACGAATATACTTAACCCTTTCGTGTTTACAGATTACGAAGGTTTCGACCCGGAATGGGCTGACGCAACATTTTCAAGAGGCGGAATGAGTTCGGTTACTTATCAGTTTGGAGTGAATGCAAAATTCTAACCTTAGCATGAATACAATTCATATTAAGGAATAAGAACAAAAAAAACAATGAATATGAAAACATCAAAAATAATTTTGGCATTCGTAATGCTTTTTATAGTTACGAGCTGCAGTGATTTTATTGAAGAAGAAAATAAATCAAACATCGAAGCCGACAAATTTTATAAAACTAAAGAAGGTTACGAAAGTTTGATCAATAGTACATATAGTTCGTTGCGGAATGTTTATGACTTGCCCTGGTTATTTATGGCCGGTACAGACATGTATGTACAGGGCAGGAGCGATAACCAGCCTGAGTCACTGAGTGAATACAGAAATCTCACGCCAGCTGACCCGAATGTCGCTGCTTTCTATGCGGCGTGTTATGACGCCATTCAGCGGTGTAATACAGCGTTATACTATAATGATCAAACACAGGAAACTGACTTTCTACCGCAAAGAAAGGGTGAGGTAAAATTTTTGCGTGCCTATTATTATTTTCTTTTGGTTCAATCATTCGGCGGCGTCAGTATTGTTACAGAGCGATTTGAGGAACCTGTAGTGTCTTTTAGCAGGAATTCGGCGGAAGAAGTCTATAATTTTATTATATCAGAAATGGAAGAAGCGTTAACGTTGCTTCAACCCGTAACTACACCTGAATTTGGTCGGGTTAATGCGCGCGCTGTACAACATTATCTGGCAAAAGTTCATCTTACACGCGGCTACGAGGAGTTTGCTGCAACCGATGATTTTACAAAAGCAGCTTCATATGCAGATGCTGCTATAAACGGGGAAACTTTGTCTATATCGTTTAAGGATTTATTCTGGCCGGGAAAAGAAAAAAACGCTGAAGTTTTGTTTTCAATCCAGTATGATAAAGCATCGATTCAAAATTTGCAAAACGATGGCAGTAACCAAAATGCATTTTTTGGGCCATACATGGGTGGAGAAGGTGCTGTTAGGGGATATCCTTACAGAAGTTATACCTTAGTCCCAACCATGTATGTGTTTGATTTATTCACAGAAAATGATGCCCGGTTTGAAGGTACTTTTATGCTTACCTTTTATGATCGTTACTATGATTTTTATGATAAGAATACTAGTCTGAATACGTTGAAAGTATGGTATTACTATGCGCCATCTTGGGTTGATGTAGACGCGTGGAAAGCAGAAAATCCAACATTGCGAAACGAAGCTATAATTGTTCCATACGCAGCCGGATGGGAAGCCAATACAGGAAGTCCGGACAGGGCTACGCCTGCGGTGAGGAAATTTGATGACCCCACTGCTGTTTTTACAGGGAATACCAACGGTAACAGCACACGCGATATTTATCTGGCGCGCCTGGGTGAAACGTATCTGATAGCGGCTGAAGCTTATTTTATGGCTGATGATGCCGCTACCGCTGCGGATAGAATTAATGTAGTGAGAGACCGCGCTGATATTTCAGGTGAGGATGAACTACAAATTACCGCTGATGAGGTAGATATTGATTTTATTCTGGATGAGCGGGCTCGCGAACTTGTAGGGGAATATCATCGCTGGTTTGACTTAAAACGTACAGGTAAACTTGTGGAACGAAATGAATTATACAACACTCCGCTTCGGGAAAAGTATTTTGAGAATGGTATCGATGCTTTTGAGGGTCCAGATGGTGCACGTAAAATATTACGCCCCATTCCACAGAATGCAATTGATTTAAATGAAGCAGTAATTCAACAAAATCCGGGATATAATTAAATAATATTTGGTTTGGGAACGATAAAGCATTTCCGCAGGTGCAACGGTTGCCCTGCGGGGACTTTATCTAAATTTTTTTAGCATGCAGATGAAATATAGAACACTTCTAGTACTTACAATTTTTTTATGTTTAACAGCTTTTACATTTCAGAATGAAAAGCCCCGCATCTTCCTGATTGGTGATTCCACCATGGCTAATAAAAAACCGGAAGCGGCACCCGAAACCGGTTGGGGTATGATATTTCCAGAATACATTGATGCTGAAATAAAAAATCATGCGGTAAACGGCCGAAGTACAAGAAGTTTCCGAACACTGGGGCACTGGAAGAAGGTGGTGGATGAATTGAAAGCCGGCGATTGGGTGTTCATTCAATTCGGACACAATGACCAGAAAGAATCGGATACCAGCCGGTACGCTGCAGCACAAACTGATTACAGAAAAAATCTGGTCCGTTACATAAAAGAAATCAAAGCAAAGGGTGCCAATCCGTTGCTGATCACGCCTGTAATGCGAAGGAAGTTTGATATCAGCGGTGTGTTTATAGATCAGCATGGCGAATACCCTGGCGTGGTAAAAGAAGTTGGGAAAGAAATGAAAGTCCCTGTTTTAGATCTTCATACCACAAGCAGAAAGGTAATAGAGCAGCATGGTGTTGAAGGCTCTAAACGAATGTTCTTAAATTTAGAAAAAGGCGTATGGCCTAATTATACGGAAGGAAAAGAAGACAACACGCACTTTACGCCTTATGGTGCTTCGGTTATAGCTGCGTTGGTTGCTGAAGGCATACAGGAACTAAATCTGCCATTGGCGCATACGCTAACATTATCTCCTTATCCTGGTAAGTATGCGTATGAAATACCTGAAGTCTTACCGGTATCGTTTAAAAAAGATACTTTTAAGATTACTGATTACAACGCACTGGCTGATGGTATCAAATTGAATACAAAAGCAATTCAACAGGCCATTGATGCGTGTAGCCATTCCGGTGGAGGAACTGTACTGGTATCAAAAGGACTGTGGCTTACCGGGCCCCTGGTACTAAAAAGCAATGTGAACCTGCACATTGACCAGGATGCTGTATTGCAGTTCAGCGATAATCCGGATGAATATCCACTGGTTCAAACCAACTGGGAAGGTCTTGAAGCCATTCGGGCGCATTCTCCGATCTATGCGAAGAATCAGCATAACATCGCCATTACCGGTGGTGGTATTCTTGATGGCGCAGGTCAGGCATGGCGTCCGGTAAAGAAAAATAAAGTAACACCACCAGAGTGGAAACAACTCGTTGCTTCCGGCGGTTTTTTAAACGAGAAGAAAGATATCTGGTATCCGACTGAGCGTGCATTGCGTGGTTCTACTGAGACCCGTGCAGGCGTTGTGGCCCAGGGATACACCATGGAAAAGGCAGAAGCGATTAAAGAATTTCTACGTCCGAATATGGTTAACCTGGTAGAATGCAAGGGTATTTTACTCGAAGGCATAACCATTCAAAATTCTCCGGCGTGGTGTCTGCATCCATTGTTGAGTCAACACATTACCTTGCGTAACATTACAGTACGCAATCCCTGGAATGCACAGAATGGTGACGGCGTAGACCTGGAATCATGCCGGTATGTGCTAATTGAAAACTCTATGTTTGATGTTGGTGACGATGCGATTTGTATTAAATCGGGCCGCGATGAAGAAGGAAGGAAACGAGGTGTTCCTACAGAAGATGTTATTGTTAGAAACAACACCGTATTTCATGGTCATGGTGGTTTTGTAATTGGCAGCGAAATGAGCGGAGGGGCCCGAAATATTTTTGTTACTGATTGTAACTTCCTGGGAACGGATGTGGGCTTGCGTTTTAAAACTACGCGTGGTCGTGGTGGTATTGTTGAGAAAATATATATTAGCAACATCCGTATGGCTAAAATTGGTGGTGCTGCTATTTTGTTTGATATGTACTACATGGCAAAAGACCCATTGGCAGTATTTGCTGGGGATGATAAACCCTCTATCGAATTTCAACCGGTTACTGAAGCCACACCACAGTTTCGGGATTTTCATATCAAGAACGTAGTTTGTTACGGAGCTGAGACGGGAATATTTGTTCGCGGCTTACCCGAAATGAATATCCGGAATATTTCCCTTGAAAACATTTCAATGCAAAGTGATAAAGGTTTTGTTTGCATTGAAGGCGAAAATATCAGTCTGAAGAATGCGACACTCCATACCCCCGATAAGTCGGTAATTTTTATTCAGGATAGCAAAAAAATAACGTTGGATAACATTCAGTATAAGCCGGGCGAAATTCTCATGACTGTGAATGGTAAGCGATCTAAAGATATCCGGCTGCTAAATACAGACGGTACTCATGCAAAAAAAGAACTTGAGCTTGGTGCAGGTGTTTCACCAAAATCCATTCAAAAGAAATAATGATGATGTTACGTTGCTTTCGGATAACAGTAGGTATAGCCCTGATAATAATTCAGACAACGTGCAATGCACAAAACGCAACGTGGGCCGAACGTATGGTGAGCTCGTTCATGAATACATATCCGGATTCGATTGTGGTAAAGAAGTACACGACACATGGTCCATCCGAAGAACGAATTGATAAAATACCGGATAGTCCTGCTTCCTGGAATTATGAACTTGGTGTTGTATTAAAAGGGATTGAACAACTATGGCGACAAACAGATGATAAAAAGTATTTTACTTACCTGAAAAACAATATCGATCATTTTGTACAGGATGATGGTACAATTCGTACCTACGATCTCCTGGATTATAACATCGATGACATTGCAACCGGACGTATAGTACTAACGTTGTATGAACAAACTGGTGAATTAAAGTATAAAAAGGCAGCGGAGCAGTTGCGTGAGCAACTTACGTGGCAACCCCGTACAAAAGAAGGTGGCTTCTGGCATAAGCACCGCTACCCCTATCAAATGTGGCTGGATGGCCTTTATATGGCCGGACCATTTTACGCTGAGTATTCAGCAGTATTTAATCATCCTGCCGATTTTGACGATGTGATTAACCAGTTCACCTGGATGGAGCAGCACGCACGTGATAACAAATCGGGATTGCTTTACCACGGCTGGGATGAAAGTAAACAACAACGGTGGGCCCATCCGCAAAACGGTACCTCACCAGAATTCTGGAGTCGCGCCATGGGCTGGTATGCGATGGCATTGGTGGATGTGCTGGATTACCTGCCGAAGGATCACCGAAGACGCGATGAGGTTATCTCCATTCTCGGGCGATTAGCTGCTGCACTCAAAAAATATCAGGACAAAGATTCAGGGGCCTGGTACCAGGTAACAGAAAAAGGGTCTGTATCCGGAAATTACCTTGAAGCTTCCGGAAGCTGCATGTTCGTATATGCGCTGGCGAAAGGCGTACGGATGGGATACATCGATAAAAGCTTTTTTGCTATAGCAAAGAAGGGCTTTGACGGGATTATTAAGAATTTTATCGAAACCGATAAAAGCGGCTATGTTCATTTGTTGAAGTCCTGTAGTGGTGCCGGGTTGGGTGGTAATCCTTATCGGGATGGAAGCTTCGAATATTATATTAAAGAGCCGATCCGAACAGATGATCTGAAAGCGATAGGGCCGTTTATCCTGGCCAGTATTGAACTCGAATCAAAATCAAAATCCAATTCCAAATAGCATGAGCAAAATTTTGTTAATCGTATGTTTAATACTTTCTGTTACCGTAGCTGAGTCGCAGTCATTGGAAAAAGAGTTTCCGCTGTCACTTACATTGGAGGTAACCAATCCGATCGATGTGGCGCGTGAGCATGTTATGGTGATCGTGCCCGAAGAACAAATTAGAAAGAGAAACAGCGATTTCAATCCCAACGGATTTGTTGTGGTCGACGGTGAAAAGGAAATTGCGAGTCAGTTTAACCGGAACGATAGCCAGGCCAAAGGAATTGTTTTTGTACTCGATAAAATGTATGCAAATGAAAAGCGCAATGTGCTCATCCGGTACAACCCCAAGGCTAACATAACACGAGAATATACGAAACGCACTCAAGCGGAACTTTCCCATAGAACAGGAGGGAAGTGGGTGAACCGCGAATACTTAGACGGTGAATTTAAAAATGTGGATTTTTTACAGGTTCCCCCGGAGCACAAAGACCATTCCTGGTTTATCCGATATGAAGGTCCAGGCTGGGAATCGGATAAAGTTGGCTACAGGTTTTATTTGGACCAACGTAATGCTACCGATGTATTCGGAAAGAAGACGTCCGACATGATTCTGCAGCAGGTGGGGCAGGATGGATTCGACTCTTATCACAATATGCAGCCATGGGGAATGGATGTGATGAAAGTTGGGAATTCGCTGGGGATTGGTTCAATTGCCGTATTGCAAAACGGTAGCGCTATACGCGTGGAAGAAACAGACAGTGTGACCTGTGCGATTGCAGAAAACGGACCTGTTTACTCGTCTGTTGTTACAGATTACTATGGATGGAAACATGCTGCTGCTAAAATTTCGTTAAAATCAACGCTGATGATCCATGCCGGCTCCCGGTTAACACACCAGGTGCTCAATATCACCGGCAAGGCAGATCAGCTTTGTACTGGTATTGGTAAAGACAAGTTGGCTACAGTGAGTAGCAGTAAAGGTGATAAAACACGTTTTGGTTACCTTGCTACCTATGGAAAACAGAGCCTGAACAACGATGGCCTGGGAGTTTCGGTATTCTTTGCACCAGATGACGTGATTGCGTTTACCGAAGATGCGCATAGCCATATCGTGAATCTGCGTGCCGTTAACGGAAAAGTACACTATTATTTTCTTGCAGCATGGGCGTTAGAGCCAGGTGGAATAGAAAATGAAAAGCAATTTAAGGACTACCTAAATCAGGTTGCGCTAGAACTTGCAAATCCTGTGCGGATAAAAATAAAATAAAGCCCGGATTGTTCAGAAACAGGTATACCGGTTGCATATCATTGCTGATATACTATAAATTCATATAAAAGCCCTTTCTTCACGATTCAATCGAATTCGCTTTAAAAAAATTACAATATTTTCCCATCCTGTAGTTGGATTTAACAGGTTAAAAAGTATATATTGCGCAATCGATTGCACATTTTGATTGATACAACAAAAACAGCATTCGAATCCTAACCTGTGGTGCGACAAGACAACCCATATGATTTTTTTGCAAAGACCTTTACAGGAAGGGATAATACACGCGGCATTTTTAATCTATACCCAATTAATTCAACGAATACAATGATTGGTAACAATGAATCGGGCACGGTGTCCGATGTTTTGTCATCAGTTTTATTGCAAAACCAAATTAACCTATGGTAAAATTCTATCCCCCAAAACTGTGTTTCCTGGCGATTCTTATCGCTGTGTTTACACTCGTGATGCAAACACATACCGTGTATGCACAAAACCGAACTGTGACTGGCAACGTGAAAGGCGATGACGGATCCACGCTACCCGGTGTTTCCATTGTAGAAAAAGGTAGTACCAACGGCACCGTTAGTGATGCTGAAGGAAATTTTTCTATCAATGTATCTGTGGATGGCATTCTTGTGTTCTCGTTTATTGGCATGAAACCGCAGGAAGTTATCGTTGGAAGCCAAAGCAATATTAATGTCGTACTTGAAACCGATTTAACAACATTAGACGAGGTTGTTGTTGTTGACTACGGCTATGGAACTGTTAAGAAAGCAGATCTAACGGGTTCAGTAGCAACATTAGGGGCAAAGGAACTGGCAAAAATTCCAGTATCGAGCGCAGCACAAGCGTTAACAGGTCGATTGCCTGGGGTGAATGTGACGACCACTGATGGCTCTCCAGATGCGGATATCATTATTCGTGTTCGAGGTGGAGGTTCGATTACTCAGGATAATTCACCATTATATGTCGTTGATGGATTTATAGTTAGTAGTATCCGAGATGTTCCTCCGACTGATATTGAAAGTATCAACGTGTTAAAGGATGCTGCAGCTACAGCCATATACGGAGCCCAGGCAGCAAATGGTGTGATTGTGATTACAACCAAAAAAGCAGTCGCAGGTAAAACCGTTATTTCTTATAGCGGTTTTCTGCAATCTAAACAGCTTCCTGGAAATAGAAAATACAGCGTGCTATCGCCTTATGAATATGCAATGGCAAACTATGAATATGCAAAGCTTCGTTCCGAAACGGATGTAGAAAACTTTGAAAAATATTTTGGAAAATATGATGATCTCGAACTCTATAGAAACAAGGAGGCTACAGATTGGCAGGATGAACTATTTGGCGATCCAAAGTTATCCCAATACCACAACTTAAGCGTAGCAGGTGGGACGGATAAAACTAAAATGCGGCTGAGTCTAACCAATAACAAGGATGAAGGTCTAATGCTTTACTCAGGATATGAGCGGAATGTGATCAACTTTAAATTAGATCATGAGATATCAAAGGCACTGAATTTTGAGATTTCTACGAGAATAACAAATACGACTGTTGATGGGGCGGGAACATCCAACAATGCACAAATCAGCATTAAAGATGCAATTCAAACGCGGCCCGTTAATGGCATCGCGGATGAACTAGACATCGATTTGGGTCAGGTAAACTCTGAAGACGATTTTCAATCGTTTTTGCTAAGTCTTATTAGTCCAAAGGAATTAGCTGAACAGGATTGGCGTAAACGAACTACAAATTCGTACGTTATAAATGCAGCATTAAACTGGTCAATTTTTGAAAACCTCGATTATAAAACGACCATAACATCATCAAAAGACTATGAAGAGATTTTGCGATACTACGGACCTAAGACATCAGAATCGTTTAACAATGGCTTTAATCTTCCTGTAGGCGTAAAGAATAATACAAGTGATTTCTCTTATCGTTGGTTAAATTCGATCTCTTATCAGTTAAAAAATCTTGGTCGTCATAATGTTGACTTTTTGGTTGGTCAGGAACTTTACTCGTCCGGTGGTACGGAGAATTCGTTACGCGGTATAAAGTACAGAGAGTCCATTTCTCCTGAAGATTTGTTTGCAAATATGCAATTAGGCACAATTCAGAATGCGTCAACAAAAGAAAATACCGACATCAATCGATTCTCACTTTTTGGGCGAGCCAATTATCAATTCAATAATAAATATCTTTTTACTGTGACCCTTCGCTCTGATGCGTCAAGCAGATTTTCAAAAGACAACCGTGTTGGAATATTTCCGGCGGTAGCTTTCGGTTGGAAACTTAATGAAGAAGTATTTATGAAGAATACCAGCTTTGTCAATGACTTAAAACTAAGAGTTAGTTATGGGCAAACAGGAAACGATAGGGTTCCGGCTACTGCTTCGCAATTTTTATTGAAACCAGAAACAACACGTGGTCCTGGATTTGGAAACACTGAGAATGGATTTTACATTCCTGAAGGCTCGACGCTTTACAATCCTAATTTGAGATGGGAAACAACAATTAATAGAAATGCAGGGTTGGACTTCTCTTTATTCAACAGTAGGGTTGATGGGAGCTTAGATTTATATTATAATACAACCAAAGATTTATTATTAGAATCTGCGATTCCATCTAATACCGGATTTTCAAGACAATGGGATAATGTTGGTTCTACATCCAACCGCGGCGTTGAATTGGGGCTTAATGCATATTTAATCGAAAAGACAGATTTCGCTTTGTCTGCTAATTTTAATATTGGAGTTAACCGTGCTAAGATTGAGGAACTTGATGGTACTACTGAAAGATTTGTTATGTCAAACTGGGCAAGTACAGATTTGAACAACATCAATGACTTTTACTTAAGGGTCGGAGGTACGCTTGGTGATATTTATGGCTACGAAACTGAAGGTATGTATTCAGTAGATGATTTTGAAAGCTATAATGAAGAAGAGGATGCTTATATATTGAAGGGGGGTATTCCGAGTTCCGGTGCGGTAGTTGGAAATACAAATATAAGGCCTGGTTTTCTAAAGTTGAAGGACCAGATTACAGTGGATACAGATGGCGATGGCAAACTTGATTCAGGCGACGGAATAATTGATGCCAATGATAGAAAGGTGATTGGAAATACTTTGCCAAAATTCCAGGGTGGATTCGGAATCAATGCAAGTTATAAGAATTTTGATTTTTCAGTCTTCTTCAACTTCCAGTATGGAAACGATGTATACAACGCAGGTAAAATTCAATATACGCAGTTTAGAAGGGTAACATATGGTAACCTGTTAAATACTATGAATTCGGATAGCCGGTTTACTTATATCGATGTAGATGGCAATTATACAGGGACTCCGGGTGAGGTGGTTACAGACCTGGAGCAGCTCAGGGAAATGAATGCAGGAAAGACAATGTGGTCTCATAACAGTCATGGTATTGCTGGTGCAGTAATTCATTCGTGGGCAGTTGAAGATGGGTCTTTTATTAGGTTGAATAATCTTTCTATAGGTTATTCTCTGCCGTCAAGTCTAATTTCGAAGGTATATATGACGCGATGCCGGTTTTATGTTACGGGCAGTAATCTTCATATCTGGACAAAATACTCAGGGTATGATCCGGAAGTTAGTACGAATAGAAACTCCCCTCTTACTCCAGGTGTTGACTATTCGTCTTTTCCGAGAAGTCGCTCTTATACGTTTGGTGTAGATATATCCTTTTAATTTTGATTGAATCTTAAATCAGAAGTTATGAAATTTATGAAGTTTAAAAATATACTACTTGCAGCATCTGTGTGCTCTCTGCTAGCTGCTTGTGATGACTTTCTTGAGCCAGACTCACGTTCAACATTTGATACGAAATATGTTTATTCAAATATTGAAGACGCGAGGAAGGGCGTAAATTCTATCTATTCACATTTTAGTCAAGACGCTTTTCGTTCAAGGTTGTCAAATAATATGGCAGGAAATACGGACATTGAACGTCAAAGTGGTTGGTCTAGTTCTAGTGATCGGTATCAAATCTGGGATCTAAATGCGCTCCCGACTAACAGAGATTTGGAAATCGTTTGGACATATGCTTATGCGGCTATTCGTGATGCCAATATTGCGATTGAAGCAATTAACGCTAGCGCGGCGCTTACGTCATCTGATGTATCTATTTCTGGAAACATGAATCATCTATTAGGCGAAGCGTACACACTACGTGCCTATTGGTACAGCATGCTTATCTATTATTTTGGTGATGTTCCGTTTATTAAGACAGCGCCAAAAGCTGGCGATGATTTCTATTTGCCTAAGGAGAATCGAAATGTTATCCTGTCTTCTGTAATTCAAGATATGATTGATATAGAAGAAAAGATGTTTTGGGCAGAGCAAACATCTTATGGAATTGAACAGGTAAACAGGGAATATACGTTAGGTATGATTGCTCGGCTAGCACTGCAACGTGGCGGGTGGTACTTAACGGAAGGTCTGACTATGGAGAGGGAGGGTGATTATATAACCTATTATGAAATTGCTCGAGACTATGCAAAAAAACTTATTGATTTGAAGGATCGCCCTTTACCATCCGATTTTAGGCAGGTGTTTATGAACCAATGTAAATTCATTACACCTGTAAATAGCGATATTCTTTTTGAAGTTCCATTTTCCAACGTGAGCGGAGATGTGGGTTGGAATATCGGCATCACTGTCCAGGGAGGACCTACTGCATTACATGATTACGGATCAGGTAACAACTATATGTCAATGCCACCTACTTACTATTTTTCATTTGATCCCGCTGACATTAGAAGAGATGTAACATGTGGATTGTATAAAGTAAACACAAGTTTTGAAGAGGAGTTTATTGGTGTGGGAGCAGGGTCAAATCCGATTAATATATCGCAGGGAAAATGGAGCCGTCATTTTTTACCCACTACACCAGGTAAGGCTTCAGCCAAAGGAACTGGGATAAATTGGCCGATGCTTCGATATGCCGATGTGTTATTAATGTATGCTGAAGCAGAAAATGAAATAAATGGACCTACAGGTGAAGCGCAGAATGCACTAAGAAGGGTGCGTCAACGTGCTTTTGATGCGGCAATGTGGTCTACGAAAGTCGACGGGTACATCAGCGATGTTTCCGGGAGCAAAGAAACATTTTTTGAGGCCATTGTTGACGAAAGGGCTTGGGAATTTGGTGGCGAAATGATTCGTAAATATGAACTTATTCGCTGGGGAATCTACTCAGAGAAAATGCAAGAAACTGTTGAAGGCTTAAAGCAAATGACAGATGAAGCTGTAAACGGCACTACGCAGCTTCCAGATTATATTTATTGGAAGCGCGATGAGAGTGGGAAATTTACTGTACTTAATCCAGATACTAAGTATATAGGCACACCGGATGAGAGTTGGACGCGGAGCCCGTTTATTATAGAGATGGAGGATCCTACAACAACCTATGATGAGTGGATTTTGAAGGATTGGGCAAATTACACGAATGGTGTTGTACGATACATATTTCCGATTCCCACAAGCGCAGTAGATAATAGTAAGGGAGTTTTAAAAAATGATGGTTATGGCTTTGGTGGTTAATAATAGTCATCCATCAAAAAAAATATTTAAAAAAATATGAAAACGATGAATTTAAATAAATACACAACTTTACTGACGCTATTGGCAATTGTTGTACTCGTTTTTTCTTGTAAGGAGGACGATGAGTCCTTTCCTGAAACGCGCATTTTTAGACCGGTGTTAAGTGAAGACCTTTCCTCTGTAGGAAACTCAATCATTGTAAATATGGGAAAGCTTAAAAAGGCAGTTTCCTATACCCTCGATGTAAGTAGAGACACATTTAAAACAATTGATTACACCATTGAGGCCGATACAAACTACGTTGTAATTGATGATCAATTATTGAATGGCGATCCTCTTTTTTGGAATACACTATATCAGGTCCGCGCCATTGCGCATGCATCGGATACTAAATTTGATAGTAAGATTTCTGACCTGGGAAGTGTTAGGACAGAAAGATTTCCTACCATTTTAAATTTACCAGCAAGTTATGATGTCACCGATGTGGCAGCTCGTGTGCACTGGATTGTTTCAGGTCAGCCTGTTACAGGGATTAAAGTCTATGCAGCAACTGATCTTAAGCTAACCACGCCAATATTAGAATATGATCTTCCCGTCGAGGATCAGGAAGCCGGCGAAACTATTTTGGAGGGACTGGAGCCTTCAACAGAATATCAGGTAGCCATTTATAGTGAAGAAACGCTGCGTGGTTGGGTAAATTATCAGACCTTGATTCGGGACTTGGACCCAACATCCGCTGGTGTGATTGATATAAGGGCCGACGAAAGTCCAGATGCGGTGATCAATGCTGTCGCGTCTGCAGCAGATGGTGCTATAATTCTTGTTAAACGAGGAATGACCTATAATCTTCCCTCTGATCCATTAGACAAGTCTATCACTATTCGAGCAGCATATGGATTTGGTAAACAAAAAGCTAAACTGTCTACAACTGGTAATTGGAATATTGCCGGTGGCTCCACGATCGATCATATTCGATTTATTGATCTTGAACTACGTGGTGAGGATTATACCGGAGATTACATTTTTAACCCTTCGGTTAATGATATTTCTGTTGAAGAACTATTATTTGAAAATTGCGAAATAGGAACATTACGTGGCATTTTACGAATCAGAAACACCAACGTGCTGATTAATAATTATAAAATTCTTAATTGCGTGGTAGATAGTCTCGGAGGATATGGTATTTTAACGACGGATACCGACCCAAATGCGGTTACACCTACTGCGCGAGTGAATAATATTATTTTGCAGAACAGCACATTCAATAAATTACAAGCTGGCATTACATCTAGAAATAATTCTCAATCTATTGTTATCGACGGCTGTACTTTTAGCAATTTCGTTTTAGGAGGAAGTAGCAATTACATTTTCAGATACAGAGGTGGCGAAGGTAATAATAATGTGTTAAATGGAATATCGATTAAGAATACGATTATTGGCCCCGGTTGGGATGAAGCTGGCGCAGATAATCATGCTGTGCAGGGTATCCAGGGGTTAGCTGAAACGGTATTTGATATTACAAACACCTATACTACGTCTGATTTTTCGTTCAGCGGATCAACAGCTATTGCGGCCCTAGTCTTAGGTAACTACAATGGAAATCAAGATGCCCTGTGGGTTGATCCACTTAACGGCAATTTTAATTTTAACGACACCGGATTTATTGGACGATTCAGTGCAGGTGATCCTCGCTGGAGAGTAAAACTATAATAATCGGATGCACCTATTCTTTCCATAACGGGTGCATCCTCTCCCTGAATTTACTATTCAACTATTTCATGTCTGTTTATGAAGATACTTTGTTGTCTTTTTTTTATTGGTTTTTCACCTTTTTTTCTGGCGTGCAAAAGTTCTGACAATGACCCTGGACCAGAAGACCCGAGAAATAGCAAACCCATCCAGGTCGAAGAAGACGCCTACGCCTTTCCTGGTGCTGAAGGTTTCGGTCGCAAGGCTACCGGTGGACGCGGTGGGAAAGTACTCTTCGTTACCAACCTGAATGACTCAGGGCCTGGCAGTTTACGCGCTGCTGTTCAAACCAGTGGTAAACGATACATTCTTTTCAAAATATCCGGAACTATTGATCTAAAATCGCGGCTTAACATAACCAATGGCGATCTAACAATTGCCGGACAAACAGCTCCGGGCGATGGTGTTACAATCAAAAATTATCCCGTAGACATCAATGCAGATAACATAATCATTCGTTATATGCGTTTTCGCATGGGTGACGAAGCACAACAGGAAGCCGATGCACTTGGTGGCCGCTTTCATAAGAACATCATCATCGATCATTGTTCCATGAGTTGGTCAACCGATGAGTGTGTTTCGTTTTATGCAAATGAAAATACTACCGTGCAATGGTGTATTATTTCTGAAAGTCTGCGAAATTCCGTTCATGATAAAGGTGCCCATGGTTATGGCGGCATCTGGGGTGGCAAGCATGCATCATTCCATCATAATTTACTTGCACATCACGATAGCCGTAACCCAAGACTGGGTGAAGAGGCCGGAGCTGCTTTTGCATTGACGGATCTTGTCGACCTGCGAAATAATGTAATCTACAACTGGGGTAACAACAGCACGTATGGTGGGGAAGCCATGAATGTAAACATTGTCAATTGTTACTATAAACCCGGACCGGTTACCACCAAAAAGGAACGAATTATTTCTATTGATAAAAACAAAGTAGACGGCACCGATGTTTTTGACATCTGGGGGAAGTTCTATATCGATGGCAATGTACTTGAAGGTAGCGCCAGGGCGACTACAGATAACTGGACATACGGTGTGTATAACCAGTTTCATGGAAGTTATGGTACCGTTTCGGAAGAAGACAAGACAGCGATGCGGTTATCCGAGCCACATCCCATAAACAATAACGTAACCACGCACACAGCGGAGGATGCGTATGACCGTGTGCTCATGTACGGTGGTGCGAGTTTTGTGCGTGATGCTGTTGACCGACGCATCATCGATAACGTTAAGAACGGAGACTTTTCGTTTGAAGGATCGAACGGAAGTACAAAAGGAATTATCGACACCCAGGCTGATGTTGGCGGATGGCCTGAACTTGAATCACTAATCCCACCGCTGGACACCTCCAACGATGGTATTCCGGATGACTGGCAAATAGAAATGAAACTTGATCCATTGAAAGATCAGGCAATCGGAAGAGACCTGAGTACGGCATACGATAACATTGAGGTTTATATCAATAGTATTGTTTCGGATATAACCGCAGCACAGGTGAAATAATTAGTATTTTAAATTTATGAACATATTAACATCGTCATCGTGAAGAAAATTAAATGTACCATACGAATTATTTCATGCATAGCGATATCACTTCTTTTTATTCGTTGTCATGCGCAAAAAACAATTGCGTTTCCAGGCGCGGATGGATTTGGTAAATACACGACTGGTGGCCGTGGAGGAAAGGTGATCATTGTGACCAACCTAAATGATGATGGCCCCGGAAGCTTACGTGATGCCATTCAAAAAAAATATCCACGCACGATCGTTTTTGCTGTTTCGGGAAATATCGAATTAGTTTCGCCCCTTGATGTCAATAATGGTAACGTTACTATTGCCGGGCAATCTGCTCCTGGTGATGGCATCTGTATTAAAAATTATCCTGTGTCTGTAAAAGCCGATAATGTGATCATTCGGTTTCTTCGGTTCAGACTTGGTGATGAATCCAAACAACAGGCCGATGCTTTTGGCGGTAACAAGGGAATGTCAGGTATCATCATTGATCATTGCTCCATGAGTTGGGCTACAGATGAGTGTGCTTCCTTTTACAGGAATAAAAATTTCACGCTGCAATGGTGTATTGTTTCTGAAAGTTTAAATCATTCGATTCATGAAAAAGGTGATCATGGATATGGTGGAATCTGGGGAGGAAAAGGTGCATCATTTCACCATAACCTGATTGCAAATCATACAAGTCGTTTGCCACGGTTTAGCGGATCGGCATCAACACCAAATTCGCCCGATGAATTGGTTGACTTCAGGAATAATGTAATTTACAACTGGAAGGGTAACAACACATATGGTGGCGAAAAAGGAAGGTATAATATGGTTGGAAATTATTATAAACCCGGACCGGCGACAAGTGATTCGAAATTTTACCTTGTGAATCCCTCGCAGCCTTATGGGAAATTTTTTCTTGAAGGAAATATATTTCATGGTAACGATGCAATAACGCAAAATAACAAGCTCGGAATAAAGACCGACCATGTTGATTCAACGTTGGTTAATCGTCCATTTGAAGTAGAAAAAATCAATGAACAATCAGCAAAAATGGCTTTTGATCTTGTACTTACTTCTGCAGGAGCAAGCCTCTATCGCGACAGTGTTGATAAAAGAATCGCTGGAGAAGTTCGGACTGGTAATTCTGTTTCCGGTAAAAATAAAAACGGCATCATTGATTCTCAAAACGATGTTGGTGGGTGGCCAATGTTAAAGAAAGGTTTACCGCTGAAAGACACCGATCAGGATGGCATGCCCGATGCATGGGAGACGGAGAATAAACTTAACCCCAATGATCAAACTGATGCCATTAAAAAAACACTGGATGCTCAGTATGATAATCTTGAGGTCTATTTGAATGAACTGGTGAAAGATATTATAAATTAATATTCAATGTCGTTTACTTAAGCTTTCGTCAACCTTCTCCTTCGGAGAGGGCAGGATGAGGCAAAAAACAAACAAGCTTAAGTAAACGACATCGCGAGGTATTGATGTCACGAAGATACAAAGACACAAAGTCTATGGAACAACAAAATAGCAAGCCTGTACAGCGTAACATATTAAAATTTTACAGCAACTCATGGTGTGACTGGTCTATGAATGCCAAGAAATTTTTATTGTGTTGTATGTTGCTATTTTTGATTTTTGAATCTACGGCGCAGTCAAACCGTTACGTTTCGAAAGTCTGGGTTTCAGATCTTGGAAATGGGTGGTATAAAAATCCGGTACTGCATGCAGACTATTCGGATCCAGATGCGTGCAGGGTAGGAGATGACTTTTATATGATTGCATCAAGCTTCGATGCGGTTCCAGGGCTTCCTATTCTTCACTCCAACGATCTTGTAAACTGGAAACTGATAGGCCATGCGTTGAAGCGTCAGCCGCCGTTTAGACATTTTGAAAAAACGCAGCATGGTAATGGGGTGTGGGCGCCTGCAATTCGTTATCACAACGATGAGTTTTACATATATTATCCGGATCCTGATTTTGGTATTTACCTGACAAAGGCAAAACATCCCGAAGGTCCGTGGAGTGATCCTCTCCTTGTAGAGGCAGGTAAAGGATTAATTGATCCCTGTCCATTGTGGGATGACGATGGTAATGTTTACCTCGTTCACGCCTATGCTGGTAGCAGGGCAGGTATAAAAAGTGTACTCGTTGTGAAACAGTTAAATGCTGAAGGAACAAAAGTCCTTACTGAAGGAAGAATAGTCTACGATGGACACACGGTGGATCCCACCATCGAAGGACCCAAGTTTCACAAACGCAATGGTTACTACTACATTTTTGCACCTGCAGGTGGAGTTTCAACGGGATGGCAATTGGTATTACGGTCAAAAAATATTTACGGACCTTATGAACGCAAAGTTGTCATGGAACAGGGCGGTACATCCATCAATGGTCCGCATCAGGGCGCATGGATCGATACTCCAACAGGAGAGGATTGGTTCCTTCATTTTCAGGATAAGGATGTATATGGACGCGTTGTTCATCTTCAGCCCATGAAATGGATAAACGACTGGCCTGTTATTGGCGTCGACGAAGATGGTGATGGAAATGGCGAGCCGGTACTAAAACACAAGAAGCCAGAAGTAGGAAAAGTTTATCCTGTTCAAACTCCTGTTGAATCTGATGACTTTAATGGACATACACTTGGCTTACAATGGCAGTGGCAGGCTAACCCGCAGGCTACCTGGCTTTTTACGGGTAATGGGCTCTTGCGTCTGTACACGCAAAAAAATTCGGACAGTGCGAGCAATCTCTGGGATGTGCCTAATATTCTGATGCAGAAAATTCCCGCACCCGAATTTACAGCTACGACAAAAATGGATTTTTCTCCTAATACAAAAAACATCAATGAACAGGCAGGACTGATGATGATGGGTAAAAGCTACGCTTCGCTTTCGCTGAAGCAAAATAAAACTGGCCTGGATTTGGTTTACACTACATGTATGGATGCGGATAAAGGAAAGGAAGAACAAGAAGTCGTGATCGCCAGCGTCAATAACGGAACGATTTTTCTCCGTATCAAAATGGACGAGGCACAATGCAGATTCAGCTACAGTTTCGATGGTAGAAAGTTTGTTGACGTCGACAAATCATTTAAGCCTGAAGCGGGAAAATGGATTGGTGCTAAGCTTGGAATTTTTGCAACACGTAAAAATCAAACCAATGATTCCGGATATGCTGATTATGATTGGTTCGTAATCGAGAAATGATAGAAATATATTTGAATAGAATACCGAATTTTTAATGATCATAAAATGATACAATTTAGATTAAAATTTTGTTTGGTAATTTTAATGCTACCCGCCCTGGTGTTTTCACAGTCAGTTGAAAAGAAAATATCCGAAAAGGCGCCGTGGTCGGTGAGAATGGCTTCATCAGAGATGAGTAGAAACCCCGATGCCGCCTATCTCGATTTTAGCAAAGTGCCAAAATGGAATTATACCAATGGATTAGTATGTAGTGCAATTCAACTGGTTGGCGAAAAAACGAATGATCCGAAGTATAACGACTACATCAAGGCGTATGCAGACAATATGATCAATGACGATGGTTCCATAAAAGGATACAAGCCGACAGACTATAATATCGACAAGGTGAATTCTGGAAAATTTTTGTTTGGCCTGCTTGAAAAAACCGGAGATCAGAAATATGCGAAGGCCATTCACTTATTACGCGAGCAGATGAAGACGCATCC
>Ga0196965_1000418_pt1 | contig 26149 bp, 31 predicted proteins | sample S1_20metaG_FD_148668 | JGI IMG/M metagenome (GOLD analysis project Ga0196965, IMG submission 148668) | Soil microbial communities from Anza Borrego desert, Southern California, United States - S1_20 | ecosystem: Environmental > Terrestrial > Soil > Desert | place: USA: California | collected... | reverse complement strand
TTAGATCTAATTAACTTGGTTTGATTATCCTGAATCTTTGTTCTAAGAATACCTATTTGACTATCATCATACCCTAAAGTCTTTTCTCGCAGAATTTTTCTAAATTCCTCTATTATTCCATACATATAATTAAATGATTTATCTAATCTATCCAAACCGATCATATTATTTAATAATTCTTTGAATTCCTTTGGTTGAGAGTCTATTATCTTGCTTATCTCACCTTGCTGTATGATACCAGCAATTTGTAATTTAGAATAATTCATTCCCATTATTGACTCTATTTCGTGAATTACGGATTCACCAAGTTGTCTTCTCTCACCGGAAATAATTGGCCTATAGATGATTTCGTTGTGGTTGCTGTTGTTATTACCTACTTGTTTTTTGTCTGATTTCTCAGGCTTTACAGCCTGTTCTAACCTAGCAGAAATAAGTCGGCCTTGCATATCAATCTGCCTTTGAACTCGATAATCAGAAGACCCAATAGAGAGATTCATTGTAACAAATGACCCCGTTTCGTTATTGATACTTCCCTCCATTCCTCTTGTTAATAGATTCTTGTTTGATTTACGAGTGTGTTCATCAAAGAGGGCAAACGTTATAGAGTCAATTATACTGGATTTACCTGAACCATTATGCCCAACAAAAACAGTTATTCCAGGATGAAACTCTAGAGAAGTGTTTGAATGACACAAAAAATTACTTAACTTAATTTTTTTTATCAATTTATTTTATTCTCCTTCCGCTTGCTATTGCTCACTTGAACCTCTGCTTCCACTGTGGGATAAATTTTGATTTATATAGGAAGACTTGTGATTTTCATAAAATTTCCACAGGAAATGAGCTATTTGTTTTTTCTTATTCTTATCAAGTAATTCATTTGAGCCTGATTCAGAATCATCATTAAATGATTGAATCAGATCCAAAGACAAGTCTGTTAGAGGTTTAGAACTTAAAGATTTTAAGATTAACTCCGACATTTCTTTATCCATGTCAAACCCCTCAGTTCCATCATAAGAGTAACCAGAGGTACTAGATGGCTCTCCTTCGGTAATACTCCAATTATAATATAATGTTGAATTTTCTAATGGTAGTAACTGCCTAGCCATCATTTTTTGATCAATATTCATACCTGATACTTGAAGATCGACTATGGGCTTTTTAGAATAACTTTGTGATTCTTGTATAATATGATTTAGTTGGGTATCAAGATCGGGATAATGTACATAATATGGTAGTTGCGGGCGTCTTTTCTCTAATTTAATCCAGTGAGTATTGACCGCTGTTGTTGAACTCCCCGAAATATCAACGATTAAGAATCCTTTTTCCGCTTTAGATATTGGCTCATTATGCCCCAAATCAATTGATCCTGGATATGCAACCAATCCGTTATTAATATTATGAAATCGTTTTTCGATATGATCGTGATAGTGACCCATGGCATAATAATCAAAACCTACGGGAAGATCAGTTGACGATATTTCTCCTGCAAATTTGTTAAAATCGACTAATCCCTGATGAAGTACCAAAATCTTCATTAGCTTTTTATTCTCAATAGAGCGTTTTAGCTCATCACTTTTTATTATAGATTCTAGTTTTCTGAAAGGTTTTATTAATCCATTATCAACATTTGACCTTCGTTCTTTATTGAAACCATAAATTAACACATCATCGATTTGGACTGGGGAGTCTGACTTTAGTCTTCTTGCTAGTCCCAGATTGTGAAATAAATAGGGCAATGGCACATCATTGGATCGGCTTATATCGTGCTCACCTAAGATAAAAAAGACAGAAATAGATTTCTCTTTAAGTTTTTTTAGCTCACGGGCCAATCTTACAATTGAGGCACCATTGGGTTTGGGATTATGAAATATATCTCCAGCCAGAATTACAGCCTTAACGTGTTCGTTTATAGACTTTTCAATGGACTCCTCAAATACTTCGTATAAATCCTCCTCTCTTTCCTGGAGATTGAATTGAGCATATCCTAAATGAATGTCAGAGATATGAGAGATAAGCAAACTACAACAATAAAGATCAAGACTATATTTTATTCATTAATTTGTTGGTCAATATTTAAAAAGGGCAAATGTATTAGAGGTCGACTATTTGTTTGACTGACTAGTCATCCCCCACCTGCCCCTGCTCCAAGTGTCCCCCACTGCGATTCTTGGTAATTATCGATTAATTCATTTAACAGATCATTAAAATCTAAATCTTGTTGTTTTATAGAAATATACTCACCGAGCAGTGATTGTAGTCTTTTATATGTAATATCATCTACTTGCAAATTTTTCATTTATTTAACAATATTATGAGGTATCCGAATAATATAGATATAGATATAGATATACATTCAAATACTTAGATAAGAAGAAAGATTTAACAATAGTATGTTATCTCTGAATGTAGATAATGCCAATCAATAATCCAATAGAGATTTTTTCTAACACATTAGGCAGAAAGTTTATCGTTAATATTCTAAGTTTTGATAACGGCTATTTCATTTCCATATCTGAAAATGAATCTAAAATAGGATCTATTTCGGTTTCCTTGTCTGTAACTAATAAATCAAATACAGCAAGAGTTATTCCAGACAAAACTGATCAGTTATTTATTGATACATTGTCTACAAGAATTTCATTGATGAAAAATGGCATATGTATTATTTCCCTATACACAAAAAATAAATTACATTTAGATGACATGAAGTTAATAAATGAAAAGATACTTTCTCTAATAGAGGAAAAGTAAATGACAGGATCGAATGATAATAATAAGGATGATTTAAAAACCGAGTTTAACAGTATATCCTCAAAAGCCAAATCACAATCAACTTCTATTTCAATAAAAAACAAACAAGATTCACAAAATATAAAAGGAACTAATCAGAGTGAGGAAAACGATTTAAGAAGTTTTTTAAAAATTCTCGAAGAAAAAGATGAGTTGTTAACAATCAACAAAATGGTAAAAAAGAAGTTTGAACTTGCAGCCATAGTAAGCAAGTTTGATGGTAAGGAAGCTTTAATTTTTACTAGCGTTGATGAATCAAACTTTAGGGTTGCTTGTAACCTACTTGGCACAAGGGAACGATTTTTTCTAGCAATAGATGCTATTGATCCGCAAAGTAAATTATCTAAATTAGCAAATATAGGAACTGAATACTATCCTAAAGGAATTTCTACAAGTGCACCTTTTTATAATAACAGTACAAAAAATTTATATGATTTACCAATTGTAAGCCATTTTGAGAAAGATGCAGGTCCTTTTATAACTTCCTCAACTGTGTATGCGAAAGATCAAGAGAACAAGAGTCAAAATTCTTCTGTGCATAGAATGCTGTTACTCAATAATAGTCAAATGGTCATTAGAATGGTAGAAGGAAGACATCTCCATAAATGCTTCACATATGCTAAAGAGCATAAAGAAGATCTGAAAATAAGCGTGGTAGTGGGCGTGCATCCTGCACTCAATATTGCAGCGGCTTATCAGGCTGCTTATGGAATTGATGAAATTTCAATAGCTAATTATCTTTTAGATGGCAATTTACAACTCACAAAGACCAGTTACTCAGATCTACAGATACCAAAAAATAGTGAAGTCGTCATAGAGGGTAAAATTCTTCATGATGAGGTTTCCGAAGAATGGATGGTGGAAATGCTCAGAACATATGACTTTAAGAGAAAGCAACCCATTTTTGAAATCAATAAGATATGGTACAGAGACAATCCCATCTATTACGATATATTGCCAGGCTACGCAGAACATAGATTGTTAATGGGTTTACCTATAGAGGCCAAAATTTTCAGTTACGTGAGAAATAGTGTTCCTAACACAAAAGCTGTCCATTTAACCGATGGTGGAAGTAATTGGATGACGGCAGTAATACAAATAAAGAAAAGATTAGAAGGGGAACCAAAGAATGCTATTTTAACAGCGTTTGCAGCTCATCCTTCTTTAAAATCAGCGGTAATAGTGGATGAAGATATTGATCCTCAAAATCCAGTTGAGGTAGAGTATGCCATTTCCACTAGAACGCAGGCAGACAAAGACTATGTTATTATAACAAACTCAAAAGGCTCAAGCTTGGACCCTTCGAGTGATCAAACCAATCTACTAACCACAAAATTGGGAATTGATGCAACTATATCCCTATTAAAAGATAAAGAGAGATTTGAAATTGCCAAAATTCCAGGGGCTGAAGACATAGACATTAAGAAATATCTTTAGATTGATTTTATCAAATTTTCATATCAATGAAAATAAAAATTTTTTAGAAATAAGTAGAAGGAAATTAAATCGACTCACTAAGTCATCTCTAAGTTATCAAAATTGAGTGTATATAGAAGCTCCTCACAGAGTAAAGATTAGTAGGTCTGTAATGCAAACCATGAAAGTGTAAATCCATAAATTAAATGACCGATCAGGCTTACAATGATTGGACCTTTCCCCTGTGGGTGATTGAAAGGATCTATGCCCGTAATCGGTTTATGAATTGGAAGTAATGTTAAAATCCACAAAATCAAACCATATAATGCGCCAGCAATAATTATATTTGAAAGTAGTAAAGGAATAAAATAAAGCAAAAGGTAAAAACCCAATCCACCCATTCCCCCATTTATAAAATGTAAAAGAAAGATTCCAAAAAAGTTTAACCCTCCTTTTTTATTCTTGGAGAATTTACTATAGAGGATTTGGTTCTCATGCCATTCTAAAATTCCATTCAATCCCCATTTTCTCCAGAAAGGGATTTCAAAAATAGTCATAAAAAGAGTTGCAAATAATCCGCCTGACAGACTAATAAGGACAAAAAAAATAGAATCAAAGATCATATAAAGAATTAAATTATGATGAAATATAAGAAACATTCTTGAATTTCTTCTTCAATTAGCATTAGGAGTATTCAATCTTTTTCTGGCTACTTAAGGTGTGAATGAAATATACAATTACTAACAGATTGTTGTTTTAATAAAAATTGGGTATAAAATTAAGGATAACAGAGAATATAAAGAAAGGCAAGTAAGAAAATATCCTCAGTATTTAATTAATTTGAGAGGCAAGGTAGGGTATAGCTTCAACCAGCAGGCTTGATAAACTAAAACTACATTTTCGAATATCTTTAACAGATAATGTGCCATAATTAGAAAATTGCCATCTGCCAACAAAAAGAGATTAAATACTTTCTTATTTGCAAATAGCATTGGTGCAAATTCATATTCTAGTGGATACTATCGGAGACAAATATAGAAGAATAAATACTAGGAAGAGAATAATTTATTATGAACCGCCTGATAGTCGAATCTTATACCAATTCGACCTTAAATACAATCTTAGACGATATATCTCAAAAATACAAGATAGACACAACAAAAGATCGTCTTGACAAAGATATCCCCATAGAGGAGATAAAATTTAAATATAGAACGTATTCTGAATGTGTAAAAATGCTATATAAAACTGCTGGCGTAGTTAACGCAATCTAGGTTCTAACTTTCATTAATTTTATATGACCGGTTGTACAAAGTTCTGAATTCGCTTCGTGTTCATGTAATAGTTTTTTTGCTTTGTCCTCGGGTAATTTTTCAGTTGAAATATACCCACATTTTTCACAAATAACAATGTAACTCCAGCCTACCAAATAGTTTTCATTATAGTTATAGACTATGGATATTTATCTTGTATGCAAAATATATTAAAAAAAGTAAAAAATAATAAAAATATTTCTCGATTCAATAGAACTAAATTATTCCTATTTTTTGTTTGACTCGAATTTGGCCGGAGATTTCATCAGTCATATGCTTTTACTCTAATATCATCCATGTACATGCAATCTGATAACACTCATTGTATCACTTGTTTTACATCGGATAACAAGAAACATACAAAAATCTACAAAAAATTCTTAAATAGATAATAATTTAAAGTGGTAGTCATAATGAACAGTAAAAACAGGCATAATTGCCCTTTCGGTGATGTACCCCGTTATTCTAGCATTTTAAGGATTTTAACTATAGTGGTAGTTATGACGGTCCTATTAATAGCGCCTACTGACGCTCTATCTGCTGAGGCGAATGCCTCAGTGCTTAACCAAAATAGTTAAGTAAGTACAGAAACAAATAACACAATTTTGCATGACCCAGAATCAACTTTCGCTAAAATGATAACAGCATTTGGAGATCCCTTTTATGAATTAACAGATTCAAAGGATAGAGGAAAAGAAGGAGTTAGTCTTGATCCTCAGCAGACAAAAGATTCACATATTGCTCAGGAGAACATGACAGGAATAGGTAATGTTACGGAACACGGTACTTATGTATCAACATACTCATCTCCATCTATCAGCAGTGTCGGCAAAGGCATGATCATACAAAATGACAGCGTTGCGACTTTCACGGCATCAGATACCGGCGAGTATGATGACCAAGGGAATCCATTCTTGAAAGGAAGTGTGTATTTTGAATCAGACAGTAAGAAAATGAAAAGTATTGACGGAAAGATTGGCCTATATCTCTATTGGAAAGGTAGCAACGGTACCGACTGGACAAAAACATGGCTTTGGGAATAAAATAGCAAAACCATTAATTTCCATGAGCATCATTGGAAATGCCAAGTTATTCTATTAATTAATAATTTTATTTGTTATTAATGTTTTTTATTATTTATTGATATATCAATCGCAATGAGAATAAACACTATTTTCATCAATACCAGCTAAAAGACAAGTATAAAAAAATAGAAATTAGAAGACAAAGAACATCATAATATGCTAGCTTGTCTTGATTATATCCAATAATTTTTCTCCTCTCAATACAGTCTACAGTCTTTTTTAATTATTAATATTATTTCCTAGGGGTACGGTCAGCTTTTGATATCACAGCTAGTCTATGTATTAACTATCAATTCACTACTGCAACTTAAAGACCATAACTTTTACTTTTTTATGATTATGTGAGGATCAACAAAGGTTATGGAGGAGTCAATTACTAACGAGACAAAAAAATTTAGGAGTCTAGTTGGTTATCTTGTAGAGGTGGTATCGCCAACAAGTGATTGCTCACCTAAAGGGAAACATTCATTGTTTTGGTGATTTCGTAATCACAAGTTACGTGTATTCAATATATCAAATTCTGGCGAAACGGAATGTACGCCATTACTTCCTCCTTGTACTTGATCTGATTCCTCTTCAGCATCGCTATTTCCTGCGTGAGCAGCAGCTTCGTTTCCGCATGATTCAAATGGTGATTCCATTATAGTGTAGCGGCCATTGTATTTAGGACGTAAATCCTCCGATAATCCCTACTACAATGAATACCGAAAGAATTCCACCAATTAATATACTCATCTCTCGTATCAAAATTTATGGTATTTTTGTACTTGTCTAAGATAGTTGATCAGATTTCTTGCAAAAATTATCAGAATATCAATTCATATTGTGCTCGATATTCAGCTTCTAAAGAATATTCTTCAGTCTTTGTGCTTTATAAATTGTAGAATCAATGGCTTGTGGTAGGTATATGAGTATATATTTTTTTGATTCTGAGACTATTTAAAACTGGGACAATTACATCCTGCTGCTTTACAAAAAGGCGGCGCACTGCCCATACCTACAGAAATATGCAGAGATTTAGTATGACTACAATTTTTGCATGCAATAAAATCATCAGGTGTGCTAACACTCATATAGATAGGCTATACTTTATTTTATAAAAAGTATACCCAGAATTTTCCAGAGCTATATCACTTTCTGTTTTCTTCTAGTATTCAAAGCCATCTAAAGAGCCTCAGTCTATTATCGAGAATCATTTTTTTGGAAAGATAATCTTACCAGATTCCTATATCAATTCATTCATATACTAGTATATTTATGTTGAAGTAATAGTAACATACTTGGTCGCGTCATATTGTAAGTATTGACCATTCATCATTCCACCACTTGTACAATTATATCCGTTCTTCGTCATTAGATTTAATAATCAGTAATTTAGATTCGGATTTTTGAAATATACGATTTTTTCATATATAACACAATTACATCACTCTTCGATTCTCAGACGCTATTTATGATCAGAATATCCCAAGTTCGCTGCTACTAATCTAAAGGATTTGAAATGTTACCACATTTCTAGCTTATACCATCACTAAATTCATAAATATATGAATGTCCAACCTCATTCCTTCTTTTTCTTGCGTTGCAAGCGTCAAGTATACAAACAAAGATTGAGAAAAAGTATATGGATATGTTGTAGAACATATTCAGCTTATTTATTTGTTAACAAAAAGCAAAAACCAGGACAAAAAATAGTTTGATTCATATTTCGAAGATTAAATGATAGTTTATTTAGCAATATATGAATTGCCTTCAGAAAGTTCCGGGTCAACTATATATTTAACCAGTTTGTCCTTGTTGATTTGAACTATTGAAGATTTATTTTTTTCATCGCTTTCAAAAATAATAATACCTCTATCTCTCATCCATTCTATACTATCATCAAACGAATCCAGTAATTCTGTACCATAGTAACCGGTTTTATGATTTTGTAATACATCCATGGCCGCCGAGATTTTATTGTATAGTTCGTCTAATGAGATGAAGGTATATTCATTTGCAGGTTCGGCTCCTAATATGATATGGATATGAGTCATTAAGCTTTTCTTTATTTCCAGATCTTTATTCACCATATCAGTCCTTGTGGTTAACCTTTGACATATTATAAATCCTTTAGGTTATAACAAAATCAAAATAAAATGGAAAGGATCAAAAGCATTCAGTATAGTTATGAGCAATTAAATAATGTTTTTGTGAAAACAAAAGACCGCAATTATCAAAACCATCAGATAAAACAAAGGATAATTATAGTAATAGATGCAGACATTGTGATATACTCAAACTATTGTATGTGAATAAAATAATGGAAATAAAAATAAAAGATACCGATTAAGGTAAGGAAGTTGAAAATATAGCCTTTAATTATTTTGCCTATTATGAGAATATTATCAAATCCTTCTCTGGTAATATAAGATTAATTTATCTGTTATTCTTCCTGTATCAATGGTTATAATATCATACCAACTCACTCTATATTACAAGATTGGATTACTCCCCATCTCATTAACTGATATCTTTATAATTGTGATTATCCAGCAACATTAAATCCATTATTATTCAGTGGCCACAGTCTTGATACATTACCCGAAAAATAAAGGTAATGTACAATGACTAACAATGCCGTTTACAATGTAATCTTATAACATAAGTAAAGCGAGATTAACGTTGATATAGTCCTTGCAAGCTGAAATCGGTTCTTCCAAAGTCAAAGTTATTCATTCTTCAAAACACGATAAAAGAATGTAATAACTAGAGAAGATATGCTGATACAGTATGATATAACAAATTGAGATACTTTTATCGTAAACTACAAACAAATAGAATATAATAGAGATAATCAGAAAAGAATTTTATTTTTTTGTATATTTTCAAAAAAAGGTATTAGAGAAGATCAATCCTCTGCAATCGTAATTTCCTTGACTATGTCAAACCTATTTTCTGAGTTATTATCGTGGATAGTATACGTTATTACATAATCACCAGCAGGAAAAGGTGTCGTTTGAGATATTGTAAAAGGAATAAAGACTTCTTTATTTTGATGATGAGAAATAATTTCACTGACAGGGAGTCCTTGTTGTCCTGTTAAGACATTACCATCAGAATCTGAAATTACGAAATCGGCAGAGAAGTTTATTGTGTAAAGTGAATCATCGCCTTCCTCATTAGAGGTTCCATACTCAAATCCTACAGGTTCGATATAAAGGATAATTTCTTCGCCTGGACTGAAAGTATTAGAATCTTTTTCGTCATAAACACCATAGCCAAGTGGCTCTGAATTTACAAATGTATTAAATGCGGACCTAAAAGTCTGTACCTCACTTGGTGCACTCAACCCCGTTACTGCCCCATCGGCTTGTGCCAATGCTGACTGGGTCAAATAAGCAGGAATAGATAACATCATGGACGTGGACAAGATTACAGCCGTCAAGATTACGAGTTTGTTAGAAAGTTCCATTACAGAATGCTAACATAATAGGTACTAAATATCTTTATTGTTATTCCAATTATGCATGCCGTGAATTTATTGATCGTAACATCCAAAGATAAAAGCGACGAGTAAATCATTCTATTTGCTATTACCATTAATTCAACTGATCTGAAACATATGAGTAATGAAAAGTAAGATAAGTACACTAGCCCTAACAACAAATCGAAAGATTTCAATATGAAATATAATTTAAATATTAGATTTTAGTTAAAGTATTAATGAATAACTCACTGGTTTTAGGATTTGCATTTTTTGTAGCTGTAATGTTATTTACAGTAATTGCAACGACACCTGCAATAAATAGCGTAAATACCGGAATTCCACAAGTTCTTGCATCGGAAGGCAATAGCGATAAAGAATGCCTATCTGCTTCATCAGCCCTCTATTTTGACACACAATCTGCATTAACCGCCTCTGCTTAATTACACAATTTTTTTTAAGTTAATTTCTTATCCTCAATTTATTGATTTAATTTTCTTTAATTCACAAAATTACATTAACCATTCACAAGGCTTTCATGATTTATGGTGATTGAGTAAGGATAAAAAACAAGTATAAAAGACATATCTATTAATTTCAAAATTAATAAACTATTAGTTGTTCTTTGGTATTATAAAAAAAGCGATTTAGGGAATAGGCAAAAAAACTGACATATAATTTACCAATTTGCTAGACAGAAATTCTGTTTTTAGAATAGTTGAATTAAAAAAATTAAAAAAAAGAAATTTATTGTTGGCCTAAAGCCAAGTCGCCTAGTTGTTCTTGTAATTGAATTCCTACGTTATTACATGAAGCAAATGTGATTTCTCCAGATACGCATTGTGCATTTTGCTCACTTTCTTGTTCTTGTTCGATTTCTTGCTCTGCATCGTTGTGTTTTTTGGTTGCAAAAGCCATGTTATCACCGAATGTTACTACTGAACTAATTAGGGCTGCAGCAATAAACATTGCAAACATTCTAATCTTACTAGTTTTTGTTATGTTACTCATTATAATCATAATGTATAAGTTAAATTAATCATATTATAGTTTGGATACTCGTTACTGCTAAATACTTATAAAATGAAATGGCAGTACTATATTATTGTATATAATTTCATAAAAATATTCGATGTAAAAAGTCATTGAAAATAATAAATTTAATGAAAATAAAATGCAAAAAAATTACTACCCAAAAAATACAATTTCATTTTAGTGATAAGGTTATTGATTCAAATTACATCACTAAAAAACAGGAGACTATCTAGACGGTCTTTGCTTTCAGTGACTGTGTCTTGTGTGGTTGAATACGCCCAATCAATGATTTAGTAATCTTTACCACATTATCCAAAGTTGAATTTTTTATCATTACCAACAAATTATTAACCTTTTGTATTTCGGTGATTTCGTCATTTTCCAGATTATTTAGAGCAGATCCTCCAAGCAATACAGGAATTTGATAATGGTCAAAAATTTTGTTTATTAGGCGCAATGTGGAGCCAAGATTTTCAGAAAACGATATAGAAATAAGTATAATAGATGGAGAAGTCTCGTATATAAAATTTAGTAACGAATTAGATGGCATAGATGGGGACAAATTATACACATCAAATCCTTGTTCTAATAAGACAGATTCTAAAATTTTGCATGACAACCCATGTATTTCTCCATCAGGTGTACAGATTAATACTTTGTCACCCTTTTTTAGGTGTCTACTTCCTCTTGTTCCTCCCCATTTATTAAATGGATGGTTTCCATTGCTATGTTACTACATACGTGTTCAGTACTTATATCCAATTTATTTGACTCCCAGAGGGTTCCAATTTCATACATCACGGGCTTTAATATGATGTCGTAAAATTCGCAGAGACTTGATTGTTTGGTAAAATTGTCGGCTATTTCTAAGATTTGATTAACATCTCCTTTCTTTAAGTATGCAAAAATTTGCTTTTTCAACTCAGTTATGTGTAAGCTTCTTTCCTGCTGAAGCTTTGAGTTTATAGCAAGTAATGACAATATTTTTGGATTATCCTTATATTTTTCAGATATATCTTCACTAGTGACATTTTGAGCATTGCCTAAATATTTTATTATATGCTGAGTAGAACTCCTTTTATTGTGATCCCACTGACTCTTTACCAAATAATAATAATCCAATCCATTAATTCTTTTTATTTGAATAAAAGCCATATCTTTAATACTAATTACTATGATATTAACCGATACTAAGTCTATATACTATTGCTAACTATATCTCAATCGAGAGACATTGTATGCATTCGTCATTACTAATTATTAGTACATTAAGTTTTAATCATTTAAAAATTAAGTGGGGATAACAATTACATCATATCATATTAAGCATGTAACCGTATTTTATGAAAGATATTATGGGAGGATAAAATAGTAAACGATGCGATGGTTATCCCAATAATATCTCTCCATATCTCGTCGTTACCAGGTTTTTCTGCTATAATAGAATAGCCTGCAAGTACGTAAAAGTTATCAAGGAGCCAAAATGCTAAACTTCCCCATCCCAATATACCAGCTATTAATGCTCCTAACCTTGCCCCAAAACGGACGAAGTAAATAGCAATTAGGATAAGTAAATACCAAATAAACGCTAATAGTAGCCAAGAAGGTTCTAAGAATTGTGTTCGATCATCTAAGAAGTAGTAGGTAGTGCCTATTGCCAAAAGCAAGAACAGAGAAATTAAAAGAATCTTAAAGTTAGTAGACATCGATGTCTTTTCTTTTCTCGTTAGACTCAGATCTTTCTTCTTTTTATATTTATCTTCTTCATTAATGCAATGTCGTAAAGAATCTGCAAAGGATTTTAATTCAATTGGAATGATTTTCTGGATAGATTCATCTTTAACAACTGCTTCGTGTTTGAGGCTGTCTATTAATGGCCTAGCCAGAGATGCTTTTATTGGTGTTACTAAATCCACCCAGTATGACGAAAGTCTTGGAGTGAGAAACGGGATAATCAATACTTTAATAGATTTATTAAGAATTTTAGCATAGATTTTCATCATATCAAGATATGTTAGTATGTCTGGACCACCTATATCGAATATTTTTCCCTCAGTTTGTTCTATTTCAATAGATCTACAAAGATATGTTATCACATCCCCTATGAAGATAGGTTGACAGTTGGTTAAGACCCATTTAGGACAAACCATCAAAGGTAATCGTTCAACAAGATACCTGAGCATTTCAAAGGAGCCACCGCCACTTCCCAGTATAACCGCTGCCCTAAGTATCGTTACCTTTGAATTTGACTTCATTAAGATATCACCTACATGTTTTCTACTAAGCATATGCTGAGAAAGTTCGTCATCTTTTCCATAGGTCAAACCTCCCAAATAGATGATTCTTTCCACATTACATTTGTCTGCTGCTTTTGTAAAATTTTCAGCAGTTTTTTGTTCCTTTTCTGAAAATTTTTTCCAATCCTTCGAAGAACCTTCCATGGAATGGACCAGATAATATGCCAAATATACACCATCTAAAGCTTTTACACAATCTTCATAATTGCTTAGATCTCCCTCAACAACTTCTATATTCGCTAAGCCATCCTTAGTTAGGTGCTGAACATCAAAACTATTTTTATTTCGTGTTAGACAACGTATTGAAATGTTATCTTTCAAATTACTCTCGCCATTATTTTGAATCTTAACTAATTCTTTTAGCAATCTACTTCCAATAAATCCACTGGCACCAGTAACCAAAATTTTAATATAATTTTTGTTTCCCTCAAAGGGTTGTGATTTAAGTTCCAATTTTGAAAGATTCCTCTAACATTACATTATATCATATGTGCTATTCTATATAACATTACTAATAAATGAAAGTTGTTTATAGCTATTGTATATTATATATTATATCAAACAGTCGTGAAAATTGAACGCTTTAATATCCATCATCCTCCCGGCCATAAAACCTAACAAGAACCCGTATATCAAGTGAAATATTAAAGATCCAACTATGATTATTCCATATAATCCATTAAAGTTAGATGCTATAGAGTACACATATTGATTCGGGGTGACACCACTATTGAAGGAATTCAACATTGGTTGAATAGACAATGATGCAACAGGAACAAAAAGTGCAGCCCATAATACTACTCCGGCTATCATTCCATTTTTTAATCCCTGCCTTGTGTTAATTGGTGATATATTTCTCCAGAACAAAGATATTTGATCATATATGTTACCCGCTATAGTGCGTGTTATTACATGCAAACCAAAGCCAACAAGATGGGCAGTAACGGGATCATAAAATCCAAGGATATTCCAATGACTCCAAAAAAAGAACCAGGAGGTGTTTGAGAAATTATGTCAATACTTACCAAAAGTTCAGAAATTCCCCATGCAGCGATAAAACCTGCCAAAGAACAATAGAGAATAAACAGTTTAGGAGATTCATTTATAGTGACTGATTTCCTGATGAATAAAACCAATTACACTTATATAAGCAGTTACCATATTAGGAAATGGTGCCTAACTAATACTGACACAAAATTAACCAAAATAACTTTTGAGATAAAACATTATATTAAAAGATAAATATCAAAATCAACATTGATTAACGAATCGAAATAGAATTTTTTTTAAAGAATAACTAAAGAATATTAAATTGCTATTTCTATTTTGATTTATCAATTACACATTTATAAGGAATTGAAAATGTCTATCAGTTAATAAAAGTAATAAAAAGAGATTGGACAGTCTAGAGATTTTTTAAAACGTCAATATCGGTTAGATAGATACTAAGGATTATTCTCTACATACATTCGTTTAATACAGAATCTATTTTATCCTTTATTTGAAAGAGGTTCTTTCTGGTTACTATAATAGATTGAGACTCGATCAGGTTTTGGTCTTGATATGACTTTCGCACTATAGAATAACGGTCCTCGTACTTGGATTCTTCTGGATGTTGTTTGTGAAGGTCATTTACTTCTATTATCCAACGGACTTCATTCTTATTTTCTGACGTTGTAATATTATTAGAGGCTACCATGGAGTCAAACAATATAAAACTTCATTTATATGTGCTTACATTCCTCTCACGACAGATGTTTACTTTGGCAATTTGACGAAATAATATAGATTATAAATTTCCATCGATAGATGAAAATCATTATCCATAATGACAAAAATGTTTCTAATTGTATAGATGAACAGATTAATGAAAAATTTATACCATAGTTTTTGGTTAATCCTAGAAAAGAATTTGTATTTCAGCATCTATATTTTGGCATAGCTGTGCTAATGATGAGAGCCATTACCAACATGACTTCCATGATTTCCATTAGTTCAATATTTGCAAGCACGAAGGTATCTAATATACATTAACTTACTATAGCCGATACTAAAAATAAAGAACCAAGTGAGAAAGTGTAGATAATAATTTGCAAGTATGTATACAAGAATTAGAAAATGATAACACGGATAAAGTATTAGAACTCTGTGATTCTGCAAATAAAGAGATACATCAAAGTATAAAAAACTTAATTGTATATCAATATGAATATTTAATATGGTTTATTTAAAAAGGAGCAATAAATTTTGATAGAGAGAAAGTATAAAAAAGATTTAGATGTTTGTTTGACTTCAAAGGTAAATTAACACAAAAAAAATTTATCAAATAGTAAGTACATTTGCAATTGAAGATGACAAAAGCATTATCACCAATTGTGACAATAATAATAACAGGAATGACAATACTAATAGCCCTAGCAATACTATCAACAGATGGCACTCCAACAAATGTGGTTGAAGCTTTTATTGCAAATCAAACCCAAGGCAGCGAACCTACTAGAGTCGCTGCGGGTGGAGGAAATGGTACTGCTCCGTTGACGGTTTATATCCCTGAAAATAGTGAAATTAAAGCAGGTTAAAGTATAACATGGCATAATCCCACAACAGTAGGAGAACCTCACACTGTTACTTTTATCTTTGATGGCAACACTACTGCTGGTGTAGTTTCACCATTGGGTGTATCTAATACAACCGAATTCATGGCTTTACCGCCCGGATCCAACAACGAGCCAATAATAATACCAGGAGAAGATGGAATGAACACCGTTATTGCTATGAACGCTCGTACATTTAATCCAGTTGTGGATTGATTCTTCTAATAACGTAAATGTCATGGCTCCAAATGCCAACTATACAATTACGGGAACAGAAAAATATGTTAACTCAGGGTGGTTTCTTCCAAATGGATTTGAACGAGAATATCCTGGTTCGGGTAACACATTTACTGTAACATTTGAAAAACCGGGATCATATAACTACATATGTATATTACATCCATGGATGACAGGAAGTGTGACAGTAACATAAAAATGCTAACAACACCTAGTATCATATTATTTCTTACATAATGTCCTCATCTTTTTTTATAAGAATAAGTCAATAAAAAAGGAAATATAGATTTCAAAATTTTAGTTCATAAATAATTATTTCTCTTATTTACAAAATGAATTAGTTTAAACTTGTTAATTTTTATAATACATTATCATCTTACTAAAAAAATTCATAGTTGTTAATCTGTGTGCACATGTGGTAATACTTTATTTGAACATCAGTTACAATAACATGCACACAGTGAGTTGTTGTTATTACAAATATCAATCAAATAATTGAGGTCACTAGGTTTTATGAGACATAGGAGTAAAAAAATATAGGAAAAAATTACTTACATTGTCCTTTTATCCAACCAACTTTGTATCCTTTGGCATAGTCACCTGACCCAGGATTGTATCCCCAACAATGGTTATGATCCCACCATCCCTGTTGACATCCATTTATCCAGTTTTGAGACTTGCCTGCATATTCTGTACAATAATGAGGGGAAGAAGTTTTACATTGTCCTTTGTCCCATCCGACCTTGTATCCGCTGTAAAAGGCATTTGATTCTCCATCGGGGTCGTATGAATTACAATGGTTATGATCCCACCATCCCTGTTGACATCCATTTATCCAGTTTTGAGACTTGCCTGCATATTCTGTACAATAATGCGTCGATGCATCTACAAATTTAATGGATCCTAATGAAGGGGAGAGGACGATTAAAATTACTACCAAAGCTATTTTAAAGGCCGGTGTTTGTGTACTCATTTAACGTTCTTGAATAATGGATAAATAAAAACATTTCAAAAGTTGCTTCTCATGATTTTCTAACATGAATAGAGTTCAATTTCTAAAGATAGGGTTATTCTGAATGCATCAACAATATGATTGCAAGAGTCAAGAGTTCTAACAAATTGAATTTGACAATAAAATTACAAATCACCTTACAAAGAAAATATATACTTAGATTCGATCATCTTTTTTTGACTCTGATTAACAAAAATTCACCTAGTTGAAGATATCGGTGAGAAAAAATATAATACTGGGGGTCAGGCATATAATCATTTATTCTCCTAACTAATATCAATAATCTTAAACTAAAACATAGATTGCCTTTAATTATTCGAATGATTACGAGAAATATTTAAATAAATATACTAATAATCTAAAAAATGGTAAATTATTGTCTGGTAGTGCCACTATTACCGGGTAAAATAGAGTTTACAAAGAATTTTGAAAAAGAAAATGGAGGCCATACCAAAGAGCATGATGAATTTTACAGAATTGCAGGTATTACCCGCGAACAGGTTTGGATTCAACGCAGCCCACCAGGTTCTGGAGCCCCAGATCTTGAAATTGTTAGTTTAGAAACAGAAGATCCTGTCAAGACCTTAAAGGAATTTAGTGCATCGGATCATCCTTGGGCAATAAGATTTCGCGAGTTTGCAAAAGATGCATTTGGAATAGACTTTCAAGCAGGACCACAGCCTCCTTTAAATGAATTGATAATAGATTGGAAAGAAAATGGTTAGGTTTAAGGAACATGAATTGACTTGGATCTCAAAGCACTAGTAACATTAATCCTTTAGCTCATCCAAATTACTATTTGGACATGTCGTTTTTTTTAAGAGTATAATAAACTGCAATCAGATTAAGTGTAAAAAAAATAAGGGAATTTATTGTTGTCCAGCGGCAATGTTACCGTCTTGGAATTGGAGGCCTAAACCAACGTTGTTACAATTTAATAAGGATATTGTACCAGTAACACATTGTGCATTTTGCTCATTTTCTTGTTCTTGTTCTATCTCTTGCTCTGCCTCATTGTGTTTCTTGTTTTTTCCGCCAGCATATGCATAGTTGTCGCCAAATGCAACAACTGAACCAATTAGTGCTGCAGCAATAAACATTGCAAATAATCCTACTTTATAGTTTTTTGTTACGTTACTCATTATAGTCGTATTGTATAATTAAAATTGATAATTTTACAGTTTGGATGCAAATTACTATTTGATTTTGGTGAAATTAACATCTAGTATTATTTTTTTATAAAAATTTAAGTAAAAAGACAAGATACAATATATTCGGATTCTGTGGACACTAAGATTACAAAAGGTATCTACCATATCTTTATTCTCTATATGAAAAGGTTAGATTACTTTCCAAAATAACAATAGATCAAGCCTCCTATTAATAGGACTTGAAAAAGAAAATACACGTTGCGAATCTTTTGCAGAATCAATCTGCAACTGCGGATATTGTTGTATTGATGGATAGTCTAAAGCAACTAAAGAAATGTTATTTTTAGGCAAATAATTTATTATGAAGGCTTTCTTAATTCGTTGATAAAAATAATAGCGATAGAAAAAGGCAACCATCTATCCAACTCTTTTTTTATTATATCAAGTAACATTTACAAGACCGTATAAAAGGCTCGGCTCATTATGTTCTCTTTTAACAGGGCGTTAAGATCCTAATTAGATTTTATTAATTATTGTATAAATTCATTCTGATATTGTCAAAACATGATTTCGAAGCTAATAATCTGTTACAAGGCAAATTCACAGAGAAAACAAAAAATGTAGATAAATTTGTAAACCTTGTTGAGCAAGGCTACATTCACAATAAGGAATCGGGAATGGATTCTTCATTTCTTTAAACAAATAAAAATATTACGTATTAATGGCTATGAATCTATATCCAATGCGTCATTAGATGTATAATAGGACGATGTTACGCTGAATTAATCACTTTATAAATACATAATTTTATAGGATCAACTCATAAAATCACTATTTTGTAGAACGACGATAAAAATAGTTGATTTATTGATACGGTTCAGGCTCTGGATTTGGCTCCGGATTCGGTGTTGGTTCAGGAACAGGTTCAGGAGTAGGTTGTGGTTGAGGATCTGGACTAGGATAGGGATCAGGAGTGGGCGGAGGTTCAGACAAATTTTCAGATAGTTCAGAATCAATTAGTACATCCATTAATAAATTTACCATCATCTTCATCTATAGTCTCTAATATTTCTGCTTTGTGAATATATAAATATAAAAAAAATTAAGTTCAGTGAAATAAAAGTGATAGCAAAGGCTGACAATGCAAGCAAAAAAATAGATTAAGGTATATAAGAAATGTTACATCTTAAAGTACATCAAGTGAGACGAGTTGAATGGTAATTTTACTCAAAATATCACTGACCCAGCACACGACCAGATGATAGTAGATGATATTATAGATACTAGCTCCGATGCCTCTGACGAGTTAAAAACCACCAACAAAAACAACTCTATTAATTCTAAATTAGCTTATGTCGGTAGCAAAGTATCAACAAAGGAAGATAGCATTAAAGATATTTCTAAAGAATTAAAGCAAACACGAATCTTACTTGCCGAATCAGAGCCGGAAATACTAATATTATTTAAGACCTACCTAGATTCTTTAGGGATAGAATCAGTGACAGTTGATGACGGCGATAAGGCGGTAGAAACGTTTCTTCAAAGCAAGAACAATGGAAAGCATTATGACGCTGTTGTTATAGACACACATCTGAAAGGTACATTAGGCCTCGAAGCGGCAGAGAAAATACGCGAAAATGATCGCTCTCAGAGAATAATTTTATTAACTACTACCTTGAGGGAACAATTGTCTAAAGAAAAACTACAATCTACTGCAATTGAAGAAAGAGACATATTGGTGAAACCCTTTAAACTTTCTAGCTTACGTCAACTACTACTTACCCAGTAAGGTATTTTTGTATTTGAGCTAAAAGATCTTTCTTTAACATTTTTTATGATAGTATCAAATCAATAATTTATATATCAAAAAAGATAATCCTTAAAGCTATTACCTACATCAGTAAACTCATTGCAACGGTATCTTCCATATATTTAATGATATTCATAGTTCTGCTAGGATGTCTGTAAAACATGAATAGAATTTTTGTCTTGGAGCAGTGTGCGAGGCATATGCCATCAATATTCGCTATTATTGTATTACCAATATGATGGTATATACAATTAGTTTTTGATTTGGTTGGCAACAATCCTCAATAAAGTATTACAGATCTATAAGCAATCAAACAAGTTTAAGTTACCTAGTTATATTTGACGATGTGGATTAAATATCAGCAATTTTCATATTATTCAAAAATTACAGAACACATAAAGATAACTATAATCATGTAAAGGGCAACTAGGCAATTTGCAAATAGCACAATAAATGCAAGTTAACAAAATATTATCAACAAACCAATAGTATTGGATAGTTTACTCTTTCTGCAAGACCAAATCGAAATGCTTTATTTAATCTCTCTCATCTAGAATAAAGTAGACCAAATTGAGCCAATTTTAAAACACGAATTTTTAAATTTAGGCAATACTTGCGCAGCCAATTCTAAGTATGATGTACTATGAAAGCAATTTATTCAAATTCCCAAAAACTAGTTTACAAATTCATGACGTCAGGATTCAGATGTACCTTACTTTGAGGATAGTAGACACCATGTGTTGTCTCACCAGAATAAATACACTAGTGTTACAAATCTTAATAACTCTAAATCAACTTATCTTATTCTATCAGAAGAACTTTCAGGTTTTATTTGTGTCTTTTTGCAATTTCTCATTTGCCTCGGCATTTTCTTCTGCCTCTTTCAAGTTTTCATTCAATCTTTTGTCTGCATCGGAGTCGCCGCTTGTCCGCTTCCAAAATCTTCCCAATTTTCTAAATAGTACAGAGTCTTTCAATTTCTTGTTCATTATAATATACACTCCCTTGCTTATAAAGGAAAAGGAGGGTGAAATTGGTTTATTTGGAAATAAATTTTTTAAAAAAAGTTGAAAATGCAGTTTTCAATATGTGGTAAATAAAGCAACTATTTACAGGGGTTAGAAACATCTTGAAGAAATTTGAATTCACAGGTTACAATCTTCTAATCCAGGTTTACTAATTGTAAATGATGATGATTAATCGCCTAAGGGATAAAATAACTAATGTATAAAGAGAAAATAAAGTGTATGTACATGCCTAGACCATAATTTAGGATAAGAAATGATAACATCTTCATAACTATTCGAGCTGACACCCTTTTCATCTTTGGCCTACGACTGCGATATAGCACAAAATAAGATATATCAAGGACAAGTGAGGACGACTAACAAGAAAATAGCCATCAGATGAAACAGGAAGAAGATAAGCAAAGAAAAAAGACACAATTCAATGCAACAATCAAATAACAATAATAATTACTAAAACAATAGTAATCTACCTATCAATACTTCAAAATGGGATAACGTTAGATAGATTTATGCTTGCAAATGAATATGACCATCTTAAATAGTTTCATGCAAAGGTTACAGTATGCCTATAGACCCAGAGTTTCCAAAAAATCACGTTGTAGTTGGTAAACATACAACATCTGATGGCGCCTATTCCCACTTTGTATGGGGGCCGGGCAGAAAAGACGCAGAATCATCTACTAATAAAGAAGTTCAGGATGCTTACAAGAGTAGAGGTGAGCAATATGTTCCCCTAGGTGTTCATGGAACATTTGTAGCTGTTGATTGGGACTCATGCATTTCAGATGGAGCATGTATTGAAGCATGCCCAGTTCAGGTCTACCAGTGGTACAGGTCTGAACAAGATGTTCCCGCAGTAGAAATGGTAAATGCGGTGAGTGAGGGAATAGGGGACGATCATAACAGAGATGGTAGAAAAGATTACACAGACAAGCCAGATCCAATTCGGGAAAGTGCTTGTATATGGTGTATGGCCTGTGTTACTGTTTGTCCCACTAATTCAATAAAAGTAGATGAAGGCAATTTAACAGTCCATGAAGAACAAGCACAGAAATTTGTTGAAAGCTAGAATCAGTAGTACTAAGAATTAGTGGAGATCATTTCAACTATTAGTAATAATTGTCAAGGTTGCCTTTATATGATTACTAGGGTAATTTTGAAAAGTCCTAAAAAGAGTTTTTATTAGTTAACTTCTAACTATTAACTTTTAGTGTAATAACAATACAGGCAAATCTACATTGCTAATCATCTTTCTAGTTTCACTAAACTGTGCTATAGCCAAGTGAAGTAATTATTTGATTATTTGAAGACAACGTCATCAGAAAAATTATACTATTTCGTGTATCACTTATTTTCAATCATCTAAAAAGTAAATACAGGAATTTTGAACTAGATATAGATTGAAATAGATTTGGTTCTTTAGATATTATCTCGTTTCACTAATGAGATTATCACTCCTGCGTATTGAGGAAATTCAGAATTTTATTGTACTTCGCTAATCTTACCTGTTCTTATATCATAAATAAAACCATGTACCGAGATAATATCTGAAAGAAACGGAGAGGCACGGATTATCTCCATTTGATTCTTAACATTTTCTTCTATGTCACCAAAAGAAAGAAATTTAATGTTAGATGCGTCAGATTTGTACTTTTCTGAAAGTCTCTTTTGCAAATCTTCATCCTTGAATGTAGCCATTCCACACTCTGTATGGTTTATTATAAAAATTCTTTCTGTACCTAGCAACTCGTGGGAGACAATTAGAGATCGCAATATATCATCTGTGACTATCCCCCCAGCATTCCTAAGAATGTGTGCTTCACCTAGTTTTAATCCCAAGACTTCATTTATTGATATTCTAGCATCCATACAAGTCAATACTGCTATCTTTTTTGAAGGATGGGGAGGCATATTTCCACCTTTAAAATTTTCAGAATATTTTGTATTTTCAATTATAAATGGCTGTATATCAGACATGATAATCCTAAAGTTTTAAAATAAAAAAATGTTTTGGAATAATTCAAATAAATAAAAAATGGGTGATGCAAAGTGCAGGATTTGAATCTACCCTCCGATATTAGTTCAAATCCTCTGAACAATGAAGGGACTCAAAGCGGTATCGAGAAAAAAGCATGATAGTGGTAGTTCGGGGTCAGATTGCATTGAAAGTTAATTTTATAATTACTAAAAAAATTGCAAATTTAACCCATTAGTAGGTAAATCCATACAGTTTAGAATCAACACTATAATAACTCTTGAGGTTTACGAAGCATTGGGAAAGCGGTGGAAATTTATCTACTTCAATGGTCCCCAGTAGTTCAAATCCATGACGTTGATAAAAAGAAATGTTTCTTGGGTTTGATGATTCAAGATATGCCAGTGAATTATTGTTACCAAAGATTTTAGACGTATATTCCATGAGTATAGAACCAAGTCCTTTACCATGGTAAAGAGGATCGACTCCAAGAAGAGGCAGATATCAATGAGGCTCATTTGGATGAAATGAACCCATTTTCTCAAATACACTGGGAAGAATGTTATGGACATCTTTTGACGTAGTACTATGCAAAAGTCTGAGCATTGTATCAATATCGGGTTCTATATTAGGAGGTAACCAAAGAGCTGCGCCTGAATAATTTCCAACATAAAAGGCGGTATTATTAACAAATGCTCTTCCGCCAAAAGCCTTGGCAAATTCAGAAAAATGTAAAGATATTTCTGTGGATCTGGCCAAACCCAACGTATAGCAGGATCAGATCCAGAAGCCAATTTTAAAGCATCAATGACAATCTCTCGTTCTGAATCAATTGCAGTCTTGACTTCGGAAGTCCACGTTGTAGGATCAATGGATGCCCATAGTTGTAACCTTTTGAAAGAATAGTAAAAAAAAGGTCAAACAAATACCTAGAATAATATCTGATATAATCAATCAAACTAAGAACAGCAAATACGAAAAAAGGTTAGTTGGTCCAAATACATATCATCTGTCAATAGACTAAAGATTCACAGCCAAAAGAAGATCTAACAATATTTTAGTAAATTCTTAAATTAATTAATATATTATAAGCAAAGAGTGCAGGATTCGACAATTACCTATCTTTTCATAAAGTTCAATTTCATTTATTCTTATTAAAATATTCCCTCTATGGATAACAAAGAAATGATCCTCTTTATGCACTCTCATAGACTCCAGAAACCATACAGGTATAGATTATTGATACTAGTCATGTTATAATGGATCAGTATCCAAAAGTAATTAGCGCAATATTGCAAACGTTTCTGTTCGCAATAAACTAAAAGACGACCAATCAGAAAAGAAGAATTTGGAACTAACGCCATTATGATTGAATGAAATAATTTTATGTCATTATACAACTTGTTTAATTTATTCTTCAGGTTAATAGTAAAAATTTATAATAAAAGTGTATAATATTATAGAACTAACTTGAACTAATTATTAACTCAATTTTATTAATTGCTTGATAAGTACTTGATAAAGAGTAGATTTTACATATACTATTAATTTCTAATACACTGTTTTTAGACGCTTCTTTAAATATATCGATATTGCATTTTGACTTTACGGAACATAAAAAAAAGTTTATGGTGTTTCTAGGTTACCATTGTATACAATCTTGCTTCTGCACTCTGCCGATTTTACACCATCTTTTTCTTTAATTATCTCTATCAATCTCGTTTCCATTAATTGATTAACATTCTCGCCAATCTGACGACTTTCTATGCTTGTTATATACGGATTGGGTTGAATGCCTAAGCCGTACAACATTGTATCATTTTTGGAAAAATCATTTACGATCTTTTGCAGATTTTCATTCAATATAGTTCCCCTAATTATTACTTTATCAATATTCGGATTATTGTCTCCTAGCAGTTGACGTTCTGTTTCGTTGATATTCTTATCTGCCATAAAGTCATTTACCTCCTTATTTGTCCCGCTGAATGTTATAGGCACTGAAATATCGGGACTTCCTATTGCTTGAATTTGAAGCATTTTTAATGCCTTCCATCTATCTACTTCTAAATTTTTATATTTAATATATGCAGCATCCACCAACTCATAGCAAGTACCATTCAGATTTGCATTGACATGTTTTTCTGGATAGTAACTGAACGCCAGAAGAAGCATTATTGTTCCGCCTATCAAGCAGGTTACAACGCCTGGAACAACAATTTTCTGCAAGTTAGCCAATAATTCTACTTCCTAATTATATTCGGTTAAATATATGAATCGCTTTTCTACTTCTTTGTTATTTCCGATTTTTACTTCACGAACAGCTTTTTCAAACCCATTTTTTGCATATTCAATAAACTGCAATGAGCTATCGTTTTTTGGGTATGATTCAAACAGCATTGATTTAAAATTATTCATAAATTCTACTACCTTGTCCCTATACTCTTTGATGGATGGCCTCCTTTGACCGGAGATCTTAAACCATGTGGTAGCAGACGGAGCTGCAACTGATTTTGGCAGGTCTTCAATGACTCTATCAATTTCAAAATAGTCCATGCTGTATATATGGGTCTTGAAATAGATATATCATGTGGAAAAAAAATTAGAAATTTCTTTCCAGATTGGTAAAGGTTAGACTGAAAAAATTACTTATCTCAGGGCTTTATTTCCGATTCGGAAGGCCATTAGCAAATCTGCAAAGTGTCTGAAACGAAGGAGGTCCACGTTGCACCACTTCTTTGTATGGCGGCATGGACATAATCCCTATTAGTTGTTAAAGCTTTTTTATACGACTGTTAACAATTCAATTACACAATTTCAATAACAATAGACGAGTCTTCATACCAGCAGCAATAGCAGCAGTGGCTGTTTTAATTATTACTTATCTCTTGTGTGATAGTGTGTGATGCTAGTATGTTCCTTTAAATCTTGTCTTGAATC
>Ga0196965_1000417_pt1 | contig 26200 bp, 23 predicted proteins | sample S1_20metaG_FD_148668 | JGI IMG/M metagenome (GOLD analysis project Ga0196965, IMG submission 148668) | Soil microbial communities from Anza Borrego desert, Southern California, United States - S1_20 | ecosystem: Environmental > Terrestrial > Soil > Desert | place: USA: California | collected... | reverse complement strand
CGGCACCCGCAAAGCCGACACCCTCAACGGCACCGCCCAAGCCGACAGCATCTTCGGCGACAACGGCAACGACTTCATCAACGGCGGCGCCGGCGACGATTATATCGACGGCGGCAACGGCAGCGACACCATCTCCGGCGGTGCCGGAAACGACGTCATCGACGGCGGCAACGGCCAGGACACCGTCGTCCTTTCCGGCAAGCGCTCGGACTACCGGGTCCTGGAAGGCCTCAACGGCGCGGTCATCGTCCGCGACCTGCGCGCCAACGGCACGGACGGCCAGGACCGTCTGTTCAGCATCGAGCGCATCCAGTTTTCCGACGGCACCTTCAAGCTCGTCGACCTCATCCAGCCCAACGTCGCTCCGGTCGCCCGGAACGACGCTCTGACCCTCGCCGAGACCGCCGGCAAGACCGAGATCACGTCGATCCTGCTTGCCAACGACGGCGACGCCGACGGCGACACCCTCGTCGTCAGCGCGGTCCAGGCCGTCTCGGCCCAGGGCGCGACCGTCAGCATCGGCCCGGACGGCAAGGTCAGCTACGACGCCGGCAGCATCTTCGCCGACCTCGACAATGGCGAGACCGCGACCGACAGCTTCACCTACACCATCACCGACGGCAACGGCCACGTCTCCACCGCCACCGCGACCGTGACGATCACGGGCGTCAGCCAGAACGAGGCTCCGGTCGCCGTGGGCGACAAGATGACGCTCGCCGAGGATGCGGGAGCGACCAACGTCACCGCCCAGCTGCTCGGCAACGACAGCGATCCCGACGGCGACGCCTTCATGGTTACTTCGGTCCAGGGCATCTCCGCCAAGGGCGCCACCGTTACCGTCGATAAGGACGGCCAGGTGATCTACGATGCCGGCAAGATCTTCATCGATCTCGAGGAAGGCCAGACCCAGACCGACACCTTCACCTACACGATCACCGACGCCGGCGGCCTCACCTCCACCGCGACCGCGACCGTCACCATCACCGGAGTCACCCCTCCGGTCGAGATGCCCGAATGGGACGCCTATTGGTACGTCGCCGAGGACGGCACCGAGGACAATATCTGGGGTCCGCTCGTCGAATCGTTCAGCTTCGACATCGTCGGCATCGACGCCAGCCACGCGCTCGGCACCGTCGAGTTCGACCTCGAACTGGGCATCCTCTCCTTCACCGCCGACCATGACAGCTCCGATCGCCTCAATTACGACCAGCACCAGGATACCTGGTTCACCGTCTTCGGCGCCGAGGGCGAGAAGATCGTCGTCGGCATGGTCATCGAGGGCAATAATGACGCCATCATCGCGGTCGACGACAATGTCGCCCTCGGCGAGGGCGAGACCACCGGCAACCTCTGGGCGCAGATGGTCTCGAACGAGATCGATCCGGACGGAAGCGTGCACTGGCACGAGATCCTGTCGGTCGGCACCGCCGGCACCCAGGGCGTGGTGACTTTCGACGCCGCCAACCGGTCCGTGACCTATTCGGCCGCCAATCTCGACCTGGCGCCCGGCGAGACGATCGTCGACAGCTTCACCTACACCGTCGACGACAGCTTCGGAGCGACCGACACCGCCACCGTCTACGTGACGGTGACCGGCGCGGCCAATGGCGGAGCGACGACGTCGATGTCCTCGGGCAACGAGGCGCTGCTGTCGGCCTTCCTCCCGGCCGGCGGCGGAATGTCGCACCTCGACGATTCCGAGTTCGCCAGCTTCACGGCGATCCAGGAAATTCTGGTGGCCGACGCGGTCGTCGCCTGAGCGACGTCACCGCAAAGCGAAGGCCGCTCCCGAAAGGGGGCGGCCTTTTGCTTTTGCCCCGTCCCCGTGAACCGCCCCGAGGCCCCACTTCCCGCCGTTCAGAGACGCGAAGACGGCCAGGTCTCGGACCGGCGGTCGGCGCGGCCCTCCGAACGCTGGCTTAGCCGATCGCCTCGAGCAGCCCCTCGAACAGGCGGCGGCCGTCGGTCCGGCCGTGGGCGGGTTCGACCATCCGCTCCGGGTGGGGCATCATCCCGAGCACGTTGCCGGCCTCGCTGACGATCCCGGCGATGTCGCGGGCCGAGCCGTTGCACTCGCCGGCGTAGCGGAAGGCGATCCGGCCTTCGCCTTCGAGGCGGTCCAGCGTCTCCTCGTCGGCCTGGTAATTGCCGTCATGGTGGCCGACCGGAATGACGATGTCCTCGCCGGCCTGGTAGCGGCTGGTGAAGGCGGTCTGGCTGTTCTCGACCTTCAGGGGCACGTCGCGGCAGACGAAGTGGAGGTTGGCGTTGCGCATCAGCGCGCCGGGGAGGAGCCCGGCCTCGGTCAGGATTTGGAAGCCGTTGCAGACTCCGAGCACGGCGACTCCGCGCTCCGCCGCTTCCGCCACCGCCCGCATCACCGGCGAGCGCGCCGCCATCGCTCCCGAGCGCAGATAGTCGCCGTAGGAGAAGCCGCCGGGGATGGCGATCAGGTCGAGCTCCTCGGGAAGTCCGGTCTCGCGGTGCCAGACCATGGCCGGCTTCTGGCCCGTCACCTGCTCGAGCGCGACCGCCATGTCGCGGTCGCAATTGGAGCCGGGGAAGACGATGACGGCGCTCTTCACGCCGCTTCTCCCGCCGCCGCCTCGCGCTCGGTCCGGACTTTGTCACGCTCGATGACAAAGTTCTCGATGACGGTGTTGGCGAGCAGCTTTCGGCACATCGCCTCGACTTCCTCGTCGCGAACAGTGTCGGCGAGGTCGAGCTCGATCAGCTTGCCGGCCCGGACGTCGTTCACGCCGGAGAAGCCCAGCCCCTCCAGCGCATGGTGGATGGCCTTGCCCTGGGGATCGAGCACGCCGTTCTTCAAGGTGACGTAGACGCGGGTCTTCATGGCCGCCCTATGCCGCCAAAGCGGCCGCGGGCACAAGGGGCCCCGGCTTGTCGCTCACCCCGTCAGCCACTATCTTCCCCTCATGGCCGAAGTTTCCGAAATCGCGCTCACCCCATCCGCCGCAGCCCGAGTCGCCGCGATCGCGGAGCGGCAGGGCAAGCCGGCCATCTTGCGCCTCAGCGTCGAAGGCGGCGGCTGCGCCGGCTTCAGCTATCGTTTCGGCCTCGCCGAGGAGGTGGAGGCGGACGATCTGGTGGCCGGGGAGGGCGGGGTCACCCTGGTCGTCGACCCGATGACCCACGATCTCGTCAGAGGCGGCGCCGTCGATTATGTGGAGTCGCTGGGCGGCTCGGCCTTCCGGGTGACCAATCCGAACGCGGCCTCGGGCTGCGGCTGCGGGAGCAGCTTCTCGGTCTGAGCGCCCCGGCTAGAGCGCCCAGCCTTTCTCCTTCAGCCATTTGACGAGGCTGCCCTCGCCTCCGGCGCTGTCGCTGCCGGGCACGAGCATGATGACCTCGCCGCTCGGGCTGACGACGGTGACCGGGTTGCCGGAGCCTCCGGCCCGGGCCCGGTGAGAGGGCTGGCGGCCCATGACCAGGTGACCGGCATAGGGGCCGTTGCGAAGCACGCCCAGGAGCCAGCCGTCCATGGGCGGTGGTGAGTGGTGTGCCGCGGCGATCATCTTTTCTTCCTCAGGCCGGGATGATGAATGAAAGGCGGGACATGAGCTGCGTGAGCAGCAGGATCGTGCTGACCGCTGCCAACCCACCCATTCCCGTGGCTGCTCGACTGTTCAGCATTGGAAGGCCTCCCACTTCCTGATCTTTATCTGGATCCTGTTTGCGCCGGTCCGGTCCGTACATCCACGAGAAGCACCGGCAAATGTCCGCCCCGCCGCCGCCGTTACGGCGCTTCGATGCGGGATGTTGACGAAAAGTACGGAAATGTGCGCATAGACCGGGCAGCGGGAGCGTGAGTCATGCGCGGGGACGTCGAAGTCGAGGGAAGCGAGCGGATCGTGCTGCAGGTGCGCGAGGAGCTCGCGCGCCGCCGTCTCTCGCGTCAGTGGCTGGCCGATCAGGCGAAGGTCAGCTTGTCCACCCTCGAAAAGGCGCTGTCGGGCCGGCGCCCCTTCACCCTGACCACCGTGGTGAGGCTGGAGGAGGCGCTCGGGATCAAGCTGCGCAACGGCTCGAACGGCGTCGAGAGCAAGGCCGCCGGGGTCTTCGCGCCAGAGGAAATGGGCGCCTATGCCCGCCCCGCCGTTCGGTGGCTGGAAGGCGAATATCTGACTCTTCGCCCTTCGTTCAGCGAGGCCGGCGCGCTCTTTTCCTATCTGACGGCGATCGAGTGGGACGAGACCAAGGGCTACCTCACCTTCAGCGAGACCCAGCGCGTCGACCGCGACTATGCGCAAAAGGGCTTCGTCTGCTTCCCCCATCTTTCCGGGCATATCTACCTGGTGACGGCCTTTTCCGGCCAGTACCGGATGGCCCTTCTCAACCGCCCTTCGAACGGCGGCACGCTGACCGGAGTTCTCACCACCCTCGTCACCGGCCGCGGCGCCGAGCTCACTCCGGCGGCGGTGCCGCTCGCACTGCTGCCGACGAGCAGCCAGTCGGAGCCGCAGCTCGGAGTCGTTCGGCCCGGCGACCGCTGCTACGACAGCTATCGGGAATGCGTGGACGGCATCTCCCGGCGCGGATACGCGCTCTTCCCCACCTGATCGTCGCCCGGCGAAGAAACAAGTGCGGGATGACGGTCCTCGTCCGAGCGGCTAATGCCGCCGGATGAAGATCGTCACCTACAATCTGAACGGCATCCGGGCGCGGCTGCCGCGGCTGGTCGAGTATCTGCAGGAGGAGAAGCCCGACGCGCTCTGCCTGCAGGAGATCAAATGCGCGGACGAGGCTTTCCCGATCGAGGACGTCCGGGCCGCGGGCTATGACGGGGTCTGGCACGGGCAGAAGGGCTTCAACGGAGTCGCCATCCTCACTCCGGTCGATGCCGGCCCGCCGGCGCTGCGGCGCGTCGGGCTGCCGGGCGATCCCGACGACACCCACAGCCGCTATATCGAAGCCGAGGTGGGCGGAGTGGTGATCGGCTCCATCTACCTGCCCAACGGCAACCCGGTCGGAACCGAGAAATTCGCCTATAAGCTCGCCTGGATGGAGCGGCTGCGCGAGCATGCGCGGGCGCTGCTCGCCGAGGAGCGGCCGGCGGTGCTTGCGGGCGACTGGAACGTCATCCCCACCGACAGCCATGACGACGTCTTCTCGGTCCGGGCGATGGCCCATGACGCCCTCATGCAGCCCGAGAGCAGGGCTGCCTTCCGCCGAATCCTCCACGCCGGCTGGACCGACGCGATCCGCGCCCGCCATCCGGACGGGGCCGTCTACACCTTCTGGGACTATACGGCCGGCTGCTGGCAGCGCGACGCCGGCTTCCGGATCGACCATCTCCTGCTCAGCCCTCAGGCCGCCGACCGGATGCTCGATGCCGGCGTGGACAAGAGCTATCGAGGCCGCGAAAAGGCCTCGGACCACGCGCCGACCTGGGTGCGGCTGGAAGACCAGGAGTAGGCCGATGCAGTCGCTGACCCGCCGCCATTTCCTCGGCACGGCCGGAGCCGTCGCCGCCCTTCAGCTGCTTCCCGGCTGCGCCGCCCGGCGAGGGGCCGCGAGCGGCGGCCCGGCCGAGCCGCTGCTGGCGCAAATGGCCGAGCAATTGCTCGCCGAATATCCGGAGAACGCGACCGCCCTCGGCCTCGACAAGGACGCGCGTGCCGGGCTGAAGTCGCGGTTGACCGATCGCTCGCTGCACGGGCGGGCGCGGCTGGCCGGCGCGGCCGCGGATCGCCTGAGGCGGCTGCAGGCCGTGGACCGGACCGGGCCCGACCCGGCGGAGCAGATCCATCTCGGGGTCGCCGAGGCCGCGCACCGGCTCGCCGTCGAAGGCTTCCGCTTTCCCTATGGCGACGTCGTCACGCTCAACCAGCAATGGTCCTACCGCAACGCCCCCTATGTGGTGGCTCAGAATACCGGCGCCTTCGTCGAGATTCCGGACTTCCTCGACAGCAATCATGTCGTCGCCACCGCCGCCGACGCCGAGGCCTATCTGGCCCGGCTCGAAGCCTATGCCGGAGCGCTGGAGGGCGAGACCGAGCGGCTCGCCCACGACCGCGGCCTCGGCGTCGTCGCGCCGGACTTCCTGCTCGACAAGACGCTGAAGCAGATGAAGGGGGCGAGGGCGCAGCCGGTCGGCGAATGGGGGCTGGTGACCTCGCTGGCGCGGCGGACGGGATCCATCCCCGGTGACTGGCGGGGCAGGGCGCTCGCCCTGGCGCGCGACAAGGTCGCTCCCGCCCTGGACCGGCAGATCGCCGAGCTCGCCCGCCACCGCGCCCGCGCCGACAGCCGCGCCGGCGTGTGGAAGCTGCCCGACGGCGAGGCTTATTATGCCTGGGCGTTGCGGGCGGCGACGACCAGCAGCCTGAGCCCCGCGGAAGTCCACCGGATGGGGCTCGACCAGCTCTCCGAGCTGCAGGCGCGGATGGAGCCCTTGCTTCGCGCGCAGGGGCTGACCCGAGGCACGGTCGGCCAGCGGATGACGGCGCTGGGCAACGATCCAAGGCACCTCTTCCCGAATAATGATGCCGGCCGCGCGCAGATCCTCGAATTCGTCAACGGCAAGGTCGCCGACATCCGCACCCGCCTGCCGCGCGCCTTCGCCACCCTGGTTCCGGGCAAGCTGATCATCAAGCGGGTACCCGTCGAGATCGAGGCGGGCGCCCCGGGCGGCTATGCGGCGGCGGGAACGATCGACGGCTCGGTTCCGGGCAATTACTACATCAACCTGCGCGACACCGCGATGTGGCCGCGCTTCAGCCTCGCGACCCTGACCTATCACGAGGGCATTCCAGGCCATATCTGGCAGGGCGAATATACCTACAAATTGCCGCTGCTCCGCTCCCTGCTCGCCTTCAACGCCTATTCCGAAGGCTGGGCGCTCTATGCCGAGCAGCTGGCCGACGAGCTCGGCGCCTACGAAGGCGACCCGCTCGGCGAGCTCGGCTACCTCCAGTCCCTGTCCTTCCGGGCCTGCCGGCTCGTCGTCGATTCCGGCCTCCACGCCCAGCGCTGGACCCGGGCGAAGGCGATCCAATGGTTCGCCGAGACCAACGGCTCCACCGTCGAGGAAGTCCAGGGCGAGGTCGACCGCTATTGCGCCTGGCCCGGCCAGGCCTGCGGCTACAAGGTCGGGCATTCGGAGGTGAACCGGCTGCGCGAGAAGGCGAAGGCGGCGCTGGGCGACAAGTTCGACCTGCGCACGTTCGACGACGCGCTGGTGCTCGGAGGCAACGTGCCGCTGACCCTGCTGGAGACGGTGATCGACCGCTACATCGCAGGCGCGCGCGCCTAACCTTCGTCATTGCGAGCGAAGCGAAGCAATCCAGCGGCTCGGGCGCCGCGGACTGGATTGCTTCGTCGCTTCGCTCCTCGCAATGACGAGGCGGGGGAGCTAACGGATCGCGCTCAGCTCGATCCCCCTCGTCTCCTTCGCCAGCAGCGCGGAGACTCCGCTGACGAAACAGGCCACTCCGACATAGATCGCCACCGGCAGCGCCGAATCATATTCCCGATAGAGCCAGAGCGCGACGATCGGCGCCAGCGAGCCGGCCAGGATCGAGGTGAGCTGGTAGGCGATCGAGACGCCCGAATAGCGGATCCGGGTCGGGAAGAGCTCGGTGATGAAGGCGGCCTGGGGCCCGTACATGGCGCTGTGCAGGACCAGCCCCGCGACGAGCGCGAGAACGATCAGCGCCGGATCGCCGCTCGCCAGCATCGGGAAGAAGGCGAAGCCGAAGGCGGCGAGGCCGAGGCCGCCGAAGGCGTAGACGGGCCGCCGGCCGATCCGGTCGGAAAGGCGGGCGAAGAGGGGAATGGCGAAGAACTGGACGGCGGCGCCGATCAGCAGGGCCTGAAGAGCGAGGCTTCTCGTCTCGGCGGCGACGTCGACGAGGAAGGTCAGCGAGAAGACGGTGAGAATATAATAGGAGATATTCTCTCCGACGCGGAGGCCCGCGCCGAGCACGACGGCGCGCGGCCGTTCGCGAATCACGTCCATCGCCGGAAGCTTCGGCGGCACCTCGGCCTCCGCCAGAGCCTTCTCGAACATCGGGCTCTCTTCCACGCGGTTGCGTATGTACCAGCCGACGACCACCAGCAGCGCCGACATGAGGAAGGGTATCCGCCAGCCCCAGGCGAGGAAGTCCGCCTCGCTCTGGAGCCCCGCCATCAGCGCCAGCACGCCCGCCGAGAGCAGGCTGCCCGCCGCCACTCCGGCCTGCGGCCAGCTCGCCCAGAAGCCGCGGCGGGCGCTGTCGCCATGCTCGGCCGCCATCAGCACCGCTCCGCCCCATTCGCCGCCGACGGCGAAACCCTGCACCAGCCGAAGCGCGATCAGCCCGGCCGGAGCCCAGATCCCGATCTGGGAATAGGTCGGCAGCAGGCCGATCAGGACGGTGGCGACACCCATCAGGATCAGGCTCAGCATGAGCAGGCGCTTGCGGCCGATCCGGTCGCCATAATGGCCGAAGACGATTCCGCCGAGCGGCCGGGCGACGAAGCCCACCGCATAAGTCGCGAAGGCGAGCAGAGTCCCGACGAAAGGATCGTAGGACGGGAAGAAGAGCTTGTTGAAGATGAGCGCCGCGGCGGAGCCGTAGAGGAAGAAATCATACCATTCGATGGTGGTCCCGATCATGCTCGCGGCCACCACCCGGCGAAGCCTGCCCGCCTGCCATTCCTCGCTTTGCCGATCGTCCGCCATGCCGCCTCCTTCCCGCACTGCTTACCCAGCCCTTGCCGCGCGGGAAAGCCGGGCGTAGCGGCAGGTCATGCGCTTCCTGCTCCCCGTCGCCCTGCTCTTCGCCGGCGCCTGCGCCTCCACCCCTTCCCAAAATTCCGAGCCCGCACGCTGGCGGGCCCAGGCGGAAAGGGTGACGATTACCCGCGACGACTGGGGAATCGCCCATGTCCGCGGGAAGAGCGACGCCGACGCCGTGTTCGGGATGATCTACGCCCAGGCCGAGGACGACTTCAACCGCGTGGAGACCAACTATCTGACCGCGCTCGGCCGAACCGCCGAGGCGGAGGGGGAGAAGGCGATCTGGGCGGACCTGCGGGCGAAGCTCTACATGGATCCGGACGATCTCAGGGCGCGCTACGCCTCCAGCCCCGCCTGGCTGAAGCGGCTGATGGATTCCTGGGCGGACGGGCTGAACTATTATCTGGCCACCCATCCGGACGTGAAGCCGCGCGCGATCACCCGCTTCGAGCCGTGGATGGCCCTGAGCTTCACCGAAGGCAGCATCGGCGGCGACATCGAACGGATCGACCTTGCCGGCCTGGAAGCCTTCTACTCCAGGCGCGGCAAGGCCCTCGCCGCGGCGGCGCCGAAGGACCCGGAGCCCCGCGGCTCGAACGGATTCGCCATCGCCCCGGCGAACAGTGCCACGGGCAAGGCGCTCCTGCTCATCAATCCTCATACCAGCTTCTTCTTCCGCTCGGAGCTTCAGGTGGCGAGCGACGAGGGGCTCAACGCCTATGGCGCGACGACCTGGGGCCAGTTCTTCATCTATCAGGGCTTCAACGAGCATGCCGGCTGGATGCACACGTCGAGCGGAGTCGACGTGGTCGACGAGTTCCTAGAGACGGTGGAGCAGAAGCAGGGCGGCCTCTTCTACCGCTACGGCAACGAGCTGAGGCCGGTGGCGACAAGGACGGTGAGCGTCGCCTATCGCCAGCCGGACGGCAGCATGGCGAGCCGAAGCTTCGAGACCTACCGCACCCATCACGGCCCGATCGTTCGCGAGGCCGGCGGCAGGTGGGTCGCTTTCGCGATGATGCACAAGCCCGTGGAGGCGCTTCAGCAATCGTTCCTCCGCACCAAGGCGCGCGACCATGCCGGCTTCCTCAAGGTGGCGGAGCTGAAGGCCAATTCGTCGAACAACACCATCTTCGCCGATGCCGGGGGGAACATCGCCTATCACCACCCGCACTTCATCCCGGTGCGCGACGGTCGCTTCGACTATACCAGGCCGGTGGACGGCAGCGATCCGCGCACCGACTGGCGCGGCCTCCACGCCTTGGCGGACGCGCCGAGGCTGCTGAACCCGGCGACCGGCTGGATCCAGAACACCAACAACTGGCCGTATTCGGCCGCCGGACCGCACAGCCCGAAGCCCGGCGATTTCCCGCGCTACATGGACACGTTCGGGGAGAATCACCGCGGCCTCGCGGCGCTGCGGGTGCTTCAGGAGAAACGGCGGCTGACTCTGGAGGGCCTTCGCGACGCCGCCTACGACCCTTATCAGCCGGCCTTCGCCGAGCTGATCCCCGGCCTTGTCGAAGCGTGGGAGACGCTGAAGGGCGACAACCGCCTGCGGGCGAAGCTGATGCGCCCGATAGGGTTCCTCAAGTTGTGGGACTATCGCTGGAGCGAGGATTCCATTCCGACGACGCTCGCCATGTTCTGGGCCGAGCCGCTCTACGAGGAGGCGCGCAAGGCGGGGCGGCCGCTTGGCGAGACGGTGTCGGGAATCGGTCGGCTGCCCGCGCGCCGCAAGCTCGAGGCGCTCGAGCAGGCGATGGACCGGCTGGTTCGCGAGTTCGGGCGGTGGAACGTGGAATGGGGCGAAGTGAACCGGTTCCAGCGCCTCACCGGCGACATCGACCATCCCTTCTCAGACGCAGCGCCGAGCGTCCCGGTCGGCTTCACCTCCGGCCGCTGGGGCTCGCTCGCCTCGTTCGGAGCGGCGCCGAGGGACGGGTCGAAGCGCTGGTACGGAACCAGCGGCAACAGCTTCGTCGCCGTCGTCGAGTTCGGCGATCGGGTGAGGGCGCTGGCGGTCACGGCCGGCGGCGAAAGCGGCGACCCCGCTTCGCCCCACTTCAACGACCAGGCGCAGCGCTACGCGAAGGGGGATTTGCGCGAGGTCTATTTCTACCCCGACCAGCTGAAGGGGCATATCGAGCGGGTGTACCGGCCTGGCGAGTGATCCTTCGATACGGGCCCCTTCGACGCCGCCTGCGGCGTCGCTCAGGACATGCTTCGCCAAGCTCAGTCCCTGCTCAGGATGAGCGGTTGAGAGGTTTTCCTCCCGCTCATCCTGAGTAGCCGGTGAGGTTGTCGAACCGGCGTATCGAAGGACCAGCCTGCCCTTCAGTTACGCGAGGCGAATTCGTCCGAAGCCCTGATCAGCCCGTCCAGCACCGCCGGCTCGCTGAACAGATGGCCGCCATGGACGATCTCGAGCCTGGCCTCCGGCCACGCCTTGTGCAGGTCCCAGGCGGCGGCGGGCGGGGTGCACATGTCGTAGCGGCCCTGGACGATCACGCCCGGAATGGGTTTCAGCCGGTGCGCGTTGGCGATCAGCTGGCCTTCCTCGAGCCAGCCGCGGCTGGCCATGTAATGGTTCTCGATCCTGGCGATGGCGACGGCGAAATCGTCGTCCGTATGCGCCGCGATCGTGGCGGGACTGGGGAGCAGGGTGACGGTCTCCGCCTCCCACTGGCTCCACGCCTTGGCGGCGGCGAGCCGCGCCGCCGGGTCCGGACCGGTGAGTCGCCGCTGGTAGGCCGCGACCAGATCGTCCCGCTCCGCTTCCGGTATCGGCGCGAGGAAGTCGCGCCATTTGTCGGGATAGACCTCGGACGCGCCGTAGCGGTAGAGCCAGTCGAGCTCGGTCTGCCGGAAGGTGAATATTCCCCGCAGCACCAATTCGGTGACCCGCTCCGGATGGGTCTGGGCATAGGCCAGGGCGAGCGTAGATCCCCAGGAGCCGCCGAACACCATCCAGCGTTCGTGGCCGGCCAGCTCGCGCAGCCGCTCGATGTCGTCGACCAGGTGCCAGGTCGTGTTCGCCTCGAGCTCGGCGTGCGGGGTCGAGCGTCCGCAGCCGCGCTGGTCGAAGAGGAGGATGTCGTAGCGCGCCGGATCGAACTGGCGGCGATGATCGGGGCTGCAGCCCGCCCCCGGACCGCCGTGGAGGAAGACGGCCGGTTTCGCCCCCGGAGTTCCGCAGCGCTCCCAATAAAGGTTGTGGCCGTCGCCGACGTCGAGCCGGCCGGTCTCATAAGGCTCGATCGGGGGATAGAGGGTGCGCAGCTCGGTCAATTTCGGAAACTCCTGGCGTGGCGATCTCCGCCTGTCATTGCGAGGAGCGCAGCGACGAAGCAATCCAGTAGCGCCGCTTGCTTCATGCGCAGCGCTGGATTGCTTCGCTGCGCTCGCAATGACGGCCTCAAAAGCTCATCTCGTCATAGATGCGCGAGACGTCTCCCTGCCACTCCCCGTGGTAGCGCTCCAGAAGCATCTCCGCCGGCGTCATTCCCCGGGCGACGATCTCGCGCAGCGGATCGAGGAAGCCGGATTCATTGTCGCCGGCGCCGTTCAGCCGGGCGCGGGCGCTGAGCCCGGCCTCGGCGATGGCGAGGACCCGCTCGCCGAGGTCACGGAGGCTTTCGCCGGCGGGCGTGCGGGCGGCGAGGCCGAGCTTCGGCACTTCGTCGCGAAGGCGCTGGCGCCCGTCCAGCGACCAGTGCCTGACCTCGTCCCAGGCGGCGTCGAGGGCCGACTGGTCGTAGAGCAGGCCGACCCACAAAGCGGGCAGCGCGCAGATCTTGCTCCAGCGGCCGCCGTCGGCGCCGCGCATCTCGAGGAAGCTCTTGAGGCGGACCTCCGGGAAAGCGGTGGAGAGATGATCGGTCCAGTCGGACAGGCGGGGCTTCTCGCCCGGCAGCACCGGCAGCTCGCCCTTCAGGAAGTCGCGGAAGCTGAGCCCGGCGGCGTCGATATAGCGGCCGTCGCGATAGACGAAGTACATCGGCACATCGAGCGCGTAGTCGAGATAGCGCTCGTAGCCGAAGCCGTCCTCGAACACGAAAGGCAGCATTCCGGTTCGGTGGGGATCGGTATCCGACCAGATGTGGCTTCGGAAGGAGAGGAAGCCGTTGGGCTTGCCTTCGGTGAAGGGCGAATTGGCGAACAGGGCTGTGGCGAGCGGCTGCAAGGCCAGGCCGACGCGGAATTTCTGCGCCATATCGGCTTCCGAACCATAGTCCAGATTAACCTGTATGGTACAGGTGCGAAGCATCATGTCGAGGCCGAGCTTGCCGACGCGCGGCATGTGGCGGAGCATGATCTCGTAGCGGCCCTTGGGCATTCTCGGCAGCTCGTCGCGGGTCTTGTCAGGCCACATGCCGAGGCCGAGGAAGCCGAGGCCGAGCTTCTCGCCCACCTGCTTGACCTGGTCGAGATGGCGGCCGGCCTCCGCGCAGGTCTGGTGGAGATTTTCGAGCGCCGCGCCGGAGAGCTCGAGCTGCCCGGCGGGCTCCAGGCTGACATTGCCGTCCTTGCCCGAAAGGGCGATGACGTTGCCGCCTTCCTCGACCGGCTCCCAGCCGAACTCGGTCAGCGCGGCGAGCAGATCGCGGATGCCGCCCGGCTCGTCATAGGAGGGCGCTCGGTGGTCCTCGCGGCGGTAGACGAACTTCTCGTGCTCCGTGCCGATCCGCCAGGCGCTCGCCGGCTTCTCGCCGCGCGCGAAGGGCGCAAGCAGGTCGTCGCGGCTCTCGATCTGGGGATCGATGCGGGCGGTTTCGGTGCGGGTCGTCATCGCCGACCGTCTAGCGCCGGCCGGGGAACGCCGCCAGCCTCTTCCGTTGCCGAACGAAACCGGAATGGATCGATGCCGCCCGCCTCGGTCCGACAGCCCCGCTCGCCTGGACATTGGCGCCCGGCACCGTTGGAGGTCATGCCGCCGAGTGAGGCCGGCGAGAGGTGGCCCAGTCGCCGGCCGCGCCCATCCAAAGGGCTACGGCGGCGAGCGCGGCGGTGTCGGCGCGCAGGATTCGGGGGCCGAGGGTGACCGGGCGCGCCTGCGGAAGAGCGCGGATCGCCGTTCGTTCCTCGTCCGTGAAGCCGCCTTCGGGACCGATCAGGATGGCGGCGGGTCCGGGGGCGGGGGCAAACGGCTCGCCGCCGGCTTCGTCCGCGAAGAACAGGCTTCGGTCCGCCGGCCAGGCGGCGAGGAGCGCGTCGAGCTTTTGCGGCTCGGCCAGTCCGGTGAGGGAGGTGCGCTCGCATTGCTCGGCCGCTTCGACGATGTGGGCGCGCAGGCGGTCGGGATTGAGCCGGTCGACGATCGTCCGACGGGTGATCACGGGAACGAGTCGGGCGACTCCCAACTCGGTCGCCTTCTCGACCAGCCAGTCGATCCGCCCCCGCTTGATCGGCGCGAAGAGCAGCCAGAGGTCGGGAACGGATTCGCGCTCGCGCAGGTGCCGGGCGACGGTCAGCACGACCCGCTTCCTGCCCGCTTCCACTATTTCGGCGAGCCACTCGCCGCTACGGTCGTCGAACAGCTTCACTGCGGCGCCCGGGCCGAGGCGCAGGACGCTGGCGAGGTAGTTGGCCGGAGCCCCCTCCAGGGTGAGCGCCGCGCCCTCCGCCAGCGCCTGGTCGACGAACAGGCGCGGCAGGCTCGACGGCGGCCAGGCAGGGGTTGCGGGCAAGGGCTTGTCATCCTCCGAACCGTTCGGGCTGAGCCTGTCGAAGCCCGTTCCTTCGGCCAGGGCAAGAGAAGAAATGGCCTTCGACAAGCTCGGGCCGAACGGTATTGAGGATCGGCATGGCTGATCCTGAAAGCGACATCGTTCCCGACAGCGAACGCCGGGGCCTGATCGGCCTTCTGCCGAACCCGCTGCGCCCTTACGCCTCGCTGATGCGGCTCGACCGGCCGATCGGCGCGTGGCTGCTCTTCTGGCCCTGCGCGTGGAGCGTGGCCCTGGCCGGCATGGGGCCGCGGGGGGTCGCACTGATTCTGTGGCTGGCGCTCGGCGCCTGGGCGATGCGAAGCGCGGGCTGCGTCTGGAACGACATCGTCGACCGCGATCTCGACGCCAAGGTCGAGCGAACGCGGCTGCGGCCGCTGGCGAGCGGACGGGCCAGCCTCGCCGGCGCCTGGATCCTGCTCGTTTCGCTCTGCCTGGTCGGGCTGCTCGTGCTCCTGCAGCTCGGGCGGACGGCGCAGATCGTCGCTCTCGCCAGCCTCGCCCCGGTCGCGGCCTATCCTTTCATGAAGCGCATCACTTGGTGGCCGCAGGCCTGGCTCGGCCTCGTTTTCTCGTGGGGCGCGCTGGTCGGCTGGCCGGCGGTCCGCGGCGAGCTCGACGCCACCGCCTTCATCCTCTGGGCGGGATCGATCTTCTGGGTGATCGGCTACGACACGATCTATGCCCTTCAGGATCGCGAGGACGACGCGCTGGTCGGGGTGAAATCGTCGGCGCTCGCCCTCGGCCGGCATGCGCGGACGGGTGTGGCCGTCTGCTACGCGCTCGCGCTCGTGCTCTGGGCCGTCGCCTTGTGGCGGGTGCGGCCGGACGGACTGTCTCTGGTGGCGCTGCTGCCGGCGGCCCTGCACCTCGGCTGGCAGGTGGCCAGGCTGAAACCGGACGACGGTGGCGACGCTCTGGCGAAATTCCGCTCCAACCGAATGGCCGGCTTCATCTTCTTCCTTGCCTGCCTGGTCGTGGGCACCTCCTAGATTTCGGGCCGCATCCACCCTAGGTGGCTTTCATGCTGAGCATTTCCGAAGCCGAGGCGCGCGCCGCGGCGCTGGTCGAGCGCGCCGGGCGGGCCGGCGCCGACGGCGCCGACGTCCTCTACTACGCCAACGCCTCCACCTCGGTGCAGGTGCGGCTGGGCGAGCTCGAGGACGTCTCCCGCAACGAGGCCGAGAGCATCGCGCTTCGCCTTTTCGTCGGCCGCCGCTCGGCGAGCGTCTCCTCCTCGGACCTTTCGGACGACGCCCTCTCGGCCCTGGTCGAGCGGGCCGTCGCCATGGCCCGGGAGGCGCCGGAGGATCCCTGGGCCGGCCTCGCGCCCGAGGAGCGGCTGATGCGGGGCGAGAGCCCCGACGTCGAGGGCGACGACGGCGCCGACCCGTCGCCGATCGAGCTCAAGGAACGCTCGCTGGCGATCGAGGAAGCGGGAAGAGGCGTCGCCGGGATCACCAACAGCGAGGGGGCGGGCGTCAGCGCCGGCCGCAATGTCGTCGCGCTCGCCACCAGCCACGGCTTCTGCCGCGGCTATTCGACCACCGGCTATTCGTCGTCGGCGAGCCTGATCGCCGGCGCCGGCAGCGAGATGCAGCGCGATTACGCCTATCACAGCGTCCGCCATTATGCCGAGCTGGAAGCCCCCGAGACGATCGGCCGCCGGGCCGCGCAGCGGGCGGTGGCCCGGCTCAGGCCGGTCAAGGTGCCGAGCGGCACGATGCCGGTAGTGTTCGATCCCCGGATCGGCAATTCTCTGCTCGGCCATTTGACGACCGCGATCGGCGGCCCTTCGATCACGCGCCGGACCAGCTTCCTGCTCGACAAGGAGGGGGAGCTTCTGTTCGCCGCCAACGTCACCATCCGCGACGATCCCCACCGGCGGCGGGGCCTGCGCTCGAAGCCGTTCGACGGGGAGGGGCTGCCGACCCGGCCTTCGATCCTCGTCGAGGCGGGGCGCCTTACCGGCTTGCTGCTCGACAGCGCCTCGGCCCGGCAGCTGGGGCGGGAGCCGACGGGCCATGCCACCCGCACGTCCGGCGGCGCGCCCGGGGTGGGCGTCACCAACGTCTACATGGAGCCGGGGGCACTGACGGCCGAGCAGCTGATCGGGGAGGTGGAGCACGGCGTCTACGTCACCCACCTGATCGGCCAGGGCATCAACCCGGTGACCGGCGACTATAGCCGCGGCGCTTCGGGCTTCATCATCGAGAAGGGGAAGCTCGGCGCCGCGGTCGCCGAGATCACCATCGCGGGCAATTTGCTCGAAATGTTCGCTCAGCTCGTCCCGGCCGACGACCTCAGTTTCCGTTACATCGCCAACGTGCCGACCCTGCGGGTCGACGGAATGATGGTGGCCGGTGCTTGAGGCGGTCTCGGCGGTCGTCCGCGAAGCCGGGCGGATCGCGGCCGGCCGCTGCGGAACCGATTATAAAAGGTGGGAAAAGGCGCCCGGGCACCCCGTCTGCGAGATCGATCTGGAGGTCGACGCCTTCCTGCGCGAGCGGCTGAGCGCGCTCGACCCGGAGGCGGGCTGGCTGTCGGAGGAGACGCTCGACGCATCCGACCGGATGGAGCGCAGGCGGCTCTGGGTGGTCGACCCGATCGACGGCACGCGCGACTATCTGCGCGGCCGCCCGGGCTGGTGCGTGTCGGTGGCGCTGGTCGAGGAGCGGACGCCGCTGCTCGGGATCCTCGACGCGCCGGCGCGCGGCGAGCATTGGACGGCGCGCAAGGGCGCCGGCGCCTGGCGCAACGGCGAGCGGCTGCGGGTCAGCGCCCGGCGCGAGCTGGCCGGGGCGCGGGTGCCCACCGACCAGTTGCCGGCGGTCGATGGCGATCTGGTCGCGGTCGCCAAGCCCAACTCGATCGCTCTCAGGATCGCCCTCGTCGCGGCGGGCGAGGCGGACCTCGTCGCGACTCTGAAATGGGGCTTCGAATGGGACATCGCCGCGGCGGCCCTGATCGCCGCCGAAGCGGGCGCGACGGTGACCGGAGCGCTCGGCCAGCCGCTCGCCTTCAACAGCGCCAGCGGCGAGGCCTTCGGAGTGCTGGTCGCCACCCCCGCGATCCATGCCGACGCGGTCGAACGGCTGCGCGAGCGGGCGATGGATCTGGTCTAGCACCGTCATCCCGGCTTCCGCCGGAATGGCAGTGGTTCGTCGCACCGGCCGCCCTCTTCGCAGCGCCGGTTTCAGTTCCGGGCGCGCACCTGCTATACCCCCGCCAGGAGGATGTTCCATGAAGCTTGGGCTGCTCATTCTACCCGTCGCCGCCGCAGCCTTTGCCGGCATCGCGCCGCTCAGCGGCCAGCAGGCGCCGGTCGTGGACGAGGGCGAAGGCACCGTTCTCGGCACCGAGGCCGACCGGTGGGCGCGGATGACGGTGCCGGTCACGATCGGCGACAGCGGCCCCTACAACTTCGTCGTCGACACCGGCGCCGAGCGGACCTCCATCGCCGAGGAACTGGCGCGCGATCTGCGGCTGGGCCTCGGCAGCCGCGCCCGGCTCCACAGCATGACCGAGGTGAGCCAGATCCAGACCGTGGTGATCCCGGCGCTGGAGGTGGGCGGCCGGAGCGTCCGCGACATCCATGCCCCCGCCCTGCAGCGGCGCTACATCGGCGCGGAGGGAATATTGGGCGTCGATTCGCTGCAGTCCCAGCGAGTCTCGTTCGACTTCATCCGGCAGCAGATGACGGTGACGAACAGCCACAGGCGGGAGGAATCCTGGCCGGCCGACACCATCGTCGTCACCGCCCGCAACCGGCTCGGCCACCTCGTCATGGTCGACGCTTCGGTCGACGGCCAGAAGGTCTGGGTGATCCTCGACACCGGCGCCCAGACCACCGTCGCCAACAACGTGCTCCGGCGCAAGCTCGAGGAGAAAGGCCGGCTTCGGGCGACCATTCCGATCATTCTGCAGAGCGTTACCGGCGGGCAGATGCCGGCGGACCGGACCGTGGTGAAGCGCATCCGCCTCGGCGGCATCGACATCAACGACATGCCGGTCGCCTTCGCCGACGTTCACCCCTTCGCCAAGCTGGGCCTGAAGGACCGGCCGGCGCTGCTGCTCGGCATGGACGCGCTTCGCCTGTTCGACAGGGTCTCGGTCGATTTCCCCAACCGGCGGGTGAGGCTGCTGGGGGGATCGCGGTCCGCCCTCGCGGGCACCCGGTTCGCGGCAAGGCCGCTAGGACGCTGATCCCGGCGAGCTCACCCGCGGCACTCCGAGCCGCGGGATGTCGATCTTCGGGCAGCGGTTCATCACCACCTTGAGGCCGGCCGCCTCGGCGCGGGCGGCGGCGTCCTCGTTGATCACCCCGATCTGTAGCCAGACCGACTTGGCGCCGGCGGCGATCGCCTCGTCGACCGCCTCGCCGGCGGCCTGCGGGCGGCGGAAGATGTCGACCATGTCGATCGGCTCGCCGATCTGCGCGAGCTCACGCCAGACATATTCGCCGTGAACATGCTCGCCGGTGATCTGCGGGTTCACCGGGAGGACCCGGTAGGCCCAATCCTGAAGGAAGCGCATAACGCCGTAGCTCGGCCGGTCGGGCCGGTCCGAGGCGCCGATCATGGCGATCGTGCGCGTGCTGGCGAGCAGCTCGTAAATGTCTTCGTCGCGGGCGAGGGGCATTGGCAGTTCCGTCACCCCGGCGAAGGCCGGGGTCCCAGGGAGTGAAATGCTCCGGCGTTCATCACCCGCCGGGGCGCCAGCCTTCGCTGGCGCGACCGGTCAACTCATCTCGCCGCGATCCGCTCCATCAACCGCGCCGCGATGGCCGCGAACGCGTCCGCTTCCGGCCCCTTGCCCGCCGCCGGTGGAATGCCAGCGTCGGAATCGCGGCGAATAGACAGCGTGAGGGGGATCCGGCCGAGGAACGGTATCGACATCACCTTCGCGGCCGCCTCGGCGCCCCCCGCTCCGAACGGGTCGGAAACCTCGCCGCAATGGGGGCAGGCATAGCCGGACATGTTCTCGACCAGGCCGAGCAGGGGCACGTCCATCTTGCGGAACAGGTCGATGGCGCGGGTGGCGTCGATCAGGGCGAGGTCCTGCGGAGTCGACACGATCACCGCTCCCGCCGGCTTCCATTTCTGGATGAGCGACATCTGGATGTCGCCGGTGCCGGGCGGCAGGTCGACGATCATTAGCTCGCGATCGTCCCAATCGCCGTCCATCAGCTGGCCGAGCGCGCTGGCGATCATCGGGCCGCGCCAGGCCAGCGCGGTGCCGGGCTCGACCAGCTGGCCGATGGAAAGCATCTTCACCCCATAAGCGTCGACCGGGACGATCCTCTTCTCGTTGAGCTCGGGGCGATCGAAATTGCCCATGATGCGCGGCAGGGAAGGGCCGTAAATGTCGGCGTCGACCAGCCCGACCTTTCGGCTGGCCCTGGCGAGGGCGACGGCGAGGTTCGCCGCGACCGTCGATTTTCCGACGCCGCCCTTGCCGCTGCCGACGGCGATGATGGTCCGGCCGATCTTGTCCGCCGTCATGGCGATGCGGACGTCCCGGACCCCCGGCGCCGCGACCAGAGCGGCCCGGATCCGGCGCTCCAGCCCGGCCCGCTCCTCCGCGGAAAGGCCGCCGACGTCGAGCACCAGACTGGCTATGCCTTCCTTCAGCCTCGGCGCCGCGATGCGGTCGCGGGCCTCGCCCAGCGATGCAAGGGCGGCGGAAAGCGGGTCGGTCTCGGCGTTCATCCGCCGCAGATAGGGGGTGACGTTCCGCTTGCCACTGTTTTTCCGCAGGTGCGCTACCTATAAAGGCCTCATGGCAACATTTTTCGGGTGGGGCGCGCGTCTCGGCGCCATGATGAACGAGAATCGCGGGGGCCCCTGGGGCCCCTCGGGCGGCGGCGGCGGGTCCGGAGACGGCGATGGCGGCGGGCCGCGCAATCCCTGGGGTCAGCCGCCGCGCCGGCGCCGAACCCCGGGGACCGGCACCAACGTCAGCTCGATCGACGACTTCCTCAGGCGCAGCCGCGAGCGCTTCGGCGGCCGCTTTCCCCACCAGGAGGGACGGCCCTACTGGCTCTATGGGCTCGGCGTGTTCGTTCTGCTGTGGCTTCTCTTCACCTGCTTCCACCTGATCGGGCCGCAGGAGCGCGGGGTCGTCACCCTGTTCGGCAAATATAGCCGGACGGTGAACTCGGGCATCGCCATGACCCTGCCGCTGCCGATCGAGCGGCTGCAGAAGGTCGATGTGGGCCAGATCCGCACCCGGGACATCGGCTCGCCCGATGCGTCGCAGGAGAATCTGATCCTCACCGGCGACCAGAACATCATCGACGTCGCTTATTCGGTCCGCTGGACGATCCGCGACCCGCAACTTTATCTGTTCCAGATCAACGACCCGGAATCGACGATCGGCGAGGTCGCTGAAAGCGCGATGCGGGCCGTCCTCGCCACCGTCTCGCTCGACGACGCGATCGGCGCAGGCCGCAGCGACATCGAATCGCGAGTGTCGCAGGTCATGCAGCAGGTGCTCGACCGCTATGGCGCCGGAGTCCGGATCGAAGGCATTGCGATCAAGCAGTCGGATCCGCCGGCGACGGTCAACAACGCCTTCAAGGAAGTGTCGGCCGCGCAGCAGGAAGCGCAGTCCTACATCAACCAGGCCCGCGCCTACGCTCAGCAGCAGACCGCGCGCGCCCAGGGCGACGCCGCGGCCTTCGACAAGGTCTATGCCGAGTACAAGCTCGCCCCCGAGGTCACCCGGCGGCGCATGTATTACGAGACGATGGAGAGGGTCCTCTCCAAGGTCGACAAGACCGTGGTCGAGGCCGACGGAGTGACACCCTATCTGCCGCTGCCCCAGGTCCAGCGCCAGGCCCAGGAAGGAGCGGCCCGATGAGCCCCGCGCTTCGCAACCCGATCGTCATCGCTTTCATCGCGATCATCCTTCTCGTCCTCGTTGGAAGCACCTTCGCGACGGTTCCGGAGACGAAGCAGGCGGTCATCGTCCGCTTCGGCAATCCGGACCGGGTAATCAACGCCTACAAGCCCGGGGTCGATTTCGGCCGGACGGGGGCGGGGCTGATCGCCCGCCTGCCTTTCATGGAGCAGATCGTCTGGATCGATAAGCGCATCCTCAGCGTCAAGATGGATCGCCAGCAGGTGCTGTCGACCGATCAGCTGCGGCTGCAGGTCGACGCCTTCGCCCGCTACCGGATCGTCGATCCGCTGCAGATGTACATCTCCGCCAAGACCGAGGAACGGGTCAGCGACCAGCTGAAGCCGATCCTCGGCTCGGCGATCCGCAACGAGCTCGGCAAAAGGCAGTTCGCCACTTTGCTGAGCCCGGAGCGCGGCCAGCTCATGGCCAACATCAAGCGCGCGCTCGACCGGGTCGCCCGGCAATATGGCGCCGAGGTCGTCGACGTGCGGATCAAGCGCGCCGACCTTCCCGAGGGGACTCCGCTCGATTCGGCCTATGAGCGGATGCGCACCGCCCGTCAGCAGGAGGCCGGAGCGATCCGCGCCCAGGGCTACAAGCAGGCGCAGATCATCAAGGCCGAGGCCGACGCCGAGGCGGCGCGCACCTATGCCGAGGCCTACGGCAAGGACCCGGATTTCTACGCCTTTTACCGCGCCATGCAGAGCTACGAGACGACCTTCGCGCCGGGCGAGAACCAGGGCCGCTCGAGCATCATCATGTCGCCGGACAACCAGTATCTGCAGGAGTTCAAGGGCCGAAATCGATAAATAGGCGATCGCCTATTCAAATCCGGTTCAGCCGCACCAATTACGTTTGTAATCGTAGTCGCCCGGATTTGCCCCCGCCCGGGTCGAGGAAATGAGGAGATACCAATCGTGCGTTACGTCTATGGCCTCTCGGCTGCCATCTTATTGGGCGGCGCCGCCGCCACGCTGACGGTGGGCCCGGTCGGAGCCCAGACCGCCCAGAACGACCCCGGCACCATCGCCTCGGCCGCGCCCCGGCCCGGAGCGCCGATGAGCTTCGCCGATCTCGCCGCGCGGCTTCAGCCGGCGGTGGTGAACATCTCGACGAAACAGTCGATCCAGATCAACCGCAGCCGCCAGGTTCCCCCCGGCTTCGAGGATTTCTTCCGCCAGTTCGGCGTTCCCGTTCCCGACGGCGGCGACGCCCCGATCACCCAGCGCGGCGGCTCGCTCGGCTCGGGCTTCCTGATCTCGGCCGACGGCTATGTCGTCACCAACAACCACGTCGTCTCGCCCGCCCGCACCGGCGCCACCGTCGAGCAGATCACGGTGACGCTGTCGGACCGGCGCGAGTTCGAGGCCGAGCTGGTCGGCCGCGATACCGCTTCCGACCTCGCCCTGCTCAAGATCAAGGGCAACAACCTGCCCTTCGTCCGCTTCGGCGATTCCAAGCAGGTGCGGGTCGGCGACTGGGTGGTCGCGATCGGCAATCCGTTCAGCCTCGGCGGCACCGTCACCGCCGGCATCGTCTCGGCCCTTCACCGCAACATCGGCGCCGGCACCTACGACCGCTACATCCAGACCGACGCAAGCATCAACATGGGCAATTCGGGCGGGCCGATGTTCGATCTGAACGGCAACGTCATCGGCATCAACACCGCCCTCATCTCGCCGACCGGCGGCAATGTCGGCATCGGCTTCGCCATCCCCGCCGAGCAGGCCTACCCGATCATCGAGTCGCTCCGCAAAGGCCAGCGGCCGCAGCGCGGCTATATCGGGGTCAGCCTGCAGGCGCTCGACGAGGATATCGCGGCCTCGCTCGGTATCCCCAAGAATCAGGGCGAGCTGATCCGCGGGGTCACCGCCGGCGGTCCGGCGGCGCGCGCGGGCATCCAGCAGGGCGACGTCGTCGTCAGCGTCGGCGGACGGCCGGTGACTCCGGACGAATCGCTCGCCTATCTGGTCTCGCGCCAGCCGATCGGATCGCGCGTTCCGATCGAGATCGTCCGCGACGGCCGCCGCCAGACCGTGAACGTCGCCATCGGCGAGCGGCCGACGGAGGAGGAGCTGGCGCGACTCAACGGAATCGAGGCCGAGACTCCGGTCAGGGAGCCCGCGGAAGCGCAGCAGTCGAGCAGCCAGCGGTCGGCGCGTGAAAGCCTTGGAGTCACCGTCCAGACCCTGACTCCCGAGATCGCCCGTTCGCTGCGGCTCAACGACGTCAACGCGCGCGGAGTCGTCATCGCCTCCGTCAATCCGGGCAGCGATGCCGCCGCCAAGGGCATCCAGCCGGGCGACATCATCCTGTCGATCAACCAGCGCGCCACCCGCACACCGGAGGAAGCCGCCGCCGCGGTCGCCGCCGCCCGTTCCGCCGGGCGCAACACGGTGCTGCTTCTGGTCCGCCGCGGCAACACTCCGCCGGCTTATTACGGAATCGCGCTCGCGGGGCGGTAAATTCTCCCTCCTCCCCAGGCTCTGCCCGGGGAGGATTTTGTGTCCGGCTCCACATCGGATAGGGCGGCCGCCGCTGTCAGGGAGCTGACATGGACGACGAAACCTCGATCTTCATCGGGCTGGGCGGCGGCAAGCCGCAGCGGCTCGTCCTGAGCCGCGCCAACCGCCACGGTCTGATCGCCGGAGCCACCGGCACCGGCAAGACCATCACCCTGCAAGGCCTCGCCGAAGGCTTCTCCCGCGCCGGGGTCGCGGTCTTCGTCGCCGACGTGAAGGGCGATCTCGGCGGCCTCGCCATGGCCGGCGCGCCGATCGGCGATCTGCACGACGCCTTCGCCGCCCGCGCCGCGGAGATCGGCGACTCCGGCTGGACCTGTCGGGACAATCCGGTCCAGCTCTGGGATCTGTTCGGCCGTCAGGGCCATCCCATACGGACCACGGTCTCCGAAATGGGCCCGCTCATGCTCGCCCGGCTGATGGACCTGAACGAGGTTCAGGAAGGGGTGCTCGGGATTGTGTTCCACGTCGCCGACCATGACGGACTTCTGCTCCTTGACCTCGACGACCTGCAGGCGATGCTCGCCGATTGCGCGCGTCGCGCCGACGAGCTGACAGTCACCTACGGCAACGTCTCCAAGGCGAGCGTCGGAACCATCCAGCGCTCGCTCCTGCAGCTCCGCTCGCAGGGCGGCGACCGCTTCTTCGGCGAGCCCGCCCTCGACATCGACGATCTGATCCGAGTCGACGGGAGCGGCCGAGGAGTCGTCAACATCCTCGCCGCCGACAAGCTGATGGCCTCGCCCAAGCTCTACTCGACCTTCCTGCTCTGGCTCCTCTCCGAGCTGTTCGAGCAGCTCCCCGAGATCGGCGATCCGGACAAGCCCAAGCTCGTCTTCTTCTTCGACGAGGCTCACTTGCTTTTCGCCAGCGCACCGGCGGCCCTGCTCGAGAAGATCGAGCAGGTGGTGCGGCTGATCCGCTCCAAGGGCGTCGGAATCTATTTCATCACCCAGAATCCGATCGACATTCCCGACTCCGTCGCCGGCCAGCTCGGCAACCGGATCCAGCACGCGCTTCGCGCCTTCACGCCGCGCGACGGGAAAGCGGTGCGCTCGGCGGCGGAGACCTTCCGGGCCAATCCCGCGCTCGACGTCGCGACCGCGATCACCGAGCTCAAGGCCGGCGAGGCCCTGGTGTCCCTCCTCCAGCCCGACGGCTCGCCCTCGCCGGTCGAGCGGACTCTGATCCGGGTGCTGGGCTCGCGGGTCGGCCCGGTCACGCCCGAGGAGCGGGCCGTGCTCATCGAGACCGACGCGATCGGCTCGAAATATGACGAGGCGATCGACCGGGAGTCGGCGCAGGAGTTGCTCGGCGCCAGGGCCGGGGAGGCCCGGTCCGCGGCCGCCGAGGCGAAGGCGGCGAAGGAACAGGCCAGGCTCGAGGCGGCCGAGGCGAAGCAGGCGGCAAGGGAGCGCCTGCTCGCCGAGCGCGAGGCGGCGCGCGCGGCCAGGGAGGCGGAACGGGCGCGGGCCGCCGCCGAGCGCGAGGCGGCGCGGCGGGCGCGCGAGGCGGCGAGGCCGACCCTCGCCGACAAGCTGGTCGAATCGGCCGCCCGGTCGGCGGCGAGCTCGGTGGGGCGCCAGGTCGCCGGGCGGGTCGGCGGCCAGCTGCTGCGCGGGCTTCTGGGCGGGCTGTTCCGGGGGCGGTAATTTGCCCCCCCGTCCGCGAGGCGGATGGGGAGAGGGACCACCCGAAGGGTCGTGGAGGGGTCCTTCGATACGCCGCTTCGACTTCGGCGGAGCCGAAGTTCATCCTGAGCGCCGCCGCAGGCGGCGTCGAAGGGCTCAGCGGCTACTCAGGATGAGCGGAGAGTATGTCCCCACCGCTCATCCTGAGTAGGGACTGAGCCTGGCGAAGGCCCGTATCGAAGGACCCCAACATCCGCGACGGGGAGGATTTCGCTCGTCGCAAGCCTCTTGCCGGTTGAACCTCGCTCCGCGAAGAAGGCGCCTGGCAATCGGGGGACTGACGAATGGCAACCGCGGCATCGATGCGCGAGCTGACGGTTCGCGCCGTCATCCTCGGCGGGCTGATCACCCTCGTCTTCACCGCCGCCAACGTCTATCTCGGCCTCAAGGTCGGCCTCACCTTCGCGACCTCGATCCCGGCCGCCGTCATCTCGATGGCGATCCTGCGCTGGTTTTCGAATTCATCGATCCTCGAGAACAATATCGTCCAGACCGTCGCCTCGGCGGCGGGGACCCTGGCGGCGATCATCTTCGTCCTGCCGGGGCTGGTGATGATCGGCTGGTGGCAGGGCTTTCCGTTCCTGACCACGGCGGCGATCACCATGCTCG